>Ga0272443_10007892_pt1 | contig 10039 bp, 6 predicted proteins | sample SSMAcet12_FD_193581 | JGI IMG/M metagenome (GOLD analysis project Ga0272443, IMG submission 193581) | Marine sediment archaeal communities from Little Sippewissett salt marsh, Falmouth, MA, United States - SSM-Acet-12 | ecosystem: Environmental > Aquatic > Marine > Wetlands > Sediment ... | reverse complement strand
CACTCGCCCGTGCGGCCGAGCCGCCGCGTTCTGGCGCGGTCGCGCCAGAGTGCGGTCGCGGGTCAGACGCGGCCGGCCGAGGGGCAGTGGGACGCCAGGCCGCAGCCCTCGCAGCGCGGGCGGCGGCTCGCGCATACGGCGCGGCCGTGGGCGATGAGCTGGTGGCCCAGCAGGGTCCAGCTCGACGGGGGAAAGAGGCGGGTCAGGTCGCGCTCCACCTTGACGGGGTCCGTCTCGCGGCTGAAGCCCAGGCGCCGGGCGAGCCGCCCCACGTGCGTGTCCACGGGCAGGCCGGGCACACCGAAGGCGTTGCCGAGGATCACGTTGGCCGTCTTGCGCCCGACGCCCGGCAGGGCCGTGAGCTCCGCCATGGTGGCGGGCACGCGGCCGCCGTGCCGCTCGAGGATGAGCCGCGCGGCGGCCTGCAGGTTGCGCGCCTTGTGCCGGAAGAAGCCCGTGGAGCGGACGAGGCCTTCCAGGCGCCGCCGCGGCAGGCGCGCCAGGGCTGCGACGTCGGGTGCGGCCGCGAAGAGGTCCGGCGTGACGAGGTTCACGCGCGCGTCCGTGCACTGGGCGCTGAGCACGGTGGCCACCCATAGCTGGTAGGGATTCGCGTGGGTCAGGCCGCAGGTCGCCGCCGGGTAGAGGCGGTCCAGGGCCGCCAGGACGGCCTCGGCGCGGCGGCGCTGGTCGGCCGCGCGTTCGCGGGGCACGGCGGCGGCGGACTCAGGGCCGCGCGGCGCCGCGGTTCAGCGAGAAGCCCAGCAGCAGCATGAAGTCGGGGATGTCCCCGATGCCGAACTTCACCTCGCCGTGCCACTGCACCCGGTCGTTCACGTCTCCCGCCACGCCGCCGATGATGTTCAGGCCCGGCTCGAACTCGCTGCCCCCGTCCCAGTCGATGAAGAAGAGGGACAGGCCGGCGCCGGCGTAGAAGTCCACCGGCATGTCCTGCACGGGGATGAACCAGTCGCCGTCGAGCTGGATGTCGAAGGTCGTCGCGTCGTCGCCGAAGCCCAGCGTCAGACCGGGGCGCAGGAGCAGGTGCCGGTGCAGGCCGGCGAGGTCCATGTGGCCGCCGAGGAGGAACTGGTCGAAGCCGTCGCTGGAGCTCAGGCCCAGGTGGCCGCCCCACGACTCGAAGCGCAGGCCGGTGCCGGATTCGGCGCGCGATTCCTCCCAGGGCGGCGGCGCCTGGGCGGCGGCGGCGGCCGGCAGCAGGACGACGAGGGCGCACAGGGCGGTCAGGGCGCGCGGACTTGCCTTCATGCGTGGCTCCTTTGCTCGTTGCGGTCCGCCCATGGTGTACCGGTCCCCCGCCGAAAGCGCCAGTGAAAAAAGCGGCCCGCGGCGCGGCCGCGTGCTAGGCTGCGCGGCGAGGCAAGGAGGAAGCCGTGACCGTTCACAGCGCGCGCATCGCCGTCGCCAGCCGGGGCGACGGGGACACCCTGGACCTGACGGGCGACCTCGCCCGCGAGCTGGTCGCCAGCGGTCTCGCCGACGGCGTCGCCGTCCTGTTCATCGGCGGCTCCACGGCCGGCCTGACCACCATCGAGTTCGAGCCCGGCGCCGTGGGCGACCTGGGGCGCCTGTTCGAGGAGATCGCGCCCCAAGACCGCGAGTACCGCCACCATCTGGCCTGGGGGGACGACAACGGGCACAGCCACGTGCGGGCGGCCCTGCTCGGCCCCAGCCTCAGCGTGCCCTTCGCGGGCGGCCGGCTGGGGCTCGGCACCTGGCAGCAGGTCATCCTGGTGGACTTCGACACGCGGCCGCGCCGGCGCGAAGTGCAGGTGCAGTTCCTGGGCGAGTAGGCGCGGGACCGCCGCGCCCGGCGCTCCCCTCGCTCCCGCGCGGGGCCGCGGGCGACGAGAAGGGGCCCCGGCGCGATCCGCCGGGGCCCCGGAATCTCCACCGCGCGCGCCGCGTCCTACTTGATCAGGACCATCTTGCGCGTCAGGACCGTCCCCTCGGCCCGCAGGCGGGCGAAGTAGAGCCCGCTGGCCAGGGCGCGGCCGTCGTCAGCGCGGCCCAGCCACTCGACCTCGTGGCGGCCGGGCTCCATGAGCCCCGCGTGCAGCGTCGCCACGCGCCGCCCGCCGACGTCGAAGACCGCCAGTTCCACCGCGGCCGCGTGCGGCAGGTCGAAGCGGAGGGTGGTCTTCGGGTTGAAGGGATTGGGGAAGTTGCGGCCGAGGGCCAGCCGCTCGGGCAGGCCGGCCTGCCCGTCGTCGATGCCGGTGATGGCCGCGTGGGTGAGGCGCACGCACCACTCGTTCAGGGTGCCCTGGTCGCCGCCGGCGTGGTCCTCGACGGCCAGCGTCCAGTCGCCCGCCATCGCCTCGCCGATGAGGACGTCCAGGTTCTCGGCCGGCTCCATGTCGCCCGGATACCAGCCGTAGATGTTGTCCGTGCCGCCGCCCGTGCGGTCGTGCAGGCGCACGGTCGTCCCCGCCGGCGAGGTGAGGTCCACCGTCAGGTCACCCTGGAAGGTGTGCGTGATGTCCACGAACACCTCCACGGCGCTGATGGCGGCGTTGCCCTCGGCGGTGATGACGTCGCTCACGGTCTGGTAGTCGCCGATGTAGGAACCGGGCTGGCTGCACCAGGTGTCGACGTAGACGGGGGTCAGCAGGAAGTCCACGCCGGTCATCTGCTCGCTCTCGCCGAGGACCACCTCCTGGACGCCGATGGACCAGTCGGTCTTGCTGGCGCGGATCTGGTAGGGGCCGGCGAAGAGCCCGGGCAGCGTGTAGTCGCCGGCGGCGTTGGTGAGGACCGAGCCGCCGCCGGGAATGGCCTGCACCAGGACGCCGGAGTGGTCTGTCTCGCCCTGCAGGGTCACCGTGCCGGAGACGGAGCAGTCGCCCACCTCGAGGGTCATCAGCCAGGTGACCGTGTTCTGCAGGAGCTGGGGCCGCACCGCCGCGTCCATGGCGGCGTAGTTGAAGGCGTAGAAGACGATCTGGCCGCCCTGCGGCGCCGGGTTGGGATCGTAGGCCACGATGCTGGCGTTATCGGCGTAGCTGGTCCACGAGCCCACCTTCACCGCGTCGGCCGTCGCGTCGACGGCGTCCGCGTCGCCGTAGCCCACGTAGTCCACGGCGATGGGTCCGGTGATGGTGTTGGGCACGCTCATGACGTAGTGGCCCGGCTCGGCGACGGTGACGTCGCCGCTCGAGTCGTGGTCCCAGTCGCTGATGTGCAGCACGGTCTCGGCGAAGTTGTCGTCGCCGTAGTGGTCGTAGCCCACCTCGCCGCCCTCGATGAGCAGGTGGCCGCCGTCGGTGACGAAGGCGACCAGCGCGTTGCGCAGGATAGCGCTGCCGAGCGGGCTCGTGTTGCTGCCGCTGCTGCAGATGAGCATGTCATAGTTGGCCCAGGTGGCCGGATCGGTGGTGGACGCGGATTCCACGGTGGCCGTGTAGCCCAGGTACTCGAGGTCGGCCACCAGGGCATCCACGGCCTTGGCGCCGCCGTCCTCGTAGGCCGGCGCGAGCTGGACGCCCTTCTCGATCTTGGCCGGGCGCGCGCCGCCCTTGGCCGTGTCGTCCAGGACCAGCAGGTCGCCGATGGTGGTCTCGAGGACGAAGTCCTTGACCACCACGGGCTCCTCGATGGTGATGCCGATGGTCACCGGGATGTGGTGCCAGGCCCGCACGACCACCGTGTAGTCGAAGTAGGGCAGGCTGCCGGTGGTGTACTCGCCCGTGATCGGGTCGGTGGCCACCTCGTCGTAGAGATCCATGGTGTCGGAGCGGTAGACCTTCACCGTCGCGTCCAGGGGATCGCCCGTGCCCAGCTCGGTGATCGTGCCCGTCAGCACGCCCGCGGGCGCGGCATCCAGGACGATGTCGTACGTGTTGGGCCCGTAGTTGACGAACAGCGGCGCCTCGTAGTGCAGGTAGCCGAAGTAGTCCACCATCAGGGTGTAGGGCGCCACGAGGACGTCCTCGCCGACGTCGAAGCTGCCCGCCGCGTCCACGACGGCCGTGAAGGCCAGCTCCATGGACGCGTCGTAGCCCTCGACGACGGCGCCGACGGCCGGCGCGCCGCCGGCGTCGACGGTGCCCGTCAGCGTGCCGTAGGCCTCGATGATCGGGAAGGTCGTCTCGATGAGGTCGCAGCCCTCCACGGCGAAGACGCCGCGCACGCCGCCGGCGTCCGCGGGCGTCAGCGCGAGGGAGTCGGCTGTCGTGCTCAGGCCGGGCTCGTCGTTGACGAAGGCCCAGAGTACGTGCTCGGGCAGCTCGCCGTGGCCGGGCCCGAAGTTCTGGGCGAAGAGGGTGCCCGGCAGATTGAGGGCGAAGGTGTCCTGGAGGCCGATGGCCGTGGCCACGTGCATCTGGATGCCGGCGATGGGATCGGCGTTCACCGTCAGCGCCTCGCGGAAGAGCTCCCAGGGATCGGCCATGTCCTGCCCGACGATGTCGAGGCTGGGCCCGTAGGGGTAGGTGACCTCGAGGCTCGTGTACCCGTCGGATCCGGTGACCGCATGGGCCGTCGCGTAGTCGAGGCCCTCGGCCCAGACGTGGATGCCCGGCTTGGGCGTCACGCCGTCGGACTCGAAGACGCCGACGCTCACCGTGGTCGTCACGCCCGCGTCGATGGCCGGCGGATCGATGAGGATGGTCGCCGGCACGATGACGTTGAGGCTCGCCACGTAGGGCTCGCGGTTCTGCGCCATGACCACCAGCTGCACCGGGCCGGGCGTCAGGACGCCGTCGAAGGCGAGGAAGGCCGAGCCCGTCTCGTCCACGGTGCCGGCGGCGAGGATCTCACCGTCGCGGGTCAGGCCGCAGTAGCTGTTGGGCACGGCCTCGACGGCGAGGCCGGGGCTGGTGGTGAAGATGGTCGGCAGGTGGACGACCGGGTTGGTCGCCGGCACGCCCATGAAGGTGGCCAGGCTCGGGTCGCCCAGCAGGTTGTAGATGTTCCAGTAGTACTCGATGCGGCTGGAGCCGGACTCCACCACCGCCAGGTTGCCGGCGAAGACGAGGGCGTCGTTGACCACGTACCACTGGTCCATGGCCTCGCCGTGGTCGTGGAAGAGGCCGTCGTAGGCGCCCAGGCCGGTCTGTTCGTAGGTGGGGTTGGCCGAGACGGGGCCGTGGCCGATGCCCCACCAGTAGTCCTCGTCCCAGTAGGTCGAGTTGCTGGCGCCGATGTAGCCGATGGCGCCCTTGTTGGCCGCCCGCAGCCAGGTCTCGCCGAAGCACTCGCCGATCTCGTAGGAGCTGGTCAGGCAGCAGTTGCCGACGGCCAGGCAGTACTCGCCGTCGTTCTGCAGGTTGTTGATGTTCGACTGCGTGAAGCTCGGATTCGACCAGGACGTCGTCGAGCCGTGAGCCGTGTAGTTGATGTAGGACACGCCGTCACTGACGTTCTGGACGATCTGCGAGGACGAGCTGCCCGACTCGGGATACAGGTAGGTGTGCGAGGTGATCCCGTGGGCCGCGTTGAAGTAGAGGCTCGTGCCGTAGTTGATCTGCCCGTTGCCGTGCGTCGAGCCGTGGCCCGTGTCGTAGCCGGCGATCATGACGACCTCGCCCAGGTAGGCCGGATTGGGCATGGTGAACTGGTCGACCATGAGGGTCTTGTCCAGGATGTTCTGGAGCATGGTCGTGTTGGTCGCCGACAGGCGCCCGTAGTACATGTCGGGGATCAGGTCCGCGTCCACGCAAGCGTAGGGCCGGTCCGAGGCGTCGCCGCCCAGGGTGAAGGTGGGCACCTCGGCGATGTCGCCCACGAAGACCAGGAAGCTCGGCGCCGGGTTCTCCGGCGTGGCGTCGTTGTACAGGCCGTGGATGTAGGCCTGAATGGAGGTGCTCGTGGTCCCCACCTCGGGCGTGCCGGTGATGGCGAGGATGGTGTTGAAGCCGCGCTCGGTCTTCCAGGCCACGTAGTCCGCCAGGGTGGACTCGAACATGGGCGGCGCCACGACGACCATGGTCACCACGTTGCCGAACAGGTCGGGATGGTCCTCGTGCGGGGTGCGCAGGCCGGCGATCTGATGATGGACGCCCTCGAAGAAGGGGCTCCAGGTGGCCGCCTTCAGCTCCGACTCGCGGGCGGCGTCGCCGCCCTCGAAGACCACGGCGAATTCCACGGACTCCACCACGCGCAGGCGGTTCTCGCTCGGGTAGTACTCGACCGGCGAGACCTCCAGCCGGCCGATGCGCACGGCGCGCAGGCTGCCCTGGTCGACGACGCGCGCGAGCTCCTGGGCCACCGGCTCGGCCCGGTAGGCGTCCGGGTCGTAGACGAAGGGCCAGGTCGCCGGATCGGCGTTCTTGGGCATGCTCGGCTGGGCCGGCATGAGGCGGTGGGTGACGCCCAGGGCGTCCAGGTCGATGCTGCGGCTGCGTGTCTCGAGGATCTCCACGCGCACCGCGGCGCCGTAGGGAATCTCCACGAGGCGGTTGAGCATGGGCAGCTCGGGCGCCCCCTCGATCTTCGAATGGTGGAAGCCCGGGACGATGAGCCGCGTGAAGGGCCCCTCCGGGGTCTGGACGTCGAGGGTCTGCAGCTCGCCCACCTCCACGCGGAAGCGGAGGGAGTTCGCGTCCTGCGCCAGGAGTTCGACGCGGGAACTCGCGGGATCGAGCGGGATGATCTGATCGAGAGCCAGGGCCGGACCCGCCAGGATGACGGCCAGGCACAGCCCGGTGAGGAGTCCCTTCACGGTCTTCATCGCACGTCCTTTCGAGAGTAGGCCCGAGTGCGGCCGGGAACCGGCCTCTGGGGAGCGATCGGTATTCATTATACCGGAAACCGCCTCCTCCGTACCAGTGCGGCCTTTCCGTTGCCCAGCGCCGTGCGGCCTCCAACCGTGCTACAATGGAGGGGCCGGACCACTCGTGGCCACATCCTCTGCCAGTCACAGGAGGTTCCCGCATGAAGCGTCTCCTCCCCCTGATCCTGGCCGCTCTGACGGCCGCCGCCGGCCCCGCGGCAGCCCAAGACGGCTTTGTCGCCTGCAGCACCTCCGACGACGCCTACGCCTTCGACCTCGCCACCCACGCCGTCGGCCCCGTCATCGACCTCCTCCCCGAGGGCAACTACCCCTACGACGCCACCATCCATCCCGACGGCGCGGAGGTCTGGATCTGCGGCGCCGCGGGCGACGGCGTGATCGTCCTCGACCGCGCGTCGGGCGCCGTGCTCCACCGCATCCCCACCGGCGAATACCCCGTCTCCATCGCCTTCAGCGACGACGGCGACCTCGCCCTCGTCGCCTGCCGGGACAGCGACCGCGTCGACATCGTCGACACGGCCGCCTACGCGGTCACCGGCAGCCTGCCGGTGCCGGGCACCTATCTCGGGCCGGGCAACCTGGCCCTCGACCCCGTCAGCAAGCGCTTCTACATGGTGGAGTGGTACGACGACCTGCTGTTCGAGATCGCCCCGGACGGCAGCGCCATCCTGCGCCAGGTGTCCCTGGGCGGCGACCTCTGGCAGCTCGTCGTTGCCCCCGACGGCTCCCGCGTCTACGTCACCGACCGCGCCATGGACCTGGTGCGGGTCGTCGAGACGGCGGGCCTGACCGAGGTGACGACGCTCCCCGTGGGCGACGATCCCTGGGGCGTCGACGTCACGGCGGACGGCGCGACCCTGGTCGCCGTCTGCGAGGACGACGGCAGCGTCCATGCCTTCGACACTGCCACCTGGGCAAGCGTGCCGCTGGCACCGCTGCCCGCCGGCGCCTCCCCCCGCGACGTGGACATCGACGACGAGGCCGGCCTCGCCTACATCGTCGGCGGGCAGGCGACGGGCGACGATCCCGTCTACTTCCGGGATCTCACGGGCGGTGGCGACGACGGCGCCGTTCTCGTCCCCGGCTCCAACACCAACGTGGTGGCCGTCCAGGCCCAGATGCACTCGGGCGGCACGGGCGCGCCCGATGCCGCGCCGGCCGCGCCGGCCCTGGCCTGCTGGCCCAATCCCTTCAACCCCGCGGTGACGGTGCGCTTCGTCCTGCCCGCGCCCGCCGACGTGGACCTGGCCGCCTACGACTGCCGGGGACGCCGCCTGGCCACCCTGGCGGCGGGGCCGCGCTCAGCCGGCGCGCATCGCGCCACCTGGGACGGCCGCGACGACGGCGGCCGGCCCCTGGCCGGCGGCGTGTACCTGCTGCGCCTCCGCGCCGGCGGCGGCGAACGCTGCCTGCGGGCGGTCCTCCTCAAGTGAACCGCGCTCGGCCGGCCTTCGCCGGGGCCGGCGCGCGCCCGGCATAACGGCGGCCCGGCTCCGGCCGGGCCGCCGTCGTTTTCGCGCCCGGCCGGAAGCATCTCTGTAACCCCATGCCGCCGCGCTCGTAGAACCAGCCATGGATCCCCGTTCCCGCAACCGCGTCACCCATGGCGGCACCCGGCCGGCCGCCCCCGCCGGCTCCGGTTCCAGGAGGCAAGCATGCGAAATCCCCAACGCCCACGCGCACGGCTCACGCTCGCAGCGACCGTCCTGACACTGCTGGGCCTCGCTCTCCTTCTGGGGGCCTGCGGCCAGAACCGATCCGGCAACGGCGGCGGCACCGCCCTCGCCGACAGCGTCACGGCCGGCGACAGCCTGGCGGCGGCCGACAGCGTCGCGGCAGACAGCGTCGCCGATTCCGGCCGGCGCCGCGGCGGCCTGCTGGGATTCCTCGGCCGGGGCGGCGGCGAGGAGACTGCAGAGGAAGACGAGGAAGAGGATGCCGTCCCGGTCCGGCTCGCCACCGTCGAGCGTCAGGACGTCCCCCTCTACCTCGGCGCCACCGCGACGCTTGAGCCCGAGAAATCCATCGAGATCATGGCCAAGGCCACCGGGCAGATCCTCGAGATCCGCGTGGAGGAGGGCGACTACGTCCAGGCGGGCCAGCTCCTGGCCCAGCTCGACGGCGAGGCCGAGCGCGTGGCCCTGGAGGAGACTGCGGTCCGCGCCGACGGCCTCGAGCGCGAGCTGGAGCGCAGCCGCGCCATGCACGCCCAGCAGGGCATCAGCGACCGCGAGATGCAGGACATCCAGACCCGCTGGGAGGAGGCCGACGCCCAGCGCCAGGCGGCCGAGCTGCGCTGGCGGCACACCCGCATCCTGGCGCCCTTCGCAGGCACCATCACCGAGCGCTTCGTCGATCCCGGCCAGCACGTCGTGGCCGGCGCCCGTGTCTTCGGCCTCGTGGACGCCGATCCCCTGCTGGCCTGCATCTACCTGCCCGAGCGCGAGGCCGTGAACATCGCACCCCTGCAGGAGACCATGGTGACCCCCGATACCCGGCCCGATCTCGAGTTGCCGGGCCGCGTGCTGCGCGTGGCGCCCATCGTGGACACCCGCACCGGCACCGTGAAGGTCACCTGCCAGATCTGCGACGCCAACGAGCACGTGCGGCCGGGCTCCTTCGTCCGCATCCGCGTCCAGACCGACCTCCACCCGGAGGTGCCGGTGATCCCCAAGCAGGCCCTCGTTCCCGAGGGCGGCGAGAACTACGTGTTCAAGGTCGCGGCCGACAGCGTGATCAAGGTCGGCATCGAGACGGGATACGTGAACGGCCGCTACGTGGAGATCTGCGACGGCCTCGAGCTGGGCGACCGCGTCGTCACCGTGGGCCAGGGCAGCCTCAAGACCGGCACGAGGATCCGCGATCTCGACGAGCCCACGATCCTGGCCGATTCCACCACCGGCAAGGATGAAACGCCGTGAAGATCGTTCCCGCCTCCATGCGGCGGCCGGTCACCGTCAGCATGATCACTCTGGCGGCCCTGCTCTTCGGCGCCGTGTCCCTGTCGCGGCTGCCGCTGAACCTGCTGCCGGACATCTCCTATCCGACGCTGACCATCCAGACCGAATACCCCGACGCGGCGCCGGCCGAGGTTGAGAAGCTCATCACCGAGCCCCTCGAGGAGGCCGTCTCGGTGGTGCCCGGCCTGCGCAGCCTGCGCTCGGTCTCCCGCGCCGGCATGTCGGAGATCACCCTCGAGTTCGCCTGGAAGACCTCCATGGACTACGCGTCCCTGGACGTCCGCGAGAAGCTCGATCTGGTCAACCTGCCCGACGACGCCGG
>Ga0272443_10007891_pt1 | contig 10039 bp, 8 predicted proteins | sample SSMAcet12_FD_193581 | JGI IMG/M metagenome (GOLD analysis project Ga0272443, IMG submission 193581) | Marine sediment archaeal communities from Little Sippewissett salt marsh, Falmouth, MA, United States - SSM-Acet-12 | ecosystem: Environmental > Aquatic > Marine > Wetlands > Sediment ... | reverse complement strand
GGTCGACTCGAAATCGATTTGTCCCGTGAAGAGCGGGGCACGTGGGTTCGAATCCCACCCTCTCCGCCAGAACCTCAATTTAACCCTGCTTTAATTTTCCCGCCATTGGCGGGATATAATTTTTGTGAAGTATCCCCTGACGGGTATAGTCGGTCTAAATGTATTTACGGAGAGATGTCCGAGCTGGCCGAAGGAGCGCGACTGGAAATCGCGTGTACTACTAATCGTGGTACCGAGGGTTCGAATCCCTCTCTCTCCGCCATTGAAAATTTCCGGTCATGATATTATGCCATATGAAGTGATAGCCAGAAAATGGCGTCCACAGGTATTTAAGGATGTTATTGGACAGGAGCACGTTACACAAACACTGACCAATGCCATAAAGACCGACAGGCTTGCCCATGCCTATCTTTTCAGCGGCGCCAGGGGGGTGGGCAAAACTTCTGTTGCTCGAATCCTTGCCAAAGCCATCAATTGTGAGCAAGGCGAACCCGGAATCCCCTGCAATCAATGCCAGTCATGCTTGGAAATCATAGACGGGTCGTCTGTAGATGTCCAGGAAATCGATGGGGCCTCCAACCGGGGGATTGATGAGATCAGGGACCTGAGGGAAAATACCAGATACATGCCTTCGTCGAGCAAGTATCGCATATATATCATAGATGAAGTGCATATGCTGACGCTCCCAGCCTTTAATGCCCTTCTCAAGACACTCGAAGAGCCTCCAGCCCATGTAAAGTTTATCTTTGCGACCACGGAGTATCATAAGGTTCCGATGACGATCCTTTCTCGATGCCAACGGTTCGATTTTAAAAGGATCCCTGTGGCCCAATTAATCAGCCAACTGGAGAAAATCGGAGCCGCGGAAGGGATTGAGATCAGTCAATCAGGGTTGGCGCTTATCGCAACAGAGGCAGAAGGGAGCATGCGGGACGCAGAGAGCCTTCTTGACCAGGTGGTTTCGTTTACCGGCCAAAAGGTGGAAGACAGACATGTCATAGAGATCCTGGGTATTATTGACAGGGATACTATGATGGGGGCGACACGCGCTATTATTGAAGGCTCCCCTAAAGCATGTCTTGAGATCGTTGACCAGATTTACAACTACGGTTATGATATTAAGGAATTTTATAAGGCCCTCATGGGTCAGTTCAGAAATCTCCTGATCAGCCTTATTGTCCCTCAAAATAGCATGCTTGATCTGAGCGAAAGCGAGCAGACGGAAGTCTCCCGACTGGCTGAAAAGGCTGGATTGGAAAAGCTTCAGGTTCTGGTGAATTTTCTCATTAGTCGTGAAGAAGATTTGAGGTTTACGTCCCATCCGCGCTTGATCCTGGAAGCCACCATGATCAAGTTGTGCCGTCTGGGGGAGGTCCTCACATTTGGAGACCTTTTAGAAAAAATTGAATCTCTTGAAAAGAGGTTGATAGGGGCGCCGGGCGGCGTTGAATCGCCGAATATAAACCGCCTGTCAGATACCCGTGCCCGGTGGGTTTCAGACAGTCCGCAAGAAAATAATTTGCACCCGGAAGATGTGAATGAAAATGCTTTAACATGGGATGATTTTTTGACCTATCTTTCATCAAAAAGTAAGGCCATGTTCAATATCCTCAAGGATTGGCATTTCCGGAAACTGGATAAAAAAACCCTGGAAATTGCCAAGGGGAGCCATTCATTTTCGTCAAATTACTTTGAGGATACGGACAGATATAATGAGCTAACCCATTATTGCCGGGATTTTTTTGGGCGGAATATCAAGGTGAGAATCATTGGGAATAGCGAAGTTCTTTCCAAAACAAAATCGCCGGCCGATACAGAGCAACACAAACCGGAAGCCAAAAGCCGTTCAGATCTTCCTTCCCCTGTTCAGGATATCTTGCATATGTTCCAGGGTGAGATCATTGGCGGGTCTCCCGCCAAAAGGGAAGGAGATGACAATCCGGACGCACTTCATAAAAAACAGGAGGTAACAGAATGAAAGGGATGCCCAATATGGGCCAACTCATGAAACAGGCTCAGCAAATTCAAACTAAAATGGCAAAGCTCCAGGAAGATCTGGGGGATAGAACCGTGGAGGCTTCTTCCGGGGGGGGCATGGTCATCGTGGTGGCAAATGGCAGACAGGAGGTCCTTTCCATAAAGATAGAGCAGGAAGTCATAGATCCGGACGATGCGGAAATGCTTCAGGACCTTATTATGGCGGCTGTTAATGATGCATTGACCCGGGCCAAAGACATGGTGAACGAGGAAATGGGAAAATTGACAAAAGGTATGAATATCCCCGGCATGCCCGGCCTCATGTAACGTCGGGCCAGCTTTGTAATTTGTTACAATGATAAGTATTTATTGTAGAAATTCTGCTTTTTGCCATTTGTTAGGCTAAAATTATGGGAATCTATCCGTCATCTCTCGAAAACTTAATTGAGCAATTTACCAGGCTTCCAGGGATTGGGCAGAAATCTGCCACACGCATGGCGCTGTTTGTTCTGAGGAGCAACAAGGCGTTGGCTGAAGGCATGGCCAAAAGCCTGATGGAGGTAAAAGAAAAAATCAGGTTCTGTTCCATATGTTTTAACCTGACCGACGATGAGTGCTGCTCTATCTGCCGGGACGAAAGTCGGGCAAATGGGTCCATCTGCGTCGTTGAAGGCCCCGGGGATCAACTGGCCCTGGAAGAAGCCGGGACCTTTAAAGGCAGATACCATGTCCTCCATGGTGTCCTTTCTCCTTTAGATGGGATTGGGCCAGAGGATTTGAATGTTGGGGCCCTTCTCAGCAGGATCGATCGTGAAGAGATCCGGGAGGTGATCCTGGCCACTAATCCCACCACGGAAGGTGAAGCAACCGCCTCGTTTTTAGCCAACCTTTTGACCCAAAAAAACAGAGACTTGAAAATAACCCGAATTGCCCTCGGTGTTCCCATGGGGGGGGATTTGAAATATATGGACCGTATGACCCTTGAACACGCCTTGAGAAGCCGGATACCGGTCTGCTCATGATATCCAAAGCCGTTCTCAGTGAAATAGCGGATATTGTTGGCCACGAATACCTGATGACGGCTGAAAAAGATATGGCCGACTATGCCACCGATGCCACACAGTTGGCGTTCATGCCGGATGCGGTGGCCTTTCCTGAAAACAGCCCGCAAGTCTCCCAGATTCTGCAGTTAGCAACTGAAAAAGGGTTCCCTGTCATCCCCAGAGGAGCGGGAAGTGGTATGAGCGGTGGTGCCCTGCCCGTACACGGGGGTCTTGTTATGGCCATGAGCCGTTTTAACCGGATCTTAGCCATTGATGAGGACAATCTTATCTGTAAAGTGGAGCCAGGTGTTATCACAGGGCATCTCCAGGAAGCCGTTGAAAAAGCTGAACTTTTTTACCCACCGGATCCTGCCAGTTTAGACATCTCCACCATCGGGGGTAATGTGGCCGAGTGTGCAGGTGGATTAAGGGCTGTAAAGTATGGCGTTACAAGAGATTATGTTTTGGGGTTGACCGTTGTGCTTCCCACGGGTCAGATCATTGAGACCGGTGTAGAGACCATGAAAGGCGTCGCAGGCTATGATTTGACCCGGCTTATCACAGGATCTGAGGGAACCCTTGCGGTCATTACTGCCGTCATCCTTCGTTTGCTCCCCAAACCTATGGCCCGAAAAACCATGATTGCATTTTTTCCAGACGTTTCCGTGGCCGTTAAGACGGTCTCTAACATCATCCGAAACAAGATGATTCCAACCATCCTCGAATGTGTGGACAGGCTCTGTCTGGAATGTGTCAGAGAAGAGATGCATCTTTCTTTTCCAGCTCAAGCCGGAGCCATGCTCCTGATTGAGATCGATGGTGATGATATGCTCGTAGCGCTGGAGGCAGAAAAGGTTCGGGACGTGTGCGAACATGGAGGGGCGCTCAAATTTGAAGCTGCAAAAGATAAGACAGAGGCAGACAGGTTATGGGATGCCAGGAGAAATATTTCGCCCGCCCTCTATAAGTTAAGACCTCACAAAATCAGTGAAGATATTGTCGTCCCCAGAAGCCGGATGGCTGAGTTGGTGGGGTATCTGGCCGATTTGAGCCAACAGTACGGTCTTCCCATCCCGGCATTCGGGCACGCCGGCGACGGGAATATCCATGTCAATGTGATGCTTGATAAAAACAATACTGCGGAGCTGGAAAACGCTCATGCCGTGGTAGAGACATTGTTTAGAAAAGTCATACAGATGGGAGGCACCATTACGGGGGAACACGGTATTGGCATTACCAAAGCGCCATATCTTGAAATGGAAATTCCCCGGGCCGGTTTGGAATTGATGTCAAGGATAAAGCGGGCCTTTGATCCCGGAGGAATTTTAAATCCGGGTAAGATATTTGGTGTGAAACATGAAAATGAATCGTAAAGACCGGTCCTTTCCCGACTACATTGTTTTGGGGGCCAAAGGCTTCTGTATGGGCGCATCTGATGTGGTGCCGGGTGTTTCCGGCGGAACAATGGCCTTTATCCTTGGTATTTACGAAGAATTGATTGATGCCATAAAATCCTTTGACCTGAAGAGTCTCCAATGTCTCGTGACCTTAAAATTCCGGTCACTGCTTGACCGCATCTCCTGGCAGTTTCTTCTGGCAGTGGGGATAGGCATTTTAGCGGCCGTCTTTACCCTTTCCAGGCTTCTCAGCTGGCTCCTCCAAAACAGGCCCGTTCTTATATGGTCGTTTTTTTTAGGGCTCATTCTTGCCTCCGTGCTGAGCGTCAGCCGACGTGTTGAAGCGTGGCGGATTTTGACGGGATTATGTTTGGCGGGTGGCACCGTCGGATCCTATTTTCTGGTGGGTCTGGTGCCGGTCTCCACACCCAATGACTATTGGTTCCTTTTTCTTTGTGGAGCGGTTGCCATTTGTGCCATGATACTCCCGGGGATATCCGGTTCCTATATCCTGGTCCTTCTGGGCAAGTATCGGTATGTGCTTGATGCGGTAAACCACCGGGATTTTTTTGTTCTGGGTTTGGTAGCCGCAGGTGCCGTTGTTGGCATTATCGCCTTTTCACGTTTATTGGGGTGGTTATTAAAAAACCACCACGACCTGATGGTGGCCACACTGACCGGACTGATGATCGGTTCGTTGCGCAAGGTATGGCCCTGGAAGGAAACACTGGAGAGTACGATCGATTTACACGGCCAGATGACCCCCCTGGTCCAGTCAAACATCCTGCCCGGACAATGGAACGGCGAGGTTTTGGCAGCCCTCTCATTGATGGTTACCGGGCTTTTTGCAGTACTTCTTTTGGACCGATTGGGGAATCGAAATGGAAGACGGTCAAGTCCTTAAAAGGGCTTAATTTCTCCCAGACCCAGCAGCTTAAAACGCAACATTATCGTCGTGTCTGTTTCGTCTATTTCTGTACCAAGCTCTACCCCCCAACACTGGCTCTCGTAGCCCAGCCAGAAGGTGTTAGAGATGTTTTCATCGAGATCCAGGTCCCTTTCTAATGAAGCGCCCACTGAAAATCCGTGGATCAAGTTTACATCGGCCGAAGCATTGAGGCTCTTCTGGCTGTCTTTCTCGAATTGATAATCGATCTTAAATTTATCTTCTCTGCCTCCTGATCGGTTAATGGATAGGTCAAGAGACAGATCGGCAAGGGTTATTTCGTGATCATAATGATCCCATTCCACCTTGCCAAGAAAGTCAATGTTGGCAAAGGGTTGAACCCTCATTGTGGCATTCAGGGGTTCAAAGGGTCTTCTTTTTTCCCCCGGCTCCGTATCACGCCTTTCCTCTTCAATATCATAGGCCTGAGTAATCGTTAGAGTAACCCACTGACGATAACTTGTACCCCCTTTTTTGTTCTCAAAACGGGCGTCCAGGTAATTTTCAAATGAGAAGGCAATCCTGTTCTTCCGGCCATCGACGTCGATGGGTTCGAACCAGGGGCTCTCGACATCTTCGTCTTGTGTAACCCGGTAGGTGTAACTGAGCAACGGGCGTATCCGGTGCTTGATTCTTTTGGCGCCCCACCAATCAAAGTCATAGACCCGTTCCAGTTCGGTCAGAAGCCCGGCGCCGGTCTCATAGGCTCTTTTATATTGTTGATCGGTGCTTCCCTTGCCTTCATCGAGCCACTGCACATTATATGTATAGCGAAAGAAAGGTTCAAACTGTAGGTAGGGGCCGAACCACAGGGGAGAACTAAGCCCGGGAGAAACGGACGTTCGATGGCCCTTCAAGCCCTCTTCTCGCCAGACATAATCATAGTTTGTGTCTAAGTTGAAAAATAATGGAAAATCCAAAACCTGTTCTGTGGGCAGGACAAAATTGAGCCCCAGCAGGGGTTGAGGCGTTTCGTCCTGCAGGTCTGGATCTGCTGCCTGCTCATAATAGCTCGACCCGGCCTGGAGACTATAATTATCCCGGTCACGACTGAGTCTGAGGGTGGATGTCCTCAAAGGCGAACGCTTTTCCTGGACCGGGCGTCCGAATTCATTGGCCAAATCCGGTCTTGACGTTAAACCAAAAAGTCCCTCCTGAAATTCCCTAAGATAATCCTGATCACTGACGTAATCCGCATCCAGACGTAACTCAACGCCCAAAGGTAAGCTTTGGTCGGATTTCCCCAAAAACCAGTATCGAGTGTCATTTGATCGACGAAAGGGACTGATCTTAACGTCGTCCGGATCACTAAGATCCTTTTCTTTTTGGTCAGAAAGTACATTAAAAAAATAAGTCCCCTCTGAATCCCTGTCCAGGAGATATCGGAACTCCAGACCCTGCATATACCCGCGCTCGGTCATATACCGCTGATAAAATGTGGCATCTGTTTGGTCAGAGATGGCCCAGAAAAACGGTAGTTCCATATCCGCCCCGTTGAGTGTGGAATATCCAAGTCTTGGCGGCAGTAAACCACTCTGACGTTTTGTCTTGGCGGGAAAAATCATATAGGGCATATATAAAATAGGGGCTTGACGGACGCGAAAGGCGGCGTGTTTCACGGTTCCGTACCCTTCAAGGGTCACTCTAATTTCAGATCCTGTAATGCTCCAGTCAGGGATTGTGCCGTCGCATGAGGTCAACTCACAGTTTTTAATGAGATAGGTGTTCTCTCCTGTTTTTTCTAAGACATCGCCGGTGACATAAAAGTGGTTCTCAGTTAAGAAAAGACGACCCTTTGTGATTTTACCGGTCTGGTTTTCAAGATCAAATACGCCTTGCTCGCCCTCAAGAATGTCTCCAGCAGACTCAAGTCGAAATCCTTTGGCTACCTTAGCAATTCCCGTTTTTGTATGGTAAACGGCCTTTTGTGCGTGCAGGGATTGTTGACCTTTTGCGATGACCACATCACCTTCGGCAATGACGACCCCGTTATCCGTGTAAGTAAGGCTCTTAGCAGTAACCTGCCAGGGCGTTTCATCGTCCCCGAGGAGACTATCTGCTGAAAACCGGTCATTGGAAAAGGCACACTGAGGCCTGAGGGCACACACGGCAAGAGAGGCCAGAAGAATGGACAGCACTATGGTACAACGGATGTGGATGAGACAGCCTCTTGTGATTGACTAATGATTATTATCGATTGAACTGAATTGCTTATGTCAAGCGTGTAGAAAATGTTCTGGAGAACGACTTCTTTCTCCCCTAAGTCAATGACTCGCTTGATTTGAATGATATGATTTTATTAATTGCCGATCGAAAATATTCAATAATCAATTCAAATCGTCCGGCCTGTGGGTCTCAGGATCAAAATAAGTCATGGCTTCCCCCACCGTAAAAAGCGAACCGCAGATGACAATTAAATCCCGGGGGTCGGCCATCTTTCTGGCCTTTTCTATGGCTTCTGTCAATAGGGGCACTATTTCTCCGGTTTTTCCCAAACGGACCCCTTCGGCCCTAATCCTTTCAGGGCTGGCTGCCCGGTAATAAACTGGCCGGGTGTAAATGATATGATCAGCGAGCGGTACAATTCGCCTTAATATTTGGCCAATCATTTTATCTTCCATTACCCCGATTACCAGAATCATCTGTCTGAATTTTAAACCTGTTTTTATGGAATCGGCCAATGCCTTCATGGCTGCGGGATTGTGAGCACCATCCAGGATGATGGTGGGGGTTTTTGCCACAGCCTGCATTCTTCCGGGCCAGGTGGTTTTTTTCAGTCCCTCCCTGATACTCCGGGGTGAGACCTTAATCCCCTTTTCCTCAAGACGCTCTATTACGGCGAGAGCCAGGGCCCCGTTGCGGCTTTGAAACATTCCCTTTAACCCCAGTCTGAGATCATTAAATTGGCGATTTATACCCCTGTAATGAAGTCCCGAACCCGTGGTCCGGTAACGGATATCTTTTCCTAAGCGCCACATGGGAGCGGATTTTGCCTGGCATATGGATTCGAACAGATGAATGACATCAGGCTGGGTAACCCCGGTGACGACATCAATTCCCTTTTTAATGATCCCTCCTTTTTCGCCAGCAATATCCAGTAGTCGAGACCCAAGATAAAATTCATGTTCTTTGGAAATGTTTGTAATAACAGAAACAAGCGGTGTGATCACATTGGTGGCATCCAATCTTCCACCCATGCCAACTTCCATGATGGTGATATCCGTGTTTTCCCGGGCAAAATAGACCAGGGCCATGGCCGTGGTGGCCTCAAAAAAGGTGGGCGGTTCTTCGGGTGCAGAGGCATCTCTCAATTCCTCGATCAGCTCTGCTGCCTTTTCTCGTGCAATTTCCGCACGATTAATCCTGAAGCGCTCGGTAAATCGAACCAGATGAGGAGATGTATACAGCCCTACCCTAAGCCCCGTTTCTTCCAATATGGATGCAATAAAGGCCGCCACAGAACCTTTACCATTGGTTCCGCCAATGTGTATATATTTCTGCCCTTTGTGGGGGTTTCCGAGGGCCTTTAACAGGTTGGAAGTCTTTGAAAGACCGAACTTGATGCCAAATTTTTGGAGGTTATACAGGTAGGTTACGGCTTCTTGATACCTTTTTTCCCTGCGATTCATTAAGCAAAAAGCCTTTCATAAAATTTGATATTTAACAAGGCATAATTAGGCCGATATTCTTGCAGGCGCAATGAACTTTTGTCAATTTAAAAGTAGGGGTGGAATTTTTTTAGGAAGACTGATGGTGTTATGAATGGTCAAATGAACGACTCCACCGCAGAATAGCGGGGTATCTATAAAGGCAACGAAAAGCCGCAAGCGGCGGGGAATTAACGCTCGTCCGCCTCTGGCGGATTAAAAAAGTTAGGGGGGATTGACGGGGTCTTGACCGTTTTTCCCCTTCATGGTTTGGAACATTTTACCCGTTATCGGTTTCCTGTCTGACACCTTAATGCCCAGCGTTTTTCGTCTCGCCTTCAGGCCCCTCTTCGTAGTGGGGTGGATCAGGTAAATCGTAAACCCACAATGTTTTGTCATCCATTACCTTGGTCACCACGTGGGTCCAGGCAGAATACAGATACCCATAGAACTGATCATCTGGCCCCAGGATTCTGTAAAGCCTGGGATAGCGATAATGGGAATCTTGGATTTTGATCCAACTGATAACCTCGATAACGGATTCCTTATCATCAAGCTTTGTCCATCTTTCGCTTGGCATCAGCGTCCTGTTGTCGTTTTTCGGGTCAAACATGATACCCGAAGGGTTGTCCAATGCATACCCGGCATAGTAGACGGTGTAATCAGAAAAGTTCTCCTTTAGTTTTTCGATGGTTACATCATCTCCAAACCGAGATTGAAGTCTGAGTTTACCGTAGCCTGAGCATCCAGTTATGATAACCATTAACACGATGGTTATAAAAACTAACCATGTGCCTTTTTTTATAGTCATAGTTTTACTTCTTTGTTTTCGTAAAAGAACGATGTTTTATATTTAATAAAATAATCAACATTTGTGGTTTTTCAACGGCTTTAATGAAAAAATCGGATATGCTCCTAGGAGGCTGTCCGAGAATGGCTATTTTCCCCAATCTCTGCTTCAGGCTCAAATTATAATCCTCGAAATACTTCAATGTATTCCTGTGGTTATAATTTTCGCCTTCCTTGATC
>Ga0272443_10007889_pt1 | contig 10041 bp, 6 predicted proteins | sample SSMAcet12_FD_193581 | JGI IMG/M metagenome (GOLD analysis project Ga0272443, IMG submission 193581) | Marine sediment archaeal communities from Little Sippewissett salt marsh, Falmouth, MA, United States - SSM-Acet-12 | ecosystem: Environmental > Aquatic > Marine > Wetlands > Sediment ... | reverse complement strand
CCTTCACTCAGGAAGAGGGTGCCTTCCAGTTCATACCCGTCTTCAGTCATAAAGCTCACGGTTTCTTTGCTGTACTCAAATATGGGCGCTGGCGTTGAGGTGATCGTGGGGGGAGAGGTCGGTGTGTGGGGTTCAGGCGTTGGCGTGGGGGTATCCACCGCGATCTCCTGGATTTCCTCCGTTGGCTCAACAGCTTTTTGTGTTTCTGTAGGCGGAATAGCGGTGTCGGGAGTGTTTCCGCAAGCGGGCAAGAACAACAATCCAATGAGCAAGACTGCCTGAAGGATGTGGGTTTGAGGCGCTGCTTTCATGGTGTCTCTCCAGTTTAGGTTCTATGGCTTCAGTTTACCAGCATTTGCGCAGAGCTAGAGTATTCTCAAAAGGAACTCACTATCTCGCTGCCAACCTCAGTATTTTACCCCATTCTATATGTCCATCCTGCCGCCAGCAGGTTCTGGCTCAGCCGTGGTTATTCAGGAATAGATCAGCGGTTATCTAAACCCTGTTAGAATTGATTACGATGAGGAAAAGGTCATCACGGAAACCCTGGGCGTGGTTGGGCGGTTATTTTCGAGGGTTGGATGAGTTCAATCCCTGGGTTGGGTTGTTCATTTGCCTGGCAGGCGTGCTGCTGATCCAGGGATCTGTGGAGTTTCAACCTTTTGATGATGCCTTCATCACGTACCGCTATGCCCGCAATCTCAGCCAGGGGCTGGGCTTTGTTTATAATCGGGGAGAACAGGTATTGGGCACAACAACGCCTCTTTACACACTCCTCCTCGCTCTGATTTCCATCATTCTCCAACCAGAGATCATTCCCGGGGCATCATTCATCATTGGGATAGCGGCAGATGTCTTTAACGTCTGGCTGTTATTCAAGCTTTCGAGGGAGATCTTCAAGGACAGGAATATCGCCTTGCTCATATCGGCTGTATTCCTTCTCCATCCATACCGTTTGACGGTCGCTAACGGTGGTATGGAAACATCCCTTTTTATTCTCAGCCTGCTTTTGACTTACGATCGATACATCTGTGGAAATCGTTCCCTGTCAACATCGATCTGGTCAGCGGCCGCCTTTTTGATCCGGCCAGATGCCCTTCTCGCGCTGGTGCCGGTTTACGCGGATTGGTTTTTTCATGATAAAAAAGGATCGATCCGGAGTGCCTTGATCGCTCTGGGTCTGATTTCACCCTGGATTATCTGGTCGGCTCTCTATTTCGGGACTCCAATTCCCCACTCGATCATCGCGAAGGATTTGATTTATAATAACCCGCCAGGACACGCGGCCTACTTTTTGCTCACATTTATCGGTACCGGTACTCCGGGGCCCTATTTGTCCCCTTATATTATTCTCCCGATCATTGTCTTTGGGTTTCCTTTATTGACGATCAGCCCCTGGATTCTCTTAAAAAAACAACCGAGAGCGCTGGTGATCAGCCTGTATCCAATCCTTTACACCATTGTGATGATCCTGCAGAACCCCTCCATGATCTTTCCCTGGTATTACCTTCCGCTGATCCCTGGATTGTTGATTCTGGCCGCGGGGTTGATCTGGTTTGGCTTGAAGGTGGAGAAAAAAACGAAGTACTTGATCGGCCTGGGGACATCCCTGATTCTGATCCTGTTCCCTTTATTTTTACTGGTTACAAAACCGACATCGCTGCTGTCACGTGCCAGGGAATCGGCTTTCCGGGATGCCTGCGCCTTTTTAGCGGAGGATGAACTTGAGGGAAGAACGGTCCTTGCGCCTGACATTGGTGTGATCGGGTGGTGCCTGGATGATGTGAAGATCCTGGATCCCATTGGCCTGGTTTCTCCAGAAGCCATCCCATACAACAAAGATGCGCCGCCTAATGAGCTGCTTCCCGTACGCCTGCTGCTTGATAAAAAGCCCGATTACCTGATCGGCCTGGATCATTTCATCGGACCGAACATTCTGGAGAATGAAGGTTTTCAAGAATCCTATGAAATGATTTACAACCAGCGCGTGCTGATCACAGAGCATGATCACCAGCTGTATATCTTTCAATACAGGAAATGATGCCCCCTGTCGATTGGCTGCCGCTCAAGTCAGGCGGTTTTTCCCTCTTCACCCCTCCTCTGCGTTATAATTGACGACTGCTGTAGGGGCGCCGCAGATGGTACCCCCCGGAGATGCGTCAATGAAATCATTAAAATTTGCCTTTGAATACACGGGAAAATACACCGGCGTGCTCATCCTGACCGTGCTGAGCATGCTGCTGCTGGTTGGCGTCCAGCTCTTAGCCCCCTGGATCGTGAAGACCATGGTTGCCGTGGCAACGGACCCTTCTGTCAGCACTGCGGAACTCGAAAAGATCACCCGCCTTGCCCTGCTGACCCTGGTCGTTTACCTGGCAAGGGCAGGGCTGCAGTTCATTCGCAGCTATATGGCCCATGTGGCGGGGTGGAGCGTGGTCGCTGATGTCCGGGCCGCGGCTTACGAGCACCTGCAGCGCCTCTCACTGCGTTTCTATGAAGATAAACAGACCGGCCAGCTGATGTCCAGGGTGGTCAATGATACCGATCTGATCGAAAGCTTGATCGCGCATGCGGTCCCGGATCTGGCCGCCAATGTCCTCATGCTGATCGGGGTCCTGGCTGTTTTATTCAACATCAACTGGCGGCTTACCCTGCTGAGCATGATTCCGGTCCCCCTGATCGCCCTGGGCATGCAGGGGTTCACAAAATATGTCCGCCCGGCCTTTCGGGTGCGCCAATCCGAATTGGGCAGGCTGAATGCCGCCCTGAACGATAACCTTTCTGGCGTGCGGGAGATCAAAGCCTTTGCCCGCGAGGAGAGCGAGGCGTCCCGGGTCATGGACCACATCATCCTCTACCGGGACTCCAACCTGCGGGCGCTCCGGCTGATGGCCACTTTCCACCCTTTTGTGAACTTCGCCTCCTCCCTGGGCACGATCATCCTGATCTATTTTGGTGGGCGGTTCATCATCGGACAGACCCTGGCTATTGCGGACCTGGTGGCTTTTTTCCTCTACCTGGAGCTGCTCTACCAACCTGTGCGCGAATTGAGTCGGGTCTGGGAAAACGTGCAGCAAGCCCTGGCTGGCATGGAGCGAGTGGCCGAACTCATGGAAGAAGCCCCTGATATCAAAGAAAAACCCAGCGCGGTTGATCTGCCTGGAAGAGCCAGCGGAGCGATTGAATTCGAGGGGGTCAGCTTTCACTACGCGTTTGGCGATACCGTTCTGGAGGATATCAATTTGAAGATCGCCCCTGGAAGCGTGGTGGCGCTGGTTGGACCTACCGGGGCTGGAAAAACCACCCTGGCAAATCTGATTCCCAGGTTCTATGATGTCTGTGAGGGCGTGATCCGGCTGGATGGGATTGATCTCCGGGATCTGAAGATCCAGAGCATCCGCCAGCAGATCAGTATTGTCCTGCAGGATATCTTTCTCTTTCACGGCACGGCCAGGGAGAACATCCTTTTCGGCCGCCCTGATGCATCTGAGGAAGAGATGATCAATGCGGCGAAGATCGCCAACGCCCATGATTTCATCTCCCGGCTTCCCGATGGCTATGACACACTGCTGGGAGAACGGGGGGTCAAGCTTTCTGGGGGTCAGAAACAGCGCATGGCCATCGCCCGCGCTGTGCTAAAAGACGCGCCCATCCTGATCCTGGATGAGGCGACTTCGTCCGTGGACACGGAAACTGAACTGCTGATCCAGCAAGCCCTGGAAAAATTGATGGTTGGAAAGACCGTGGTCGTGATCGCCCACCGCTTGTCGACCATCCGCAACGCGGATCAGATCGCCGTCCTGGAAGGCAGCGGCATCGTAGAAAAAGGGACCCACGAGGAATTGATCCGGCAGGACGGATTGTATAAGCGCTTGAATGATGTCCAGGCGGATTACGCTCTGGGCTGGATGACGGAGTGAGAACCGTTTCCCGCTGACCGCAGGCCCCTGCCTTGATTTAGATCTTGAACTGCGTTTCGTACAGCTCCTTGTATAACCCCCCTTCACGCAGCAGCGCATCATGGGTTCCGCTCTGAACCAGATGCCCTTTATCGAAGACCAGGATCCGATCGGCTGCCAGGATCGTTGACAGCCGGTGCGCGATCACCAGGCTGGTCCGGTCCCTCATGATCTCTTTCATGGCCGCCTGGATCAATTCCTCTGATAAGGAGTCCAGGCTCGAGGTGGCTTCATCCAGGATGAGGATCCTGGGGTCCATTAAAACCACCCGGGCGATAGCAACCCGCTGCCTTTCACCGCCGCTCAAACGGTAACCCCGTTCCCCGACCACTGTGTCGTATCGATCCGGCAGCCCCTGAATGAAATTGTGGATGTTAGCCGCCCTGGCGGCAGCGATCATTTGTTTCTCAGTTGCCTCCGGGTTGGCATAGAGCAGATTGGCCTTGATGGTATCGTAGAACAGGAAGGTTTCCTGGGTGACCATGCCGATATTCCCGGCCAGTGATTCTAAGCTGAGCTCTTTAATATCCTGACCGTCGATCAGGATCCTGCCGCTGGTGGGGTCATAAAGCCTGGGCAGCAGGTAGGTTGCGGTGGTTTTCCCGGCTCCGCTGGGACCGACCAGCGCGGCCAGCTCGCCCGGCTGGATCTCAAAATTGATCTCTTCCAGGGCCCAGCGCTGTTCGGCCTGGGGGGGCATTTCTTCCCCCTCGGACCGCTCGACACCGCGCTTCAAGTGCGCCATCCCATCAGACCTCCAGGATATTCGAGGGATATCATCTAAGCCGATCTTTTCTTCTCCTGGCTCCTGATAGCTGAAGCTGACATTCTCAAACTGGATCCTCCCAGAGACGTCCTTGAGATCCTTTGCCTGAGGTTGTTCTACGATCTCAAGCGGCAGGTCGAGCACTTCAAAAACCCGCTCAAAGCTGACCATGCTTTCCACGAATTGGACCTGAGCATTGGTCAAGGCCATCAATGGGCCGTACATGCCGGATAGGTAGGTGCCAAAGGCCACGATCGTACCGATGGTGAATTCACCCCGCAGCACCAGGTGGCCGCCCACCCAGAACACGACAGCAGACCCAACAGCGCTGACCACGCCGAGCAGCATAAAGAACCAGTGACCGACAACTGCGGAGCGGATACCGATGTCCTTGACCTCCCGGGCATGCTTTTTAAAGCGCTGTCCTTCACTTTCTTCCCTTCCAAAAAGCTTCACCAGCAGCGCGCCGCTGACGTTCAGGGTTTCGTTCATCGTGGCGTTCATCTCGGCGTTGTATTCCAGGGCTTTTCTTCTCAGATTCCGGAGGATCTTACCAACTCGTCTGGCCGGGAAGAAGAACAGCGGCAGGATCACGAGGCCCAATAAGGTCAAGCGCCATTCCAGGGCGATCATGATGCTCAATGTGGCAGCCAGTGTGACAATATTGGAAAGGATGGTCACGAGCGTATTGCTGATCGCCCGCTGTGCGCCGATGACATCATTGTTGAGCCTGGACATCAGCTCACCGGTCCTTGTTTCCGTAAAAAAACGGAGGGACATACGCTGCAGGTGATTGTACAGGGCTTGGCGGAGATCGAAGATCACGCCTTCTCCCACCGACGCGTTCAGCCTGCGCTGCCAGACGCCGATCACGCCGTTGATCATCGGGATGCCCACCATGCCCAGGGCCAGCCAGTTGATCCGGGTGAAGTCCCTTTCCGGGATAGCCACATCGATCAGGTCGCGATAAAGGAGGGGCGAGATCAGGCTGATGCCGGAAATGACCAGGATGGTGGCCAGCAGGGCGGCTACCTGCCGACCGTACGGCCGGGCGTATTCCCATACTCTGCTGATAAGCTCCTGGCTGATCGACGGCTGCTCTTTTTGATCATCATGAGAAATGTATGAAAACCATCCGCTGGAATGCCAACCCATTTCTTTCTCCTCCTGATTCAAGGGGTACCCTCAAGGAGTGTCGTATTCAAATCCTTTTAGCAATCCTACTCCAACTTGGCTCCCTTGCGTGCATAAAAAGCTGGTATTTATGCATATTGTATGATGGAAGATGTCGATCCGCCGCTCGATCTTGAAGGAATGGCCAGACAGAATATTGATTGATCTCGAATGCCATCACACTTGCCTGTGGGGTTGTTCGTGCATAATGGAGAGCTTCTGCCTGCATATTACCCACACCTTCATATAGTGATGAATTTGATGTGGTCTTTCATGGGACGCGGGTTGATTGTGTTCCTTGCTCCAGCCAGCCTGGATGTGTGCCTTTATGCTGGATGGGCGGGCTATTGGGAAACTGATCCCGGTAAAATAAGGATATCCGGCTCATTGCTTCTTCATGATCACTTGGATAGAATTCTAACTTCAAGAATCTCCTCTTGGGTCATCTCGTGATTCTTTCTGTTAGAATAAAGTGAAGAAGCAGAAATAATTTCCATAGCAACCACAATAGAAAATAAGACGCAGGAGGTCTGGATGAAAAATTATCGATCCCCTTATATCCTGTTGGCTGCCTTTGTCCTTCTTGTCGCCGTCATGGCCTGCAATTTGACTGATTTGACTGGAACCAGTCAGGACAGCGACCTGGAAGCAACTGTCGAGGCCGCTATTGTTGACACGGCTGTGGCTCAGACCATGGTGAGCGCGGAGGGAGCGGTGGAAAGTGATAGCGCGGAGGGAGAGGATTCCCAGGCAGAGGCTTCAGAGCCCCCGACGGCAACTCCTGAGCCGCTGCCCAGCCCGACTATCGCCCACCTGGTATATCCTGGCGAGCCCGGCCAGCCAAATACCTGGATCATCGATACCTCCACCAAGGGGCAGGCCGGGTCCCGTTCTACCGGGGCTGATCTGTTCAATACCAATTTCCTGGAACGGCCGTTCACATCCGAGGTGATGGATTACCAGGCTTATCTTGACCTGGTCCGCTTGAACCTGGACCTTTCCTCTCCCTGGGTGTACGGCACATTTGTGATGGAAGGATCTCCCCCGGGAGATTCTGTCGCGGTCTATGCCATGGAGATCGACCTGGATAGTGACGGACGTGGTGATTGGCTGCTGCTGGGACAGGTGCCCCCCGGCACCGAATGGACCACGGCTGGCGCCCAGGCATTCCGGGATGCAAATGGCGACGTGGGCGGCTTTTCGCCGATGAACGCCGAGCAGCCCAATGCCAGCTGGGATGGGTATGAGACCCTTGTATTCGAGGATTATTTTGGGGCGGATCCGGACGCGGTCTGGATTCGGCGGGACCCCGGCAACCAGAACCAGGTCCAGCTGGCTTTCAAATACGGCCTGATCGGCAGCCCCGGGACATTCGCTTTTGGCGGCTGGGCGGATGAAGGGCTTTCTGATCCAGGCGCTTTTGATTACAACGATTTCATGACCTACGACCAGGCTGGGTCGCCCTATTCCGAGAGCAGCAAATACCCGCTCAAGGAATTGGCCTCGGTGGACAACACCTGCCGCTGGACTTACGGCTACACACCCACCACCAGTTTCCCGGGACTCTGCCCCCTGCCGGCCTCACCCACACCGACGCCTCTTCCGGGATCGATCTCGGGTGGCGTGTATGATGACCAGAACTTAAATGGATCCCGCAACAGTGGTGAACCCGGTATTCCTGGTGTGACGATCAGGATAGGCAAAGGCGCCTGCGGATCCTCAGGATTGGCCACGACAACCACAGCGGGAAACGGCAGTTTTGGGTTTAGCGACCTGCCAGCCGGGACATACTGTGTCTCTGTCAATCTCCCTCGAACCTGCGGCGGCTGGTCGCCGACAACCGTTACCCAGCGGACAGTAAATCTCGGTCCGGGTCAGGATCTGGTGATCACCTGGTTCGGCTACGCGGCCTATGTTTGCTAGGTCAGGAAAAAAGAGCATAACAAGGCGCAATTTCTAGAGCGAGGAAGGCGCCTCTCAGATCAGGTAAGTAACAGGCAGGGTGCTTGTGAAAATCACAGGCGCCCTGTTTTTTAAAGAGGCTCATGAATTTCCTGTAAGCCGATGGCGCTGTCGGCGGACTGGACGGCATCCTGCAAGAAGCGAGATCTTTATACTTGATCCTGTTTTTGGGTTATGATTGGTAAGGTTAACAACCAGTATTGCCGGGACAAATTTTTTGGCTGATACCTGATTTGCTTATTCATGTGTTTGCCTGAGGGGAAATTTTGTCTGCTGGCTAATAGGTGATAACAGTAGAGGCAGATAAAGGAGAAATTGAAGAATGGCGGCAAAAAAAGCAAGCGGCAATCCAGGCCAGATAATACTAAGCCCTGTGGACCGGGAGAATTGGCGGGAGGTAGCCCATCTGGAGGTTGCTCCCTCTCAACGTGAATTTGTCGCGGAGCCCTCCTATTATCTGGCCCTGTGCTGTTACGGGGACTGGAATCCGCTGGCGATTTGCCTGGGTGGAAAAGTGATCGGTTTCATGATGTGGGCCGTCGATCCCGCGGATGGGAGCTGTTGGTTGGGCGGCATATTGATCGACCTGGAATTTCAGAGGAAGGGCTACGGCCGGCAGGCGGTAAAAGCGGCGATCTCCAGGCTTGCGGATCAGGGAGGATACCAGGATTTTGCCCTGTCATACCAGCCTGAGAACACCGCTGCCGCTAACCTTTACCGGGATCTCGGTTTTATTGAGACAGGGGAATGGGAGGATGAGGAGAAAGTAGCCCGCTTTTCTTTGTCCAGATAGATGAATGGGAAACCAGGGCGCTTGATTCCTTCTGCGGGATCTTGAAAAGAGGACTTCCGCCCTGTATTGCAAGGAACATCCCAATTGCACAATGGAACTACCCCTGAAGTTCTCGTTCAAAAGATTGTTCACTGGAGAGCATCCACCTGCTGGATGGATCCAATCATAAAATGAGACCCGTGAAATTTGTTTTGCGGCCCTCCTTCTTTCCAATTAATAATAATGTATATTATGATAAATATTGTATTTATTAGTTGAGGAGGAATTGATGATCTCATTTGCGGCTGTAAACTGGCTGGCGGTGCTGGTGGGGACCATCCTGTCAATGGCCCTGGGCGCTTTATGGTACGGACCTCTTTTTGGAGTACTCTGGCTTAACCTGATCGGAAAGACAGAAGAAGAGCTCGAAGCGGATCCTATGGACTACCTCAAAACCGCTTTGGCGGCCTTTATTGGTATGCTGGCGTTGAATATGGTGGTTGTTTCCTTCGGAGCAGCCTCTTTCTTATCCGGCATGGTTGCTGGTGCTTTTATTTTCTTGGGGATCGGCGCAACAACCACATATGTTTACACCACCTTTGAAGGACCATCGGAAAATGTCTGGCTGCTGTATGTTGCCTACCACCTCGTGGTTTACCTTACTATGGGTGGCGTCTTTGCTGTCTGGTAATAAGTCCAGCGAAAGAAGGACTAAGTCCCTTTAAGGGACTTAGTCCTTCTTTTGGTCAAGAAGTCATCACCCGGTTAAAACGGCGGATGAAAAACCAGGTCACTAGCGATTGGTAGATCACGGCAACCGCAAAATAGATCCAAACGTGGGGCTCTCCCGCCTCAAGGGTCCAGTAGACTTTCATGGGCCAGTAGGTGGGCAGGATCCCAAATGCGAACTCCCAGTTGGAGTTGATGAAAAAAGCCCCGATGGGAGAAAAAAGCAGGATTCCGACCAGCTTCATGAGGGCAAATCCCTGCACTTTGTTCTGGGCCTGGGAGGCCAGGAACAAGGCAAGCATGGGAGACATCGGCGCGGAAGCCAGGGCCGTTATCAAAAGGCTGCCCGGGGGGAGGCTGCCCAGGTTGGCCAGCGGGAAGATCACAAACATTAAAACCACGGTCAAGATGATCGGGACAACCACGCGGTAGGCGATATAGCTGTTCATGGATAACGGGGTGACCTGCAGCGCGTTCAAGGTGCGGTCATCTTTCTCATCCAGCAGCAGAAATCCCACCAGGACAGAAAAGATAATCGGCGGCATGACCACAAAGAAATAAGCCATCAGGACAGGATAGTAAGGCGCGAGGTCAAAGTCATAGCGGTTGATCAGGGATTGGTTGATAGGGGGAACAGCCCAGCGCAAAAAGAGGGCGCTGATGATGGGGATAATGATCAT
>Ga0272443_10007887_pt1 | contig 10045 bp, 19 predicted proteins | sample SSMAcet12_FD_193581 | JGI IMG/M metagenome (GOLD analysis project Ga0272443, IMG submission 193581) | Marine sediment archaeal communities from Little Sippewissett salt marsh, Falmouth, MA, United States - SSM-Acet-12 | ecosystem: Environmental > Aquatic > Marine > Wetlands > Sediment ... | reverse complement strand
CAATTAGCTTTTAGTAAACAATGAATGGCGAGGTGGAGGGTGTAACTATCCCCATAAAATCCTGTTTTCATTATCTGTCTGTGGATAGTTATAAACCCCTTATTAATCACGGGAAAAGCCTTTTCCTATACTAAATTTAACTGTTTTTCTGAAGGTCGGTAAACAAACCAACTATGTTTCTCTCCATCTACCCATTCTGTCCAATTCTGTATATCTTTTCCTTCTTCTCTTAGTTCTTTTATTCTTGCATTGTATTGAGCTATACCTAATCTTAGAATCTCTGGTAGAGGTATTTCTTCGTAAGGTCTATTTCTAAATAAACACATTAACCTTTCTCTTTGGCTCATAATGAATAATCTCCTAAATTTACTTCTTCTTTATCATTATTCATATCACTTCCTTCTTCTATCCTTGTATTCTTAATTGGAACAAAAGAAACCTGCCACTCTCCTTCCTTTGCATATTGGCTTGTGTTTGGATGGATTGTAACTCCTATTACATTATTTAAACGCCCCATAAAGAAACTCTTACCATCTTTTCTCTTTTTTAGAAAAACCTTAAATGCTTTAGTTTGGTTATCCCAAAGAAACTCTGAATTGTATCTCATCACCTACCTCCTTTAAATTAAATTCATCTTTGCTCTTTCTAAACTTGCCTCTGTCCTACCTTGGTCGTGTAGTTTATTGAGGCGTTCCAAATCTACCCTTGCTTGAATTAAATCACCCTTAGCTTTAGCTAATGCTCTAATATGGTTTAGATAACGTTCATCTGACCTAGCCAACCTATCTCTCTTGGCTTCTGAACCTTCTTTTTCTGTAGCAATCTTAGCCAAAATATGCTTTTCAAGTTTGTCTAATAAGAGATATTTTTCCTCTGCTTCAGCTAGTCTTTCTCCTATTTCTTCTGCTTTATGTGAATATTCTTTAAATATCTCCATTTAACTTCCTTTCTTTAGTTCTTTGTTGATACGGTAAACTTCTAATAATCTAAGGAACTTCTTAAATCTCAAATCCCGTTGAGTTACCTCTACCGTCTGGAAGCCTTCACTTTCTTTTCTACCTATGCGGAGTATTATTACATCATCTACAGGATGGCTATTCTCTTTCAGTAAATATTCATAAGCTGAAACTTGAACTTTATGTCCTTCTCTTATGGCGTTAGATGTTTTTAAATCAATAAGAGTAAGTCTCCCATTAAGTTTGGCGTATATATCACAAGTTCCACCATATTTATATTTCTCACTTATTAATTCTGATTCTAATAAAATAGGCTCAAACTCTTTTTGGTTGTTTAACCATTTTCTAAACTTCTTGAATGATATTTTTGCCTCTCTTATTTCGTTTGGAGTATAATCAGATAGGTCAGGTTCTACTCCCCTTAAATCACATTCACATAAATAATGAACTAACGTTCCTAAGTTAGCTATATTGTCCATATAGCTTGAGTAAGATACGCCATCTAATCCTAAGTTGTTTGCCCATTTACATAGAAATCCTGTTTTCTCTCCACCTTCAAGAGAAGTTACAGTAGATACACCTACTACTAGAGTGCCATCGTTTAAGTAGTATCTGGTATGTGCCTTACTTCTGGCTAGTATAGCTTTACTCATAAACACCTTCTTCTTCTAAATAGATACGATATACCTCGGTTGTCTTGTGTAGTTTTCCCTCCATAACTTTTTCTATTACATCTTTCTTTAAGGCGTGATAAGTTCCTTTATCTATAATATGCTTGTCTAACGCATATCGGATAGCAAACTCAGCACCTGAGATATTTTCTGGTTGCATCATTAATCCCTTTCTATTTCTATGTAACCTTTTGAATTAAATTCTTCTATCCAAGCCCTTATGTCTCTACCAGAAATGTGTTCCCTTATATAATTTCTTAAATCAGAATAGTTTTCTATAAAGTAGCTTGATAGAGGATAATGACCATCAATAAAATGGTTGCCACTTGGACACTCTTTACTAAACCCGTGGTCGCTCATAATTTACCTTCTGTTTAAAAAATTGATTTCTTTGAATTTTTCCCAATAATAATCGGACAGTTTTCTACGGAGAGCCATCAAATCCTTATCTAACTTCATTCTCACCCCCTTTTTATATGGTTAATAAAAAAGGGGAGAAGTCCTTTTGAACTCCTCCCCCTTAGATGAAAGTTTACCATTAGGTAAAGTATATATTTTACTTATGCGTTCTTTTCCGTTGGCAGATAAGATTTGATATATTATAGTAACTTTCATCTTAAAAAATTTTATCACTTTTTGTTTACCTTGTCAAGGGACTTTTCTATAATATCTCGATATTCTCCTGTCTTGTAAACTTGTCCTCTAAACTCTATGCAATCTCCGTAGAAAGTTCTAGTGTCTACTTCGTCAAATATCACAAAGAGTTCGTCAAATGGTAGTTTTGTAGTGGAGATTAAAAAGGCTATCACGCCCCCCGATAGTTTCTCGGTGTTGTTAAGCCACCTTGAAACATACCCCCGTGAGCAATTAAATCTGTTGGCTAACCATTGTTGGGTCTTTCTGGTCAGTTTTAACCACTCTTTTAACTTAGGAGTGTTTAATAGAATGAGTTGTTTACCTCTAGGTCTACTATACTCCATAACCTTTTGAATTTTGATCTTAGTCCTTGTTCTTCTTTTAAAGATTCTGGTTAGGGTCGTCATCCATCTGCCCTCCTGCATTAGTTAGTAACCATCTTTTCCTTTTCCTACTTATTCTTTTTCTGTCTCTCATCGTATCTCTCCTTTCGTTAAACTTTGTTTTACGAGACAACTCTCCTCTTTTAAGAAACAGTTTATACATAGACGAACTAGCTCTGAAGGGTGTAGGTTAAACCCCCGTGCTATCTCCCCTATCTGTTTCTTTTGTAAAGAGGATACCCTGATACCAATAGTCGTTTGGTATTTCCGTAATCTTTCCATTTCACCCCCTTTCGTGTTTAACATAAGTATAACACTAAGAGGGTTATTGTGTCAAGAGGTTTTTTTGCTGACTATAGCAGGGTTATCTTCAAAGAAAAGACCTACACATTTAGGGCAGATATAGTAATTAGGTATGTAGTCAAACTCTGTTACTACGAATACAAGTTTGCAGTTACACATAGGGCAGGGTATATCTGTTTTCTTTCTATCTTCCATTTATCTCTCCTAGTTTTTGCTTAATAGCACCTAGTATTATTTTAGGACATCCACCTAGTCCGTATTCCTCTTTTCCCCCGTTCTCTCTTTTCCACCTTTGCAGAGGTGCAGGACAAGGGTCGGTATCTTCTAATTGTGTGATGATATAGTTTATGTCTATATTACACTCAATCATACTTGTAAGAAGTCTGCCTATTAACTGAAGGTTATATTTACAACCGCCTTTCTTGGGCATTAAGATAATCTCTGAAATCTCTCCTTCATCAACTTTTACCTCTACTCTTAATTTGCCTGAGCAGTTTTTCTTTTCGTATCTGCTGGATTTTCTTTCGGGTCTTATCTTTTTTGCGGTCATTAAATATTTCCTCCCATCTTTTATTATGTATTGGCACACTAAATTTCTTTCTTAGATATTTCATTTATACACCTTTCTATAGTTTCATAGGGATAAAACTAGCCTTATGTCCATAATCCTCTATTACTCCACAACCCAAGGTAGGTCTGTATTTAAAGTCTTTGCCATAAACAAAAGCATAGTCTTTAATACTAACTCCACACCCTGCGTTAAGACCGAAGATAAGGTCTCTGTGTGAAGCTAAATAGCCACATCCACCAAAAGCGTGAGTGTGTCCTATTACTGTGGATTGTCTGTTAGTTTCAGCTACCCTTAAATGAGCATATTTACCTGAGTTCTTTGTTCCGTGTTGAAAATGCACTCCATATATATCCCAACCAAAGTCCCATTTCCAAGTCTTAGGTATGTTCCATACATCATTGAAATCTGTTTTAATAAATCTTTTGGGTAGTCCTGCTGATTTGCCTTGACGCAAATGTAGGTGGGAATGATTTCCTATACATACTTTTACATTAGGAAATTCTTTAAACCATTTATGCAGGTGTTTCTCTGCTAGGTCGGCTTCTCTACTGGCTGAATAGCCATCTGGATCTGTTTCGTGGTAGCTTATTGCGTGGTTGTCTACCTCGTCCCCGATATGAACAACGTGGGTAGGTTTGTATTTATCTCTCTGTCTACAACAGAAACTCAGGTATTTCGGATGTGCAAAAGGCTCGTGTGTATCTCCTATTATTAGGATGTTGCCCTTCATTGTCCTCCTTACAATATAGGTAAAGTAAGCATAATCAAAGCACCTCTGCCTAGTTCTTCTTCTACTGCGTTGTCTCTCCATTCAGACCAGAGCATAGTAGTTACACCTAATACAACTGACCGAATTAGTATAGAATACGGGGAAACTCCTGCCCAAATTAAGGGTAATGCGGCTAATCCATAACATATCCCTGTTACTAACCAACAAAGCCAATTCTCTTTACCATTGTTTAAATAATCGTGGTAGGTAGTAAGAAAGGCATAGAGTAGGATAAGATGTATAGCAAATGTCCAATGGGGAGAAAGGAATAGGAATAACGCCCCTGTAGTAACTATTGCACATCCAAATCTACGCCACTTCTTACTATATCTATCTGAACCGCCCATACGATATAGTATGGCGTTTATTACTGTGAGTATAATTAATAGTAGATACTTCATCTCTTAACCTTTTGTGCTATCCACCAGAAAGGAAAGATAATCAATAAGCTCAGCCAAATAGGTATTATACAAATATAGATTATTGTCCAAGCTAATAGTCTTTTCAAAATCTCACCTCGAATTTAAACCCGAAATAACTCTTTCCACCTATCTTTACTCTATCGTTTATGTTACATTCGGGAGTTGTTAAAGCCCCTACCTTTGTGTGTTTACCGACAAAGATAATCTTTTTTGCTATGATTATTATTTGCCGTATTTCTCCAAAAAATCAGCCACCTTCTGAATCTTCTCTGATAGTTTATGATCCTCTATCCATTCAACTATTTTGTCATCTGCTTCTGTAGGTGTTAATGAAGCTATTCCACCTAATACCTTAATAAGTGCCTCTACTACACCTATGATTAAACCTATGTTTTTTGTTACCCAAGCTAAAATACTTGTTAATGCGTTCATCTTCTCCTCCTTCTTCCTCTACCTCTGCCTCGTCTTGGTTTTGGATCTCCAACCCTGCCTACTCTGGGCGTCCCGCCGCAATCACCTTTTCTTCCTGCCATTATCCTCCTCCTTTCTGTGTACTTCCTTTGCTATCACATCTAAGAATAGGTTGTCTATGTTCTGTCTTAATGTGCTTAGAGTTAATTCAATAGCCTTTATATCTTGTTGTATCTTCTCTAGCTTTTTACCTACTCTCTTTGGATATGTATAATGTTTCATCTTAACCCATCCATCTATTTATAATCGCCACTACTAGGACTATAATTATCCCACCTATATAGATGCGTTTATTCCAAACGACTTCTTTCTCTACCTTTATAATCTTCTCTGTCTGTACATCGCAAGGTAGAGCATTGAATAATTTAGTTAGAGCCTTATCCTCTGACCTTGAATTAAGGAACTCTTTATTCAACCACTCCTGTAAATCTTTGGCTCGTTTATTGTGTTCATCCCACTTAACCCTGTTCTCTGTCTTTATCTCGGTTACAAGGTTCTTTAAGTCGTTGAACTTCTCATTAAAAAAACTTGTTTCGTTACCGTTCATCTGCAACCTCTTTTAGTTTAATGTTGCTCCTTGTAAAGTAGCACCTTGTAATTTTGTATATGTTTTGATTGTAGCCTCTATTGTCGGTACTTGTAATGTTAATGTAATTGTATCTGCGTCAGGGGTTACCGTTACATTTCTTACACCACTAACTGTTGGTGTTTGTAAGGTTAATGTAATTGTATCTGCTGCGGGAGTTACTGTTACTCCTGTATCTCCAGTATAAGTTACTCGGATTTCTACTTTAGCCACCCCTGCAGACATACCACCATATACTTCTGCATCACAATCTAAATTTTGGACATTTGTCCAAGACCAAGTTCCAGGAGCATTGGTATCAGAAGTTATATCAACATAATCTGTCCAATCATCAGATACTTCACTAAGATTATGGTCATCACCATCAGAACTTCCACTAAAAACAGGTCTTAACAAAACACCAGCAACAAAACCCCCTATTGTTCCATAAGCTCTAAGTTCTACTTTAGTTATTGTTCCTAAATCTGTACCACGACAAGTATTGCCTGTTAATAATTGAATCTCTTCCTCCATACCACCGGCAACTGTACCAGTAGCGCCATCAACCATACGCTCAGGGTAACTAAACCATTCTTCCCCACCTTCATCATATGCATTAAAATAATAGGTTACTGTATCTGCAAAACCTACTGAACATATAAAGCTAAATATTAAAAATAAAAGTAATTTTCTCATATTTAATCACTTATTGTTATTATTCCACTTGCATTCCATTCTATTTTAAAATCCCCATCTGTAGCCGTCTTCTCCTCACCAAAGTCTATACTACATACAAGACTGTCTGAGTTTGTAGTATCATATATAACTGCGTGCCAAGCTGACATAGACCCTGTTATAGTCCAAGTTTCATCGGTAGCATCCCACTTAAAAGGATCTGCTTCAGTAATAGAAGGGCTATCTAAAGTACCACCACCTGCTGTGTAACCTGTTGCTGATACCTCATTAGCCGATACATCAGCCCAAGTGTCATCAGTTGATGTGAATGTATGGCTGTCATCAAGTAATCCTACCTTAAATGTATCACTATCTAAATCAACTGCCTTAGCAGCTAAATCATAGAAGAACCCTTCATACACTCCTGATGCAGCAAAAGCTGAACCAAACATAAACATAATTGCAATTGTTAAAATTAGTTTCTTCATTTTTCCTCCTTTATGAATCATCTCTTATATACTCCATCCATAATGTAGCTGGGTTTGTTAATGCTCCACCAACATCCATATTAGCACTCGTTGTATCACCATATAAAGCTATAGTGTCGGTAGCATTTAGAGAAATTATTATTGTATTAGTAGCTGTTGTTCCGGGAGTACCTGTTTCACGCCCATAAGATGCTGTCTTTGAATACTCAAGAGGTGAACCTTCGTAATATATCATCGCCCAACCCCAATATCTTGTAGATGCATCTATATCAAAGTTAACGCTGTACCCTATCTTATAAAGACCATCTTTTTGGATTGTTATTGTTCCAGCATTCTCAGAATAATAATCACTATCTTCAACAACTACCGTATCACAATCTATAATAAAAGGTGTAGTTCCTCCAGCAACCTCTGATGTGGCATAAGCAAAGAAAAACCCATATCTTGAAATAGATTTAGTAGATTCTAAATGTACCGCTAATTGAACAGAATCATCACTCGCATCTACAACAAAAGCATTTTCTTCTGCATTTGTTTCTACTCTAAAATCATCATCAGCATCTCCACCTGAACCATCGTTGACAACAAGCCCTTCGGTAATTGTTGATTGAGCTGTTCCTCCTACTGTTATAGGTACATCTATATCTATTTGGGTGGTGTTAGTACAATCAAATTCTAAGTCAGTTCCATCGTGTCCTATTTGTACATAATCAGTTCCACCACTATCATTCAGTTGTATATAATCACCATCATCGTTAGGTTCTAAATTAGGTGTAAGGTCTGTCCAGTAACCCGAACCACCACCTGAGGGTAAGTCATCATAATCTGCTTCTCTTATACCTACACCTGCTTCTAAGACTAAGAAAGTATCTCCTGATTCAAATGTTCCTACCGCCTCATAAGCAGCTATATCTACTGCACCTTCATCGTCTAAGTAGTCTATGTCTGCCCAGTTCATATCTTCGTTGTTTATACTATCATTTGTCAGTTCTCCTGCTACTAAGTTACCCCAAGCTACTGCACCATTGGCGTCTAAATCTGTTGCGTTACCGAAATCACCTGCGTCTGGAACGTCATCGTTCATATCGTCAACTACTATATCTAAAGTGTTGTCGCCTTCTTCATATGTAACACTACAACGAGTTTCTGTATTACCTGTCCATAACCCACCTGCGTAATCCTCTACTGTTGCTTGTGATAATTGTGTATTAGTATCTACTGAAGATATATCAAGTGTTTTAGTAGCCTCACCGTCATCTTCAAGTGATATGGATATATCTGTTCCATCAAAACTCAATACATCAATGGTCTGGTCATCTGTGTTGTCTAAGTATGTTGCTGGGTCAACCCAAGATAATGTTCCAGGGTCATCATCCCATAAAGCAAGCCTGTCTGCATTAGGGTCAGCAGATACATCAGATAAGTCAAATATACTTTCACCTGTTATGTCAGAAATAAACCCTTCTCCTGACCAATCTCCCCAACCGTAAGCAGTTTCCCAGTTGTCTACATTGGAAGCCTCAATAGTTGAATCAGCGTCCATATATATCTTATCAATGTAAGCATTGGCAAAGTATTTGTCAGAAGCACCTAAATTGTCTGCAGAATCAGCACTTGGAGCAATGTTACCCTTTGTTTCTATTAAATCACTACCATCCATATCTATATAAGTGTTAACATCAACACCTTCTAACTTAGCAATAGACGTAATGTCTAAATCATTGGCATCTGTACCTTCGGCTAAGACTTCTGATAATGTCTGGTCGTCTGTGCCGCCACCTGCTATCTCATCTAAAGTCTCAAGAGCTTTTTGAACGGTATCGTCATCACCAGATAAGTTACTGTCAAAGTTGGCTGTGTTTGTGCTTACCTCTGCTGCTGTCTGGTCGTCTGTTCCTGTACCGTCCTGCAACGAAGAAAGGTCAACTTCTTGTGTGGCTTCTCCATCATCTTCTAAACTTACCTGAAGGGTTGTCCCATCCAGATTTAATACATCTATAGTTTGGTCATCAGTTTGGGCTGTTATATATCCCTCATCATTAGTCCATTGTGAGTTACTACCACTTGCACCTGTTATCTCTCCACTTGTTACAGAGAAAGTTCCGTCTGTAAGAGTTGTTCCCGTGATAGTTCCACTTACTTCAAGAGCAGTTGTTGGACTATCTGTACCTATTCCCACCCTTTCGTTCGGTCCATCTAATACCAATATCTCAGTATTATTAGCCTGAAACTTCATCTTATCGTCAGAGTTGTCGTATTGTATCTGACCTTGATATTGTTTATCAACATCACCTAAAGCTATACCTGCAATAGCATCTGTTTCTTTTGTATATAAAGTTATATATCCATTGCCATCTTCGGCTTGTGCGTGGATAGCATAGGAAGGAGCAATAGTGTGTCCTAAACCGATACCTAACTTTGAATTGTTATCTCCATCTAAAGCAAACACAAATCTATCTGTTGAGGTATGAGTCTGTGTCGGTGTTAACCCTTTGTCTAATCTAAACTTAATCCCGCCATCTTTCATCTCGTAGTTCTCTGCCTCTGTGGCTGTTGCAACCCAAGAAGCCTCTCCTGTATCCCAATAAGTTCCTGCACTTACTACACCAATATTATCAGAGCTACCTGTTAAATACATCCCACCAGTAGCAGAAACATCTTCATCCATTATGTGGATTCCAGCGTATCCATTACCGTCTATTGTTAAGGGTGTATCTGGACTATCTGTTCCAATGCCTACTCTGTTATTATCACCTTCATATACAAATCCACCTGAATCTATGTTAAAGTCATCTCCTGCGTCTGAACCTAAAGCTATACTTATCGCCCCTGTTGCCCCTTCAACTAATATGCTATCTCCTACGCCAGACTTAATAGCTGTATCAGTAGGTAATATTGCGTTTGTAGAACCTATATCTAAAGTTTTTGGATTTAAATCGTGTCTATAAGATATTGCGTTAGTTCCTCCACCATTTAGATTCATAGTTGTATCTGAGAAAGTTAAAGACTCTTCACCTCCTGAATCTGTAAAAGACCTTGAAAAGAACTCTGTAGCTGTTATTTCGCCAGCACTTGAGATGTCTCCTCCAGATATAGAAAGAGTTCCGTCTGTTAAAGTACCACCTTCTATCGTGC
>Ga0272443_10007885_pt1 | contig 10046 bp, 10 predicted proteins | sample SSMAcet12_FD_193581 | JGI IMG/M metagenome (GOLD analysis project Ga0272443, IMG submission 193581) | Marine sediment archaeal communities from Little Sippewissett salt marsh, Falmouth, MA, United States - SSM-Acet-12 | ecosystem: Environmental > Aquatic > Marine > Wetlands > Sediment ... | reverse complement strand
TGAAGAATTTGATTCGCTTAAAAAAGAATTTAATAATGCCCTTGAAGATATTTTCGGGAATTTAAAAGATAGGTATAAATTGACTAAATAGGAAAAGCACCAACCATAGCTTAAATGTAAGCATTGAAATGGTAACAGAATACATAACAGAAATAGACTTGTGTACAACTAATTCAGGTATTGTTCGACTAAAATCGGAAAAATAGAAAGAATTCCAAATTCAATGGGTTCAAGAACAACGCTATCGGCTGTTTAATTTGGTAAGAGCGGAGAAATAATTAAAGGTGAACCAGCAAAAAGATAGGCAATTCTTAACAGTAAAAGAACGATCAGTATCATCAATAGACTTATGGGAGATTCTGGTTTAAAAGTTTTGTTGATGGAAATGACTACACATCACAAAAGATTAGTTTTTATATACTCATAAAAATCATTGATGTTACAGAAAGTTACCTCTATTGAAAAATTTAAGATGTCATTATCACATGTGCGACTTACTTCAATTATAAACTGATTTGTGCAAAAAAGTAGCTGGTCAACTTGCAGAACTTTAAGTTAAAAGTAACATCAATTACCCCAAAGCAAAAGCTCTGGCGGATGGCATGAGCTATGAAAAAGACGAACAAGTTCTAGTATATAGCCTTAGTGGCGATACCTTCGATGTATTCATCTTAGAAATCGGAAACGGTGTCGTTCAGGTTTCATAAACAAGCAGAAACAACCACCTGGGTGGAGATGACTTTGACAAAAAGATCATCAATTATCTGGCAGAGAATTTCAGAAACTTTACAAGTTCTATAAACCGCCGTGTGCAACAACAGCATATCAAAAGGTTATGTATTTTTGAAAGAGAAAGCGTATCAAAATGCAAAACGTACCTATAAAGCATTAGTTAAAGAGTTAGCGGCTAAATATCTATAACTAATAGAATCGAAAGGATGTGTAATTATGTTTCTAAAAGCATTAGGCAATGAAGAAAAAAAGAGCTTTTTGGATCTTGCCCTGAGGATTGCAAAATCCGATGAAGATTTTTCGGTTAAAGAGAAGGGGATGATTGAAGAATACAAATATGAGATGAATTTGGATTATGATCCTGAATCAACATATTTAGAGAAGGAACAAATTGATTTGATTGAAGTCTTTTCTGATTCGGAACCAGCAACGATCAAAAAGATCTTTATAGAACTGATCGCTTTGATAATGGCAGACGAAAAATTTGCCGAATCCGAAAAGGACATCATTAAAGAATTTATGGAAAGATACAATCTCTCAGATGATTATCTGAAGAACGTTCAAGACTGGGTTAAAAAATTGAATGGGTTGTACCAAGAAGGGGTGCAACTGATCGAAGGCTGATATGTTTGAATGCGATAAATGCGGTCTTTGTTGTATGAATCTCAATCTCAATCCATTGTATAAAGAGTTAGATAGGGGAGATGGCATTTGTAAATATTTTAATGAAGAAACACACTTATGTCAAATATACAACCATAGACCTATTGTTTGCAATGTGGATACCATGTATGAATTATATTTTTCAGAACAAATGAGCCGATCTGAATATTATAAGTTAAATAAAAGCAGTTGCGAAAAATTAAGAAAAAAGGAGTGATTTGATGCCAATACCGTTTCTTTTACTGGGTGGAGCCATTGTTTCCGGAATTGTTGGCGCTGTTAAAGGTGGGGAAGCAATTTCCAAAAATTCACAGGCAAAAGAGATCTTGGAAAAAGCGGAAGAGAGATTTAATAAGAAGAAGAAAGAGATGGAAGTCCAAAGACATTGCACATCAAAAGAACTTGAAGAATACGGAAAGCTTAAAATAAAAATCTGGGATGAACAATTTGCAAGGTTTTTAGACATCTATAAAAATTTTAAAAATGTCAGAATCGAAGGGCAAGTGGAATTGGATCAGGGATTATCAAAATCTATGACCCCTGAAGCCTTAAGAGAAATGAAGACTCTCTCAGTGACAGCCGGAGAAATAGTTGCAGGAGGGATGGGTGCATTGGGAACCGGTGCACTAGCTGGAGTTGCCTCATATGGTGGGGCGATGATGTTTGCTTCCGCTTCTACCGGAACCGCCATTGCATCTTTATCCGGTGTTGCTGCGACCAATGCAACGCTTGCTTGGTTTGGAGGCGGATCGCTAGCTGTTGGGGGGCTTGGAATGGCAGGTGGAGCAGCGGTTTTAGGGGGGCTTGTGGCAGGACCCATAATTGCTGTGGGAGGTTTTTTTATGGCTGCAAAAGCCAAAGAAAATCTGGAACATGCAAGAACTAAAGCTGTAGAAGCCAACCGAGTAATTGAACAAATGAATAATGCCATTTCTCTTTTGAAACAAATAGAATCTTTGACAAAGCAATACTATACTTTGGTCACAAGATTGAATAATAAGTTGACAAACCTGATGGATCATTTGGAATTTTTGGTTTTGGAATTAAAACACAATGAAGAAGCTATTGATTACAATACTTTAGATGGGCAGAATAAACAATTCCTGCAAAAAAATATCATAGCCATTCAGTTAATGAAAATCATTCTTGAAAAACCTTTGATGACAGAGGAAGGAAAGATTCAACCTTCGTCAGCAGAGTATATAAATGCATTGCCGAACAACCAAAAAGTTTTGGAATTGTTATAGGATTTGAAGTATGGAAAAGAAAGAAAAAAACCTTAAAAACAAAACCAATTTTATTGCTGAACAAACTGGTGCTTTTTTATCAAATAACATTGCTGAAGCTACTAATGAAGCTGTTTCTGGTATGAACTTATTAAGAAGTGAAAGTATTAGAATGGCAAAAGTCTTGACCGATAAAAAACAGGGGAATCTTTTTGAAATCATTGAAAGAGCCAAATTTAACGTGGATGCTGCTTCTAAAGGCGTAGATGTTAGGGCGGTAACCACAGCAGAATTGGGTGATCCTCATGCTGCAGCTGATATTCTGATAAAAAAAGGTGGAAGAGCTGTAAGAGAGGTTCAGGCAAAATCCAGTAGCAAAGCATCAGATGCTTTACATGAAATGAATCAGGAGAAATATCATGGTATGCAAAAACTCTTCAATTCTGATAAAGTGGACAAAGCAAAAGAACTGGCAAAAAAACGAGCGGATTCCGGTTCTATTTACAGTAAAGAATATCAAGATACTTATAAAAATGCAACCGGAGAACTGAAACATGGAAAAGCGCACTCAGGTGGTACAACACACAATGAGGCAATGAAAGCTGCAAAAGATACCAAAGGCTATGCCAGAAATTTTGAATTAGATCAATTTAAGAAAGAAATCGGTATTACCACGGTCAACGCTGCAATAGCTGGTGGAGTAATTGGCGGAAGCATTTCAATAATCTCAAATTGTTATAAACTGAATAAAGGTCAGATTGATAGCGGAGAATTTCTCGGAAACGTGACTAAGGACACAACGAAAGCAGCTGCCACAAGCGGGGCAGTCGGGGCTTTGGGTTCCGGAATGAGAATAGCTGCAAAAAAAGCCGGAAGCATTTCTCTCTCGAAAACTAATGTGGCAACCGCCATTGCATCCAGTGTGATTGAATCTGGAGTTACTATTTACAAATACATCAAAGGTGAAATTGATGAGTACGAAACCATATCAACACTTGGTGATACGGGTGTCAGTACCATGTCCAGCATTTACACAGGTGCTGTTGCGGGTGCCTTTTTTGGACCGGTTGGTGCATTAGTTGGAAGTGTAGCAGGGTTTTTAATTGGCTCTAATGTATATCAAAGTTGTATTGCTATGTTTAAGAATTCCGAACTAAGAATAGCTGAATATAGAAGATTAATACAAATGTATGATGAATCAATTGAGATCATGAAATCACAAAGAGAAAAAATGGAATCCTATTTCCGAAAGAGATTGTCAAAAAACCAAGCTAATTTTGATTCGTTTTTTTCAAATTTTGAATTATCGCTAACAAACAACGATCACATTTTGTTTATTAAGAACATGAATGATTTAGCAGTTTTTCTGGGAAAAGAACTAAAATATACCAATTTTGAAGATTTTGATGCTGCAATGAATTCAGATGATCCATTAATTTTATAACAAACGGAGAAAACATGACAAGAGCCCGGATATTAGAGATTATAGAAGCTTCAGATAGCAGCGATAAAGTTGGAAAAGCCTTTGATTACATCATATTAACTTTTGTAGTATTGAGTGTGATATCCATCATGCTGGAATCCTACAAAGGACTTTATACCACATACCATAATTACTTTAGAATTTTTGAAACGATTTCAATAACGGTGTTTTCTATAGAATATTTCCTGAGAATTCTCACAGCAGATATACGATTCAAGCAATTAAGCAAAGGCAAGGCTATTACCAAATACATTTTTACCCCTATGGCGTTAATAGATTTACTGGCCATCTTGCCTTTTTATTTGCCAATGATATTCCCGTTTGATATGAGATTTCTCAGGATATTACGATTGACGAAAATTTTCAGGTTGTTTAAACTGAGTCGATACACCAACGCCTTGAATATCATTGGTAAAGTGATCAAAAATAAAAAGGAAGAGTTAATTTCCACAATGTTTGTTATGTTCCTTGTTATCATCATATCCGCTTCATTGATCTATTATCTAGAAAATGAAATGCAACCGGATTTGTTTCCGGATATCGGAGCTGCTATTTGGTGGGCTATCGTTACCCTTACAACAGTCGGCTATGGTGATATTTATCCTGTAACTAACATGGGAAAAGTTTTAGCTGCCATCATTTCTTTGGCGGGTATTGGCATTGTTGCTCTTCCCACCGGCATCATCAGTTCCGGTTTCATCGAAGAGGTAAACAACAAGAAGGAGAAAAAATGTTGCCCGCATTGTGGTAAAGCTCTGGATGAATAGAAACAATTGTCCAAAGTTGGGTGTTTTAATCTCGTTTCTTTCATGTACCCCCAAAAACTGTCCATCCAAATTCCTATAATAATCCCAGATTCAAAAAATCAATCAGGAGGGATTACTATGGAGTTTAACTGGAAAAACTGGAATTTAGGTGGCAAGATCATTTTTTGTTCTGCGTGTGTGGCTTTAATTTCATTGTTGATGAAATGGGTGGATCTGGGAGTCTTTTCACAGAACGGATTTGATCAGCAGGGGTATTTTTTACTGCCTTGTTGGATATATCCACTTTTCGTCTTGCTGAAGGGCAAGAAAATGAATGTGTTCGGAGGGATCATCCCTTCTGCGGTTGCTATTATTATTATGATCGCCTTTATCTCATCCAAAGGGATAAATGAAGAAATTTTTGGAGATGTGGTGAATGTCAATGTGGCTGCGGCAGGAGCTTGGCTTTTCTTGTTTGCTACTATCGCACTTTTGATTGGGGTTTTAAAATATGTGCCTATAGATGAGTTGAAGGCTTCTTTTACCCATTCGGTGAATACCTTTAAGGGGAATGTCGACAAACTCAAAAAAGACACGAATGAAACGGTTATTCATTCTGAATCCCCTTTGTCTGAAAAATCCAACTCATATGGAAATAAAGAAAATGCCCTCAAAAAACTTGAAAAAATCAATGAGCTAAAATCATCAGGCATCCTTAGTGAAGAGGAGTTTAATATTGAGAAGAAAAAGCTTCTCAATTCATTGTAAGGGAGCGGCTTGAAATGACTCGTGTTGAAAAGGTTATTGCAAAATACAAGGTGTTGTATATTGGTGGGCATCCAGATTATCCAACAGACCCAAAATTTTTAAAGACCCATATTACTTTAAATTTATACGAGAATAAGTTGGAATTTTTAGGGAAGGATTGGTTTCCGGGAGTTGTTATTCCTTTTGATCTCATACAGGATGTCTTTTTAAGCAAAAGGGAGATTTCCGGTCTCGATGTTCTAGGACTTGGTGTTTTAGCTGGAACAACAAAAGTGTTAAACAACATCAATATCCAATACGTTGATGACAGAGGAACAACTCTGAACTTAATCTTTGAAATGATCTCAGGAGGCACTATTTGGGGGACGGTAAAAAAATGCAGACAGCTACTCAGTTATATCCCCGTTAATCATGCGAGACAAGACACTTCGGGCAAGGCTGAACCCCAAAATGACGATTTTGATTCTGTCCTTCAAACCATACAAAAGCTTTCACAATTAAGAGAACAGGGAATTTTGACAGAAGAGGAATTCAAATCGAAAAAAGAAGAGTTGTTAAAAAATATCTCATGAAAAAACACATGCTAAACAATGGAAACAGCTGGAATTTTATACATTTCAGCCGTTTCCATTTAAGAGGCTTTTTTTGAATTTCCCGTTAATTTATACAAAATATATTGATTGTGGCTAACGCCTTCAAGTCTTGCGCCAGCTGAGAGATTTGCATGTAGTGATTTTGGCATTCTTAGCAATAACTTTCCCGAATAATTGTAAATGTCAATATTTTCGAAAATAATAAAATTTTTCATTAAAACAACAAAAAGGATAGAATCTTCGAAAAATGATTGAAGCAATTATCTAAAGAAGCGGCTAATTTCCAGCAAAGAACTATATTCCGAAAGTAAAGACCAGTGATTCCTTTTGACATTGCGAAGTAAAACCGGAAATACATGACCAACCATTCCGGTAATGACTGATCAGAGAAAAGCTTAATTTCAAGCCATCTGGAAATTTTTTTGTTGTTCTCCTTACGATGTTATAATAAAGTATCCGGAAAAACAAATAAAGTTTGTAGAAGTTTAAGAGGTAAAAAATATTATGAATAACAAAGATGAATTGTCTAATCTTAATAATGAGCTATATTTAAACATAAAATCCATCATTAACACCGCTCGAAATCAAGTCGCCAAAGTTATTAATTTTTCAATGGTCAATGCTTATTGGAATATTGGAAAAATTATAGTTATGGAAGAACAAAACGGTAAGAATAATGCAAAATATGGTGATTATTTAATTGCAAACCTTTCAAAAAAACTGAAAAACGATTTTGGAAAAGGGTTTTCAGTTACAAATTTGAAGAATATGAGGCGATTTTATATTACTTTTCCAAATGGGCAGACACTGTCTGACCATTTGAGTTGGAGTCATTATTTATTGCTTTTAAAAATAAAAGAAGAAGAAAAGCGATTATTTTATCTTCAAGAGTCCATAGAGTCCAATTGGTCTGTAAGAGAACTTGATAGGCAAATTTCTTCTTTATTATTTGAAAGGCTTACATTGAGTAAAAATAAAGAAGAAATTCTCCAAATTACAGATAAAGGTATTAAAATTAATGAGCCAAGTGATCTTGTTAAAGATCCATATGTACTGGAATTTTTAAATCTTAAACAAAATGCAGCTCTTTATGAAAAAGATTTAGAAAATGCTTTGATTACACATCTCCAAGATTTTCTTCTCGAACTTGGAAAAGGTTTTTGTTTTGTATCAAGACAACAAAGAATAACATTGGATGGAGAACATTTTTTTGTTGATTTGGTATTTTATAATAGGATTGCTAAATGTTTTGTTCTTATTGATCTGAAAGTTGGGAAATTAACTCATCAAGATGTCGGTCAAATGCAAATGTACACAAACTATTACAAACGAACTCAGATGTTAAAAGGTGAAAATGATCCAATTGGCATTTTACTTTGTTCCGAAAAAAACGATGCGGTAGTAAAATACACATTGCCCGAAAACAATAAACAAATATTTGCCTCAAAATATAAATTGTACCTCCCTACTGAAGAGGAATTACGCTCTGAAATAATTCGTGAAAGAGGGATTATAGAGATAGAAAAAGAAACTAAAAATCAACATTCTTGATAAAATGTGAGGCAGAAACGAAGAGATTTTTGGGGATAGGGTGATTGTCAATGTTGCTACAGCAGCTGAAAGATTTGCATGTAGTGATTTTGGTATTCTTAGCAATACTTTTCCCGAATAATCTTCGTTGTGCTTCAAAGGCTTTGGAATGATATTGATAGGAATTGCAAGGTTAAATCTATATCAGTCGCTAATCTTCTAATAGGGTCTTAACCACTTCCCGCTCGATTTCGTGCAAGCCGTTTTTGTAGTTGCTTTGACTGCCGTTGATAAAAAAGATCATACAGGTGTCTTTTTTGGGATCATAATACATTTGGGTCAAAATACCGTAGGCCATGCCGGAGTGGCCGTAAAATTGATAGTCTGAATAAACATCGTGATCGAGGATGTGCAGATTGAGGCCTTTTTGTCTGTAGAAACCCTCCAGGGCATGGTCTTGCCAAGCGGGTGTTTCCATGAGTTCATAGGTTTCTTTTTTTAAGATGGCTGTTCGGTCTTTCATGGCTAAACATAATTGCTTTAAATCCTCTAATGTGGTTTGCAGATTGCCCTGAGGCCCGAAAAAGGCGGTGTGTTCTCCAAGTTCATAGTCTTTCATTTGAAAACCATTTGATTTCAATAACTTGACACGCTCTCGGGCATCGTAATTAACGGTGTTTCCCTCTGTATCTTCCGGATCATAATGGCTATACAGAGGAGCTGATCGTTCTAAACTCAGTTTAAATAAATTAAACGTGCTGTCACTCATTTTTAAGGGGTCGAAAATAACTTGATGACAGTATTGATCAAAACGCATATTACTGATTCTTTCGATAATAGAGGCTAAAATCACTGTGTTCAGATTAGAATATTGAAAACTCTCTGAATGACCGGGAGGAGCTACATTACTCCAGGTTTTATCTCTGTTATTTAATGACCCTTCTTTTGTAAAAATGTCGCTTAACTTTGGCAGTGTCTTAAATCCTCGAGGTTTTATTTGATATAACGGCTGATAATAGTCTTTTATGGTAGAGGTATGATTCATGAGATGGAGGATTTTTATAGGTACTTTCTTAAAATGCGGGTTGTTCAATTCATAATCCAGGTAATGATCCACTCTATCCTGAATGTCTAATTGTCCCTTCTCGTAAAGCGTCATAGCAGCTAATGCTGTTATGACCTTTGAGATGGAAGCGACTCTATAAATACCATCTTGATTAGCCTCGATCTTCTTGTTCACATCAAAAAAACCATGAACGCTTTCCATTTCACGATGCTTCTTTTTGATCCAGTACAGTATTGCTGCTGATTTGTGTTTTTTTCTGATGGCTTCTACTTTTGTCAAAGGTCGCTCATTCTCCTTTTTTTGCAAATGGCTTTATCTTATTTGGGTAATTATATCATCTTAATATGGAACGTTCCATTGTTGTTGCCACTTATGTTCGGAAGCCTTACAAATAATAGTAACCAATTTATCTTTTAATGTTTATTGTTATTTTTGAACCGGAGTTGTAGAATAATGACATGAAGTTAAAATACTCATTATTTAAGAACTATTTAACGGGAGATAAAAAAAAGCAAATACGAAAAGATGTTTTTAACCTTGCTCTGCCGGCTATGGGGGAAAACGTTTTACAAATGATTTTGGGAATTGTTGACACAGCCTTTCTCGGGCATCTGCACTGGACGGCAATGACAGCTGCCGGAATGGCAAATCAGGTGTTGTTTATTTTCCAGGCAGCCTTTATGGCCATTGCCATTGGGGCAACGGTTCTTATTTCCAATGCATTTGGCGTTGGTGACAGAAAATCCATTCGACTAACCGCCTGGAACAGTATCTATATGACTGTGATACTGGGTATTATCGTGACGTTTACGGCCTTTTTCTCCAGTTCGATCCTGGTGGTCTTTCCAGGTGTGAGTGAGGAAATTAAACAGATTACTGATTCTTATTTAAAAATTATCCTGTTTGGTGGTATCGGTTTTGCTTCCATGTTTATTCTCTCAGCTATTTTAAGGGGAAGCGGGAACACGAAAACACCCATGATTGCCGTGGGCATTGCCAACACGGTCAATATTTTTTTGGACTATATCATGATATTTGGCCATTGGGGGTTTCCTGCGTTGGGTGCTGAAGGCGCTGCCATTGCCACGGTTATCTCCAGGTTTGTGGGAACGGGTATTCTTTTACTTGCCTGTTTAAAATCTCATAGGCTTTCCATGCTGGGTTTCGGAAAAATCAAATTCAGTTTGATTCGTATCAAAAAAATCCTTAAAATAGGAATCCCCACCGCATTTGAAAATC
>Ga0272443_10007883_pt1 | contig 10048 bp, 8 predicted proteins | sample SSMAcet12_FD_193581 | JGI IMG/M metagenome (GOLD analysis project Ga0272443, IMG submission 193581) | Marine sediment archaeal communities from Little Sippewissett salt marsh, Falmouth, MA, United States - SSM-Acet-12 | ecosystem: Environmental > Aquatic > Marine > Wetlands > Sediment ... | reverse complement strand
CCAATATGTAGTTGAGTGGTAGACGTAATGGTTTTTACCCTGAGTTTTGATCTCAAGACATTTCACGCCCTTTTTTCTTTCGCCCTCTAACCAATCTCTTGCCCAGTCGTCCATATTCCCTATTCATAGGATTAGATACCATAATAGACTATCGGTATCATTGAGTGCAAAAGAGCACTAAAACAGTATTTTGAGATCATTATTCCCCAGTTCCGCCGAGTTAAGGTTTAACAATATGAATAGGTCAAATCTCAAACCCCATATTCGGCAGGTTTAATTCTGAGATTTGTACATTTTTTGACATATGCGTTTAAATGGTGTACTATCAAAATGTGGATGAATTTTCAATTTTACACAAAAACGACCTCGTTTCGAGCGCGTTTGGGCAGACCAATATTAAAAATAGAATTGTAGATATTTTGAGAAAACGCTATCAGGGAAAGTATCCAAAATCAAATCTCGATCTGTCGAATGTAGGTCAAACTATTGCAAGTTCAAGATTTGTCCGAAAGGTATCTTTAAACACCATAACAGTGAAACATCTAGATCAAGTGAGATCGATGACCGAGAAAAGAGCAGAGATTGGCAAGAAGGCGGAAGACTTCAGCGTTGCAGGATCTGAGTGGCGAGGAGTTCCCGCTCTCGGAGATGAGGGACAATAGATCCCACCTGTCGTTTTATCTCCTGGACTTGGCAATAAGTTTTCGCCGAACAGATGAAACCCTCGGAGGCGAACCACGAGCGTCACGGAACCGTTGAACGCGACCGCCGTTGAGATGTATTGTCAGACACCATTGTTCTGCAGGTAGCAGAAAACCTTTCTATAAAGGGTCAGATTCCCTGCCAGATGGAGATGAAATCTGTTACCCCGTCCTCAAATGGGATTTCAAAGCCCGAGTTCAATCTCGTTTCAGGCTTCAAGCCCAAAGGCTCCCAGCCGGAGGCGATCAAAAGGCTTGTCGATGGTCTGGAAACAGAGCAAAGGTTTCAGACCCTCCTCGGAGTGACTGGCTCGGGGAAGACCTACACCGTTGCAAACGTCATCAAGCAGGTCAAAAAGCCGACACTGGTCATCGCCCACAACAAGACTCTTGCAGCCCAGCTCTACAACGAGTTCCAGGAGTTCTTTCCCGAAAGCCGGGTCGAATATTTCGTCTCTTACTATGACTACTACCAGCCCGAGTCTTACATTCCCGCGCAGGATCAGTACATCGAGAAGGACGCTTCCATCAATTCGAAGATCGAACAGATGCGGCTTGCAACCACGGCGTCTCTCATGTCCCGAAAAGACGTAATCGTTGTGGCCTCAGTCTCTTGCATCTACGGCCTTGGAAACCCTGAAAATTTTCAGAATATGGGTTTTGAACTGAAGGTAGGGAACCGGATATCAAGAAAGGAGATCCTCGGAAAGCTAGTTGACATCCAATACGAGCGAAACGATATCGAGCTTGCACCCGGCCGGTTTCGGGTGAAGGGAGATACCATTGACCTTGTTCCCGGCTACTTCAACGAGATCATTCGGATCGAACTTTTCGGAGACGAGGTGGATCGAATCTCTGAGGTCAACCGGCAGACCGGAGAACGGCAGGAAGATCTGAGCTACTTTTACATCTACCCCGCCCGCCACTATGTGATTCCTGAAAAAGAGCAGAAGAGCGCCATCGAGTCGATCTTTGAAGAGCTAGAGGATCGGCTCCCTGAGCTGGACATGTTCGAATCCCACCGGCTCAAACAGCGGACACTCTACGATGTTGAGATGATCCAAGAAACCGGAAGCTGCAAGGGGATAGAGAATTACTCTCGTCACTTCGACGGCCGAAAACCCGACGATCCGCCCTATTGTCTCCTCGACTACTTCCCCGAAGACTTCCTTTTGGTGATCGATGAAAGCCACCAGACAATTCCACAACTTAGGGCCATGTACAAGGGCGACCTATCTCGGAAAAAAAACCTCGTGGATTTTGGTTTTCGCCTTCCGAGCGCTTACGACAACCGACCCCTAAAATTCGAGGAGTTTGAGCGGTACATGAAACGGGTGATCTTTGTTTCGGCAACTCCTGGAGGATACGAGCTGGAGCGTTCAGCCAGAGTCGTTGAGCAGATTATTCGCCCCACCGGGCTTGTCGATCCCGAAGTTGAGATTCGTCCCATCGAGGGACAAGTCGGGGACGTGATGAAGGAGATCAGAAAGGTAATCGAACGAGGCGACCGGGCTCTTGTGACAACACTCACGAAAACGCTTGCAGAAGAGCTCGCCGACTATCTTGCCCAAAACGGAATCAAAGCCCGATACCTCCATTCCGAGATTAAGACCATCGAGAGGACTGAGATAATCCAGGAACTGCGCCTCGGCAAATTCGACGTTTTGGTTGGGATCAATCTCCTTCGGGAAGGGCTCGACATTCCAGAAGTCGGATTCATCGGAATTCTGGACGCGGACAAGGAAGGCTTTTTGCGGGACGAAAAGAGCCTAATCCAGACCATAGGCAGGGCTTCTAGGAACGCGAACTCAAGAGTTATCCTCTACGCCGACAAGATGACTGAATCCATCAAAGCAGCAGTCCGAAAGACCGACAAGAGGCGCGCCATCCAGATCGATTACAACAGGATGCACGGCATCGTTCCGAAGACCATCAGAAAACCGATCAAAGAGAAGGTCGCAGAGATCACCGAAACGAGGCATATTCCAAAGTCAGATATCCCGAACGTCATTATCGAGCTAGATGCCGAGATGAGGGCGGCTGCCGAGGTTTTGGACTTCGAGCGTGCAATTCAGCTCAGGGACTCCATCAAGAGGCTGGAAAAGGAGAATAGGGATGGTGTGAAAGGTTAAGCACTATTCTGGCGAAAACGAGTTTTGCGCGTTTTGCGCTTCGGCAGGAGGCCACCGCCGCGCCGTCTTGGCAGCAATGAACTCCCGGATCAGTTTGGCGCCCAGAAGGGCGGCCTCGCCGTTATCGTACTGGGGTGCAATCTCGTTCACATCAAGCCCCACAACCCTCTGCGAAAGAATCTCGATCGCCGACCTCACATCCCAAGACGCAAGGCCGAAAGGCTCGGGGTTTCCAACGCCAGGAGCATAAGCCGGATCCAAACAGTCAAAGTCGATGGAAAGGTAAATCCTCTCGCATCCGACTTCTTCCAAAACATCCTCCAATACCTGATCCATCCCGCGTTCTCGAACCTCCTCGCTGGTGTGGTAACGAACGTTCTGCTCTTTTGCAAACGTGTAATCCTCTTTCGAGCCGCTCCTTATGCCAACGGAAGCGTAGCCTTTAACCTCTGGAATCTCCAGAATCCTACGGCTGGCGCAGGCGTGACTAAGCTTTGTCCCGCCGTATTCGTCTCTGAGATCGAGATGAGCATCCAGAACAATCACGCCCATATCGTGCCTTTGAACCATTTTGGAAATGATCGGCGGAGTTATGGAATGCTCTCCGCCAAGGAAGATGGGAATGGCATCGTCTGGGATAAAGGCGAAACAATCCCTTATGGTTTCCCAGGCGTAAGCAGGATCTGAGCCCAGCTCCAGGTTTCCAAGGTCCGAAATCTGAACTTCTTGAAGATCTACACCATAACGGCTTTCATAAGTCTCGAAATTATAAGACGCCTGCCTTATCGCGTCGGGCCCATCCCTTGTTCCAGGTCGAAAAGAGGAAGTGGCATCGAAGGGTGCACCCACCAGGACGAACTCAGCACCATCCCAAAAGGCATCGGCATCGGCAAAATTGGATAATTGGAACATATAGTTGGCGAGTATCCAGGTTGTATCCAGGCTTAGTACATGAGCTTAGGGGGTACAACGAAATAACCGAATCATATGAGTGATGCGTAATTGTTATACTGAAGCCGAATCATATCAGTTTCGTATAACGATCGTGCACATTTATGTATAGGTTATTTCGTTACGAGCCTTTAACGTATGTCCAACTTGGTCTTTCCCATGACCAACAGGTAAGGGACTTCTTTACCCTCTTCTACCTTTTCCCGATCTTCTGCGGTCATTGGAACGTCCAGAGTGCTGTAATCGCCCATGTCCATGAGCTGAACAGAATCTTCGCCAATGGTTAGCACCTGGCCGGACTTTCTCTCGACAATTGGCACGTAAACCTTGGCGGTTACGGGCTGAACGATTGATCTTTTCTGATTATCAAATATGCCGATGGCATCGACCCTGGCCTTGGCAGCGCCGTGCTTTCCAGGCTTGGATTTGGCAATGCTCTTGATGACACAAGGCTCGTCATCGATGATTACGTATCTTCCCTCTTTTAACGCTCTCGTCTCCACTTGTTCTTTCATTTGATCTACCTTCCCGCCCCACGAATAACGCAGATCCTATTTAAAGAATATCTTTCATCCTCTCCAGCGCCTTTTTTATGTCCTCCATGGAGGCGGCATAAGAGATCCTGATGTGATCTTTAGCATTCTCTCCGAAGGCAGATCCTGGCACTGTCACAACCCCTGCATTTATCAGTTCAGCAGCGACCTTGCTCCCATCCCCCACGTTGGGAAAAGCATAAAAAGCGCCCTTTGGCCGCTCCATCTCCATGCCCATCTCAAGGAGCCCGTCTACCAGGACGTCTCTTCTCTTCAAGAACTCGTCTCTCATCTCTTGAACACAGTCTTGAGGTCCGCTCACCGCAGCTTCGGCAGCTTTTTGAGAGATTGAAGAAGCGCAGGCCTGGATATACTGATGAACCTTCAGCATATTCTCCAAAAATTCAGACCGAGCCGCCATGTAGCCAAGACGCCATCCTGTCATGGAGTAGGTCTTGGAGACTGCGTTTATGGTGATCACGTTGTCTGAATACCGAGCCGGGCTCACGTGTTCGCCCTCGTAGATGAAATGCTCGTAGACCTCGTCCGAGACCAGAGCAAAGTCGTGGTCCTCGGCAAGCTCGGCCAAACCGCGCAGTTCATCCTCACTTTGGACCGAACCTGTCGGGTTGTTGGGCGAGTTGATCACAAGAGCTTTGGTCTTGTCAGTGATTCGTTCTGCTACTGCTTCGGGCGTGATTCTCAGATTTTCGTCCAGCGGTACCATCACCGGACTGCCTCCTGCAACGTGGGTCAGGGCCGAGTAAGAGACGAAGCTGGGGTCGCCCATCATGACCTCTTCCCCATTTTCCACCAGGGCTTCTATCGCGAGAAATAAGGCTTCGCTCGCCCCACTTGTGACCATGATCTCTTCGGGCGAGTAATCCAGCCTGTTATCCCGTCTGAACTTCTCGCTGAGAGCGTCTCTCAATTCGGCCGTGCCCAAGTTCATGGTGTAGCCGGTAAACCCACGTTCTATGGCCTCGATGGCTGCCTTCTTGATGTGTTCTGGCGTGTTGAAGTCAGGCTGGCCCAGGCCCAGGTTAACGGAGTCGGGGCCTGCGCCCTCGAAGCTCTTTCTTATCCCAGAAATGTCTATGTTCGATAAACGGCTCGCAAACTCCAAGGTGAGATCCTCCTTCCTCTTTTGTTACGTCAAGGTGGATGAAATAGTTAAGCTTGATCCCGTTCCATAAGTCTTACCCAAATCGGACATTCGTCGATTCGGAGTTTATTTTTTGACTCATTGATACCAATTCTATCACCTCTATGCAAGCGTTTATAGTTTCTGTGGAACTCACAGCAACTAAGTTTTTTGCGGCATTAAGATCTCTGTCGAGAACCATGCCACAATTATCACATCAGTACGGGCCCTTAGCGTTCGGAAGTGTTATATCGCCTCCAGAGAAACTTAGCCTCCATGGCAGACGTCCCCGAAATCCCCCGAGACCAGATCCAACAGCGAGTGGTTGCCATGTGGCTTGGCAGCTTCTACGGAAGCAGCGGCTACGTGGGAAAGAGGCTGGGAAAAAAAGGCCTGCGTGAGTACCAAGACCTCGGCGCTCATCAGGTCGCAGATACTTTCAAGAAGCTGGAACTATCCGATCCCAAAGACGTGGCCATGGCCGTGGCCACCAACGACAAAAACCTCTTTGGAAGCGATGTCAAAGTAGTGGAGGGCGACAATTGGGCAGAGATCCAGCGAGAGAAATGCGCCCTGAAAGAAGGGATCAAAGCCTTTGGCCGGCTAGGCGCAGCAGGCCTCATGGCAAAACAACACTGCAAGACCTGTGTAGACAGCCATTGGCGCAAGGTCTTCTCGGATCTCGGCCTCAACCTGGAAGTCAAGAACACTGAAGACGGATGCATGATGAAGCTCACCAAGCGCTGACTTCAGCTTGCACATCAGCAAAACAACTTTTTGGGCAAAAAACTTAAGTTATCCCGGGACAAAACCTCCGTGGGGAGTGTTATTCGGGATGAATTCGAATCATCATTTGACTTTGTTGCTCTTGCTCAGCGTCGGAAGCGTGAGCATGGGAATTGGAATCGCAAGCGGAGGCTGGCTTGATGGTGGACCTAATTATGGAGAGATGAGATCCTATTTCTCAGATCCCATATTCTACTCTGGCGGGCCGCACTCCACGATCGACCACAGTCAGTATTACCCTTACTTCGGATCAGGCATATTCAAGGACTCGACATCGACGAGAGCACCTTCAAGAGAGCCCATCGCCCTTGGGAAAATCGCCAGGAAACTTGCCGAAGAGCGGAAGAACAAGAACACATCGAACCCGACTTCGTTGGGGTACACCAACCCCAGACAAAACAGGATGATCGACCCTGAGGCGTCGCCTTCAAGAAAGAACTGGACCCGAACTATGGACTTTGCACAGAACAAGTCCTCGCTCAAGGTGTACGACTACGACGACTGGAAACCAGCTCAGGACGTTCAGAACCTCTACTGAAAGGAAGGGCGATCCGCCACGCTCCAGACGACTCAGAGGGCAAGACGCACAAAGTCGTTCAATCGGCTCTCAGACTGTGCCGATACATCTCGGCCATGACCTCTGTAGCCGTCTCGGGCGTTGAAAAGACCGGAATCCCTGCCTGTTCCATTGCTATCACATCGTCCATGGCAAACTCCTTGCAGGCCACACAGGTCAAAATGGGCTTTCCTCGATAATCGATGCTCTTGAGAGGTTCAACGTAAGAGTTCAGTATCTCAGCTTGTAGCACCACAATGAAACCTCCAACGTCCACAGAGTCCAGCCCTATCTCGATGGTGCCTTTGACCCAGTTGGGGTTCATATCGAAGGTGTAGTCAACAGGGTTGTGACAGCCCACATAAGGCGGCAGGATCTCCTTGAGCCTATCTTCGGCATCTTCATCCAGCTCGGCCAATCTCAGGCCGTTCATGTAGAGGGCGTCGGTGGTGGCAACACCCAAAGAACCTGCGTAAGAGACGACCAGAACGCCGTCGTTGGGTGGCAAAGGCTGCTTGGAAAAGGCCTTGGCGAGGCTGAACATGTGATTGTTGTTCCGAGCCCTTATGATCCCGGACTGCCTGAACACAGCATCGTAGATCTGATCGTTTCCGGCCAAAGATGCGGTATGCGAAGAGATCGCTTTCTTCCCGGCCTCGGTTCTGCCTGCTTTCAGAGCGATGACCGGCTTTTTCTTGACGACTTCTCTTGCAATGTCGATAAACCTTCGACCGCTCTTCACGTCCTCCAGATACATGCAGACGACCCCTATGTTGTCGTCTTCTCCAAGGAACTCCAAAACGTCGGTCTCATTTATGTCCAACTTGTTTCCAATAGTAGCAACGATCCCAAAGTCCAGGGTGTGGCGCATTCCCCACAACATTCCCGCAGCGTACACACCCGCCTGGGCCACAAGCCCGATGTCGCCTTTTCCAAGTTCGTCTACCACGCCGATGGACTGGACCATGTTGTGATGGGTATTTATGATACCAGAACAGTTGGGCCCAAGAACCCTACAGCCACCGTCTTTTGCGGCTTCTAGGATGTCTTTTTCGATCTTCTTTCCGCCTTCTCCGATCTCAGCAAAGCCCGCCGACTCGACAACGGCGAACTTGGCACCTTTCTTGCAGGCTTCACTTACGGCCATTGACGTCACCGCAGCGGGAACCAGAACTATTGCGACGTCGACATCGCCCTCCACTTCGCTTATGTTCGGCACTGCGGCAACTCCTTGAACAGTCTCGGCCTTGATGTTGACGGGATAGAGATCGCCCTCGAACTTGTGGCTCAGGAGGTTATTGAAGACGTTCCAGCCGAGCTTTCCAGGGGTATCTGAAGCCCCGAGGACTGCGATGCTTCTTGGATAGAACAGGTCACGAAGATCAGTTTCGACTTTTGCGCTTTCTGGGGCCACACCTTCTTTGTCCAAAAAGATTCTGGCGTCCACGACCGAGTAGCCATCGGGGTAGAGGAAGACGGGGTTTAGGTCCAGCTCTTCGATCTCGGGGTACTTTGTCACCATCTCAGAAATCTTGAGCAAAAGATCCTTCAGCGCCTGAAGGTCGACTGATGCACCCCTGTAGCCTTCGAGAAGGGCATGGCCTTTGATCTCCGAGATCATGGCTTCCACGTCATTTTCGTCGACAGGAAGGACCTTGAAGGATACGTCCTTTAGCACCTCCACGAAGACTCCGCCCAGCCCGAACATCAGAATCGGTCCGAAAGTTGGATCTCTCGTCACTCCTACGATGACCTCGACACCTTGTGGTGCCATATTTTGGACCGCAACTCCCATTACGTCCTTGTCCTCGAAAGCGCGGATTATTTCGCCATAGGATTGCTTCACCTCTTCGGCATCTTTCAGATCCAGCTTCACGCCGCCTGCATCGGATTTGTGAACAACCTCTGGAGATAGGATCTTTAGAACCACTGGATATCCGATGGATTCGGCAATCTCGACCGCTTCATCCTCAGAGCAGGCAACTTCGGCACCTGTGGTGGAGATTCCCAGGCTCTCTAGAACTGCCTTGCACTCGTGCTCCATCAGGTACGTTCTGCTTTCGTCTTTTGCTTGGTCTACAATTTCCCTGAATAATTCCTCCATCGGGTCCCACCTCAAATCTTCGTGATTATTAATTAAGATCCCCTAATAAATCAAAGATCTTCTTTGTTGCATATCCATACAGCACATTATCCATATAGATTTCCCCCTTTTCGACCGTGTTTGTGCCTTTTAGGCGGGTTCAGAGATCGTGTCACATGTATTGACAATTGAAGAAAATGTGGAAAAAACAAGCGTAAAAGGTCCATTTTTATGATATTGGTCATTTGATCGTATGTCGGCGATTTTCGATGATTTTTGCCGCTACCCGTAACACGGCAATCTGCATGCCCAAATTAATATAAATATCCTACAATACACGTATGCATGACCCCCTTGTGTTATCCGACCGTGGACGATCCTGTAAACCAAAAAAAGCAAAATGTAGTTATAGTGCTTAATGATACCTTTCGAACACATGTCGAACTCGTAAGAGTCCGACATTTTGGCCTATTCATATCGTTAAACACTAATCCCACGTTCCGCATTTAGACCTTAAAGTACAAACGTTAGTCACAATAAGGTTAAAAGTTGGACACTATATGCTAAAAAATTTCACAAAAGGGAGATTATTGAGCCTTTTTGGGCGTTACTGCGAAATGTAGGACTAATCTTGCAAGAACCGATTAGTCTCATCTAATTGGTTCTTAACTATATTTCAGCCTCAAGTTCTTTGGATTCTGTCGCGTCGGCGATGATCAATGGCGCTCCGGTCACAGAGTAACCGAAACCGTGTTCTATCGCGGTGACCATGTGGTCCACCGCATTGTCTCTGCTTCCTGAGTAGAGCGTGTTTGTATCGGTTAGAAACGGTATTCTCCCCGATTCTTTGACCTTGTCCACAACTTGTCTCACGAAGATCGAGTTCACATATGTATCGTTTCCGTGCTCGCCGAAGTGAAGCTTTATCGCCGTCAAATCGCCCCTTTCTATGAAGTCGCCAAACTTCGCCGCTTCGAAGAGCCACCGAACCTTGTTCACCTTGTTCTACTGAGGGTTTCTCGCCCTGAGATTTACAACCTTAACTCGGCGGAACTGGGGAATAATGATCTCAAAATACTGTTTTAGTGCTCTTTTGCACTCAATGATACCGATAGTCTATTATGGTATCTAATCCCATGAATAGGGACTATGGACGACTGGG
>Ga0272443_10007882_pt1 | contig 10050 bp, 6 predicted proteins | sample SSMAcet12_FD_193581 | JGI IMG/M metagenome (GOLD analysis project Ga0272443, IMG submission 193581) | Marine sediment archaeal communities from Little Sippewissett salt marsh, Falmouth, MA, United States - SSM-Acet-12 | ecosystem: Environmental > Aquatic > Marine > Wetlands > Sediment ... | reverse complement strand
ATTCTGCTGCCAGGACAAATGGTTCAACTACTGCGTCCATCGTCTGGTTCATTCCGTTCAGGGTTGCAAACCACCCTCCTTCAAGCCCGGAAGTATCTCCGCGTATGTCGAGTTTTCCGTTCACTGAAGCATTTATCAGTTTTTCAGTCTCTGCTGTGAGCTTCTCCAGAATGTCCACACTCTGGTTTACATTGTCTTTGAGTTCAAGATAATATCCCCAGGTTTCCTTTTCTATTCTCTGGGGTATGGCACCGTGGCTGATGTCATTCATAAATCCAATGCTGACTTTTACTATTCTTGCCATCTCTGCAAAAGTCTCGTTTAAGCCATCCGTAATTCCGGCATAAATCCCCATGTGGCTATCTGAATCGACTCTTTTATCAAGGTCACCTTTATAGGCCGCATCGACCATGATGTTGACATCAGTCACACAGTTGTTGAGTGAATCTATACAGAGATTGAGGTTATTCTTAATCTCATTGAAATCCCCGTTGTATTCCTTGTCAATCCTGTTTGGAATGTCTCCCCTGCTTATTCTCTCTATATATTCTGCTGCAAGAAGGAGTGGGCCGGTTGATGCATCAAGTGAATTATTTATTCCCTCAATTATGCTTCCCCATCCGCCCGGAAATTTGCCTGCGTCTCCCCTGACATCAAGTTCTCCGGCGACAGAAGATTCCGTAAGCCTCTCTGTTTCATGAAGAATACCATAGACAATGTCTGTACAGCTGTTGATCTCATCAATAATCTCCTTTGTCTTCCCTGAATACTCTCCCTTGATCTTCTCAATATCTTCTCCTTTTGATAATTGTGATACAAAATTCAAAAGCAGTTCATTCTGTAATTTCAGCTCAGATTTATTCTCGATGACTGATTTGCTTTCCATATTTACGCCCCTAGAATCCCTGTAATTCAGGTTCTGTTTTTAATTGTATGCATATCGTATCTGCGAAACTCTTTTGCAAAACTTTATGGCCTATTTTTTTATCTGTTTTAACTGTATATTAAATTTGCCTTTCGTAAATCCTACCTGATTACAATACCTGGGTATATATTTTAAATGAGCTTTTATGCAGGTTATTTTTAAAAAATAAGGGAATTTATGTTATTAAAAAATTATGGGATTTAATTTTGGATTTGGCATTCTGATTACGGTTTTGTTTATAATTGTAAATCTGATTGATATTTTTTGGATTGATGTGTGGGATAAATATATATGTGTGTTGTGTGCTATTATCTTTCTGTCTGGTGATCTGTTTTTGTGCAGGAAATTCAATTTATCTGTATGATTGTGTGGATTATTTCTTATATGGTCAGTTTTTCTGCAAAATTTTGATTGAATCTTTCTTTCTGGCAAAAAAATATTGCTGATATTAAAAAAGTGATGTCCGGAAAATCCGGCATAAAGGTGATGAAATATCTGTTTACATCGGACCTGTTTTTTTAGTATTATGTTGTGTTAAATTATATTATGCTTTTACCGGCAGTTAATGTTCAACCAGTATCTCTTCCAGAATTTTGGCAATGTCAATCCAGATGACAAGATTTTCATCATTGTCTTCCACCTTTCCGGTTTTGATAACTCCCCTTACATATGCCTCACTTGAGATCGAATTGTCAATCTTCTCTATTCTGTCTTCAGATACCTGAAGAACACTGTGGACATCATCGACAATTATGCCTACATTGGAGCCGCCTGCTGCATCGGGGACGAGAACAATGATCTTCTTCTCTTCCTTTCCCTTCTCGTTTTCAAGTCCGAGGAGGGTGTTGAGATTTAAGATATTTGTAATCTCGCCTCTCAGGTTTATGATGCCTGCAATATAATCCGGAGCCCTTGGCACGGGAGTTATGGGCATCATCTCGACAATCTCCCTTGCAAGGTGAATGTCAAGTGCGTAAAGTGTATCTCCAATCTGAAACTGGACTACATCGGTTATTGCCATTGTATCTCACCTATACTCTGAAGATTTCCATGTCAGTCTTAAGCCGTTCAGTAAGATCAGTTACTTCATGGATTGCACTGCCAATCTCCTCTATTGAGGCGCTTGATTCTTCCGCCAGTGCCGCAAGTTCTTCTGCCTGTTCCTGAACATTCTTTGTCATGTGTGTGCCCTTATCTGCGGCAGAAACGACGTTGTTTGCGATATTTGCCTGGTCCTCAATTGCTTTTGTGACCTCACCTATGTCTGAGCTGACCTGCTCTGCACTCTTAATAATGGTATAAAGTCCGTCAAGTGTTTCATTGACACTCGTAACACTGTCAAGTATCTCCACATTTGCTGCATTGATTGCTTTTGAGGTGTTCCCTGCTCCGGTCTGAACGGTAGATACAACCTTTTCGATGTTATCCGTTGCAGCCCTTGCTTCTGCTGCAAGGTTCTTGACCTCTCCGGCAACAACAGCAAATCCTCTTCCGTGTTCACCTGCACGTGCAGCTTCAATGGCTGCATTGAGTGCAAGGAGGTTTATCTGTCCGGTGATGTCGTTTATCAGCTTAACTACATTGCTGACTTCCTTGATCTGCTCAGTCAGGGCGTTTATCTCATCGACATTCTTCTTTCCTATGTCTTCAACCCTTGCCATCTTTACCTTTGATTCATCACCTGACTTCTGGGCATCAATTCCTATCTTTACCATATTGTCGGCACTGCCGAGAATCTCCTGTGAAGTGCTTGCAATCTCTTCGTTGGATGCTGAAAGGTCGGCAATCTGGCGATTAATCTCGACAATATTCTCAAGAAGTTCCTTTGTCTGCCGGGCAGTCTCCTGGCTGGTTGTTGCAACTCCTTCTGAGGCCCTCATTATCTCGTTTGTTCCCTTGGATACCTCATTTGAGTTTTCATTGATCTCAAGAACTACTTTGTTCGTATCCTTTACGACAGTTGAGAACTGAATTCCGACGTTATCTATCGAATTCCTGAAGTTCTCAAAACGTCCGGCAACCCTGATTTTGCTGTCAAAGCGGGCTGTATAATTGTTGTCCGAAAATTCGTCAAGTACCCTTATGCCCTCATTTGCAGGCATTGCAAAGGCTTCAATGGTGTCATTGATTCCGCCGACTATCACTTTCCATGCACCTTCAAACTCTGAAAGGTCACTTCTTGCATCAAGGTTTCCTGCCATTGCAGCTTCTGTCAGTTTATTAATCTCAGTAACAAGATTTGAGAGAACATCTATGCTCTCATTGATGTCGTTCTTCATTACAAGATAATATCCGCTTGTTTCTGCTGTTATTTTGGTGAGCTGTTTTCCATAGCGTACACCGTTTATGAAATCTCCGCAGATTTTCAGAATCCTTGCCATCTCTCCGAATGTATCGTTTAAACCACGGCCAATCTCTGCGAAGTCACCTTTGTGCCCTGCTACATTCACTTTCCTGTCGAGGTCACCTTTTATGGCGGCCTCGTTCATCATGTGAACGTCCCTTATACAGGCATCGAGGGCATCAATGCAGAGGTTTAGGTTGTTGTTTATTTCATTGTAGTCGCCTTTGTATTGTGCGGTAATCTTCTCCGGAATATCTCCCCTGCTGATTCTTTCTATATATTCTGCTGCCAGGACGAATGGTTCAGTGACTGCGTCCATTGTCTGGTTCATTCCGTTTAAGGTGTTAAACCATGCACCCTTAAGGCCGGTTGTATCTGCACGCACATCAAGCCGTCCGTTTACTGCTGCATCTATTATTGTATCAGTCTCTGAACCGAGTTTCTCAAGGACATCCACGCTCTGGTTTACATTGTCTTTGAGTTCAAGATAATATCCCCATGTCTCCTTTGTGATTCTCTGCGGGACAACTCCGTGGCTGATATTTTCCATGAAATTTATGCTGACTTTAATGAGTCTTGCCATCTCCTCAAAGGTCTCATTAAGGCCGCTGCCGATCTTTGCAAAGTCACCTTTGTGTCCTGAAATATCAATTCTTCTGTCAAGATCTCCCCTGAATGCAGCTTCATTCATCATTCCGATGTCGCCTATGCAGGCATTTAATGCATCAATACAGAGATTGAGGTTATTATTGATCTCGTTATAGTCTCCTTTGTATTCTGCTGTAATTCTCTCCGGAATGTCTCCCCTGCTTATTCTCTCAATATACTCTGCTGCAAGGACAAAGGGTTCAGTGACTGCATCCATTGTCCGGTTCATACCATTGAGAATATTGTACCAGTTTCCTTCAAGTCCGGAAGTATCTCCCCTTACGTCAAGCTTTCCGTTGACTGAGGCATCTATTAATGTCTCTGTTTCGGATGCCATATTATTCAGGACATCAATGCAGTGGTTGATATTGTCCCTCATGATAAGGTAATACCCGCTTGTATCCTTCTCAATCTTCGGGAATTCTTTTCCGTGGCTTATGTTCTCAATGAATGCCCCTGCGATGTGCATAATCCTTGACATCTCTTCAAAGCTTTCATTGAATCCTTCAATCATCTCTGCATATATTCCGTTATGCCTGGATGAGTCAACTTTTGTATCGATCTCTCCTTTGTAGGCCGCATCTATCATTATGTGGATGTCAGATGTGCAGTTGTTTAAGGCATCAAAGCAAAGATTGAGGTTATTCTTTATTTCGTTGAAATCGCCGCTGTATTCTTTTGTTATTCTGTCAGGAATATCTCCCCTGCTTATTCTTTCTATATGCTCAGCAGCCAGTAAAAGTGGTCCTGTTGAGGCGTCAAGGGTGTTGTTTATTCCGTCAATGATATTTGCCCATTCTCCCGGGAACCTCTCTGAATCTCCTCTTACGTCAAGTTCTCCGGCCATTGCGGACTCTGTCAGACGGTCTGTTTCGTGGAGTATTCCGTGAACAATATCTATTGTTTTATTTATTTCATCGGCAACTTTTTTTGTTTCGCCTGAATATTCATCTGTTATTTTATCTGTAATTTTTCCGTTTGAAAGGCTGGAAACGAAATTTAACAGCATATTTTTCTGTATTTCAATATCTGATATGTTATCCATAAAATCACTTCTGATTTAAATTCTGATTGTAGTTAGGTTTAAAACCTTTTGCATTTCATATGTGTTTTGCGTCTGTGTGATCTCAAACGACTTACATTACGTTTTATGGTAACTGTATATTAAATTTGTTTTTTTATTCTGTATTCTGTGTGAAAATGGGATTTATCAGATTATTTTCTGAAATATTGTCTGGATTATTTACAATGGTAATTAATTATAATTGTCTGGTTCAGAATAAATGCGGTTGATATTTTCTTAAATTTTTATTTGATAATTGGCTGTATGTGTCTCTTTTGATTCTATAAATAATTCTCGTGGTAAAAAATTTTCGTGCGGAATGTATATATGTTGGTTTTGCAATCTGTGGGGAAGTTATATATGTTGGTAATATCTCTTGATTTGTTCTGATTAATTACCTATTATATGACGGCATTCCCGGTAATGGTGCATTCCTGCTTTATGTCTGCCGGACAAAAAAATAATGTAGTGAATGCTCCAATAAGTTATGATGATAAATCGGTGGATTATAGCGTTATTTATAGGGGGAGTTATGGTTGCGGGGCCTGCATATGCAGGTGCGGCTTCATATCTGCCGGGAATTTCAGAAGAGAGTATAATTACGGATTTCTCCGTAGCAGATAAAATATCGGGCGGATCTGAGATTAACACCTCAAAGATATACTCTCCGGAGGTGCAGCCACTTGATTTAAGGGAGAATCCGGTTGGGACACTTGGTGCACTTCAGGAGTTAATCGATCAGTTAATATCTGCAACCGATGAGATTATGCACCTGATTGACAGTATATTTGAGATGCTTGGTATGGAGGAGAGGGAAGAGGTAAAAGATCTCAGAGATGCCCTTGAAGACGGAAGAAGTCTTGTCAGTAAATGACCGGAATTTCGCCGGAATTTTCACTTCATGCTGTTGTCTGCATATTATATTATTCTCGTCCGGCAGAAAATAAGATAAATGATTTTCGGATGAAAAAATCCTCATGAACTTTTTTTTTGCAGAATTATTCATTTTTTATCTGCAGAATATCCCCCTGAAGAATATTTATATCCCTATTATAGCATATAATATACAGTAATTTAAAATTCAGAGGATAAATGTTTCATTCTATAATTCTTAAATAATCTGAATGCATCCGTTTTTCCTGATATTCCGGGAGTATTTTAATTTTATAGCCAATATCAGAAATTTAAGAAAAATATTACGGAGAAAAATATCAATATGAAATCATCACCTTCACCTACAGAAGACACTGATAATTTTAATAATCCTACCAAAGGAGTCTCTGTATTAACCGGAGATCCAAAGGCTGCAATACGAAAGCTCGCCGGGCCTATGTTCATTGCAATGCTCCTGATGACTATCTACAATATAGTGGATGCATTCTGGGTTGCGGGGCTTGGAAGTGATGCACTTGCTGCTGTCGGATTTATGACTCCGCTATTTATGGTTTTAATCGGTTTTGGCAATGGCATCGGGGCAGGTGCAACGTCTGCAATATCAAGAAAGATCGGTTCAAAGGATAAACATGGTGCAAATATTGCGGCTTCTCATTCTCTACTGATAACGCTGGCAGTATCATTGGTTCTGACAGTTCTTCTTGTTCCAAATATTACTTCTGTATCTCTGCTGATCGGTGCGGGAGATGTTGCAGGTTTAACTGCAGAATATGGTTTTGTAATATTTTCAGGGACTGTATTTGTCCTGTTTACAAACATAGTCTATGGAATACTCCGTGCAGAGGGAGATACCAAAAGGACAATGTATGCAATGGCAGTCTCATCTGTTCTGAATATGGTCCTTGATCCGGTTTTTATCTACTACCTTGATCTTGGTGTCGCCGGTGCAGCCCTTGCGACCATAATCTCAGTTATTTTCGTCTCGGCTGTTCTTATCTACTGGATATGGGTTAAGAATGATACATATGTCACTATATCCTTTAAAAATTTCAGTTTTGATAAGAAGGTTGTGATGGATATTCTTGGAGTCGGAATTCCGGCAAGCACCGAGTTTTTCCTGATGTCCCTGCTTGTCATAACACTAAACGGCATACTGGTCACAGTCTCAGGCACTGATGCGGTTGCGATATACACTACCGGATGGAGAGTTGTTATGTTTGCAACTATGCCTCAGATTGCAATTGCAACGTCACTTGTCGCCGTTGCAGGGGCTGCATACGGTGCAAGGCTTCCGGAAAAACTTCGTATCGGATATATCTACAGCCTTAAGCTTGGATTTTTGATTGCTGCAGTGACAAGCCTGCTGACGTGGATTTTTGCCCCGCAGATTACACTTATGTTTACCTATTCACCGGAGAGTGCCCATATAGCACCCGGTATGATAGTCTTTTTACAGGTTATGTGCTTCTTCTACATCTTTGTCCCACCCGGAATGATGTCGTGTTCGATGTTTCAGGGTGTTGGTAAGGGCATGACCTCTCTATTCATAAATTTCCTCAGAAACCTGGCATTTATCGCTGTATTTGCCTGGGTTTTTGCTTACAGCCTGGGTATGGGCGTGGATGGTGTCTGGTGGGGCATTGTTGCCGGAGATGTGCTTGGCGGAGTTGTGGCTCTTGCCTGGGCACTGCTGTATCTCAGGATGCTTACCCGTGTTGAAGAGAGATTATCGGGGAACATATAATCTGAAATATCCCGGAGATCTGACAGAAGTCTGATATTTTTTTGAGCCGGAAATATCCCTGATGATATTTTATTCTGCCGGAATTACTGGTTCCACACTTTTTTTGTCTGAGAATGGGACGGGCATAGATATTTGACTTTCAGGATTTAAGATCTCCTTATTGTATGAATGATGATACAGAAATTATGGAATCTGCATGCAGCAGGGCAGTTGATGCCGGAGCAACTGTTGCCGGATATATCCCTGTATCCCTGCTTAAAGACTGCCCTTCTGCTATTTCGGATGGAAATCCTGAATTTGTGTATAATTCCGGTTCATTTCTGATTATTGGTCTGTATCATTCACCTGAGATACCTGAGATGGACTTCCGGGAGAAGGGGAAGGGCACTCCCGGAGATCAGGAGATGGAGGGAATCCTCACCAGAATTTTCACCTGGCTCACCCTTGTACACGGAAAGAAGGCAAAGGTTATCCCATATCAGATATATGACGGTGGCATCTACCTCAAGGATGCAGCTGTACTGGCAGGTATGGGAGTTGTCGGCAGGAACAATCTTGTGCTTGTCCCCGGATACGGTCCCTTAATTCGTTTCCGGGCATTATGGACTGATCTTGAACCCGGAAATCCGGATAACCGTAAAATTCCTCTTCCATGCAGTATATGCGGGAAGTTATGCATGAAAAACTGCCCTATGAATGCATTTCCAAATGGGAGTTACAGCAGAACGCTCTGCCTGAAGAGAATGGATCTGGATAAGGCAGAATCTGATGAGAAAAAAATGCCGGCTGTTCATTGCCGGATGTGTGAATTAACCTGTCCGGCAGCGACAATGATGAGGTAATCTCTCTCTCCCCGGCATTTCTGCGGCTTTCATGATGAGCTGATAATTCTCCTCTGGAATTTCCCTTATCAGACTGTCCTCTTATATGTCCCGAACACTGTCTTTCGGAGAATAAACTTTATTTTAATCCGGAAATTCCGGCGGTGCTGTGAAATGCCCGGATGATCCTGTTTTTTTGGAGAAGAAATGAGCAGAGTTTTTCAGCCTTTGCTGCTCATAAAGAGACTGAGTGACAGCCCTGTGATGAGGGCTACGAGGGCATCGGATGCAAAGTAGTTGATGGAGAGCAGATCTTTAAGCGGTATTGCCCCCCAGAAATGCCCAAGAACTATTGATAGTATGAATCCGATTATAAATGCGACTGCAAGGTGTTTAAGCCCGGTTATGTAGCATTTGTATGTATATTTTATAAAGATGAAGGCAAGTGACATGAATATTATAAAGAATACAAGGCCTGTTTCAGGTGTGGCAGCAGATATGGTTTTGGATGAGAATATTCCGAATTCCGCTACTATAAGATAGAGAATGACTGTTCCAAGGGGATTGTCCCGTGTAAATTCTGTAAATATATTGGCATGCTCCGGTAATTCTGCATCTGCTGCCTGTGCAGTCTTTCCTGGTTTATTATATCCGTTTTCCGGGAGATTTCCTTGTGCCGTATCCACTTTTATATATTCCATTTTTCTTCTCTGAATGCGTGAGATTTCTTCCTTTAGTTTCTTCTCAGCTTTATGTTTCCGGTACTTTCTTAATGAAACCCTGGCCGTGTGCCATGCCAGAAGAAAGGATATAATTCCGGCAATAAGGCCCGTTATGCCGAATACTGCGTTGTCAACCGAAAAACCTTCATGGATCAGCCTGAAGATGAAGTCATTAATAAACAGGTACAGTGATAAGGCAATTATAGCAAAAATGACAAGCATTTTTATTGATTTTATCAGTACTGCCGAAACTCTGACAATTAAAAGTGCAAGGGAATACAGGATTATCAGTGCAATTACTATGGAGAAGAGGTCACCTGAGAGTACGTTTTCCGGCAGGCTGATTAGGTAAGATACAATGTTGCCCGCAACTGTGGTAAGGCTTTCTGTATTTTCCATATTGTTATCTCCTGCATACTGAAAAATCCGTGATTCAGGCAATATCCAGAAATTTATATCTTTCTCTATAACTTAAGTTGTATATCAATCTGTTGTGTTTTGGAATTCCTGCGTGGATTTTTATAATTCCGGCTGAAAATGTCCGGTTTCTTTTTTCCATGCACCGGCAGGTACTTTGATCTCAAAGGAGGCGCCTTTTTTATATACTCCTCTCTCTGCAATCTCAATTCCTGTAACTGATAGTAGTTCACGTGAAAATGCAAGGCCAAAACCTGTGTTCTTACCATATCCGTACGAGAAGATCTTCTCTTTTTCTTCATCGGGAATTCCTGTGCCGTTGTCACTGAATCTAATTATAAGACTTCCGTCGTTCTGTTTTTCTGTCGAAATTGTTATCTCTGTTATTTTTTCACCATGCCTGACGGCATTTTCAAGCAGGTTATAGAGTACTTTTTCAAGCAGTGGATCTGCATATATCATAACCGGCTCT
>Ga0272443_10007881_pt1 | contig 10051 bp, 16 predicted proteins | sample SSMAcet12_FD_193581 | JGI IMG/M metagenome (GOLD analysis project Ga0272443, IMG submission 193581) | Marine sediment archaeal communities from Little Sippewissett salt marsh, Falmouth, MA, United States - SSM-Acet-12 | ecosystem: Environmental > Aquatic > Marine > Wetlands > Sediment ... | reverse complement strand
GGATATAACTATCCGAAACCTTCCGAACTCAAGGTGTTGAAGAGTTCTACCAATTCTCAAGTAGCTGAAGCAGCAGTTAAACTCTTGGATGCAAGTATGTGCGGTTTAGCTGAAACTGAACGTAAACCTTATCTTGTAGCTATTACATCTGCACTTCAGGAGCTTCGGTCATGAAAGCGTTCGATGAAGCATGGGCTGAACTCGAGGAAGAACTGATTGCACAGGGTTTAATTGAAACCGATACCGAAGAAGAGGAGGAATAAGATAAAGCCAGCAACCAGGTTAGGTCACCTGAAATAATAGGGTGGAAGGTTCAATTCCTTCTGCTGGCATATATTGACGCTATTACAGAGCGTTCTACTCAGGGCTTTAAGAGCCTATCGTGATGATAAATCAAATATATAAGGAGGTCAAGGCCAAGCTGCCTTCTATGGGAGAACCCATAGAGAAAGCAAATATACGGAGGAAAACTATGTCTTATACAAATAAAGATAAGGTTCTCAAATGGAGAAAACGTAATCGTGGTTGTGATGCTCTCTATTCTCAGTATAAACAGGCTATATCTAAAGACAGAAACAAAGCACAACGCCGTGTAGCACACGCTTTAACTAATCTTCATAAATAAGCCTTTAATACCATGCCCTGGTAGACGGCATATAGTCTACCAAATCTTAATTAAAGGAGGTGTAAAATGTCAAAAGGCAGGTTAAATGAGAGCCGTGCTCTCGTCAATCTCTCAAAAGCATGGAAGGACATCAAAGCCTATAACCCGGAATCTAAGGATGACAAAAAGGGTTTTGACGGTCGTTTCATTCTCTCTGATGGTACTCCCTGCCGGTACCAGGTCAAATCATCAATGCACTTCTGCAAGAAGTTCATGCAGCATGAGGCCTGGCAGAAACTCAAAGAGTTCACTGCCTTGCTCCTGGTACAGGGTAGCGAGATTACGTTCGTACACGTCCCTGACAGGATGCGTTTTGAATTATCCCGCTTGAGGAAGTTCCATTTCTTTCATTTTAATTTAACTGGAGGTATCCAATGATACGTTTCTATTTTCACACATATGGCGAAGCTCAGGCCTACTTTGAGCAGAACCGTAACATTATGGTTCACGTAGCGAAGGACCCGAAGGGGTTCGAAGGCATGCACTGGTACTGCGAGTCTTTATAATCTACCCGGACTAGCCCACCGTAACGGGCCCTGATTTACTCTTTTATTTAAAATTCCATTATACAGGAGGAAACATATATGGAAACTAAATATCAAACAATTGAGGCCATCACTCATGAAATCCCCGATGTAGCGAGGGGAGCTCTTAGTTTAGCCAATCTGGAAAACTTCGAGCTGAGCGGCCATACCATCAGTAACGTGTATCGCAGGTGGAAACACCTCGATGCAGAAGAGCTGTTAACTCTCCCTGCAGGGATCATCTTCGATGAAAACATCGTTGTTGATATGGGCAGGAAGCTCACAGAGAACCTGGCTGACCGGGCTATCACACTCATCAAATACCGTAATGACGGAGATGAGAAGCTCACCAAAGACCAGGTGAAAACAGCAAAGCTGGTAATCCTTGAGAGGGTTATTGCCTTTCTCATCAGAGGAGAAATCGGCGAAGCATACAAAGCGTACCGTACAAAACTCCTCCGCAGGGAGCGGGATACAGTACGTCTCGGGCAGATAACCGCTGCACATACCGAGATTAAGCGTGCGCCTAAACAAAAGAAACATACAGTTAATCAGTATGTACAGGAGAAAAGAGCACAAGCATGACAGCAAAAGAAATCATGGAACAAGGTAATTCGATAATGGACGAATTGCAAACAATTGTAATTAAAGTCCATAAAGGTGAAGCAGACCTACGCACAGCACACAGGGCGCAGGTTCTTACTAACAGGCTGAAAGAACTCAAAGTTCTTTACCATATAGCCGAAGGAGGTACACTGCCTCCTCCTGCACAGCCTATTATAGAGATGATGGGTCAGTCCCTTAACTGATTAATTGCCCTGGTAGGCGGCATATAGCCTACCACCGGCTTAACAGCCAGGCCTAGCATAGCCTGGGGTAGCATACATACCCGAATATGACTAAGTAACAAGGACACAACATGTCTAAAATTTTAACTACAGAAGAAAAAGCAAGATTAAACAGCGAAAACATCAAAGAACGCACAGTTCTTAATCTCTCAGGCCTCGATTCAACAGGCGCACAGTTCAGCTCCGGTTCCGTAGGGTACCGTCCGCTGAGCAAAGTCGTTATTGACGATGCCCCCTTCCAGGTAACTGGTACAATCGTTAAGATTGGCACCAAGCTGGGTGAAGGTGTAGAGAAACCGGCCAATGGCACAATGCTTGAACGCTTCAAAAAAGAAGGTATCAAGACACGTACCGTTGTTGACCTCAAGGATGTAGCTGCTGTAGGTACAATATCCAAGAACTCCGGTTCTGTAGGATACTTCATCTACGGTAAAACCACTATAGACGGCAACTTATTCCAGCTGTCTGTACGTGCAACTAAGATCGGCACAAAGACCCAGTAAGTAACAACGAACAGGGGGAGCTTCGGCTCCCCCTCCCTTCGGGGAGGAGGAACATGTATTGGTAGTCATTGATGAGATGAACTCACTATCAGGTAAATACAGTATACGTTTTATTAAAGAGAATTTTCCTGTACTATACAAATCTCTACGTACAGGCAAAGTGGGCATACCTAAAACGCCCGCTATAAAGAAGCTCTTTAATAGAGCCAAAAGGAGGAAAGATGGATCGTTATGCTTATAAACAGATAGCAGAGAAAGCCTTTATACCAAAAAAGGTAGATAGGCTTAAAAAGCTTACTTCTGTGTTAATGGGGCTTAAACACAGAAACGAACCTTTCAAAGAAGCCCCTATGTCGATAGTCAACAGGCTGGTATCTAAGAAAGCTGTAACAAAGTTTATTCATATCAGTCCGGTTGCAGACTTGGAAAATAAAGAAGTAGTCTACATACTAAGTAATAGGGCCATATACCAAGTCTGACGTGGAAGCAGCACTACTACGCGAGATACGACAATTACCAAAAGTACTTAATAAAGTAGGGCCTAAGTATAGTAACTTAATTAAATATTTAAGGGTAGTCAAAGCTATCCGAGGAGGAAAGGTTGGAAAAGAAACTATACATAATAAAAAGTAAAGGAACAGACAGTTCTTATAATACAGAACAAAGAAGTCTGTTTATAGCTTTTAATCAGGAAATCTCTATTGAAGAAGTTTTGAAATTTGGATTTAAAAACTTCGTATATCACAAAATCCCTGATAAGAAGACAACCCTCTTGTATGCTCCATCCATGACAATCATACATAAAATTATTAGAAAGAAACAATCAACCGTTCCGGTGTATATAGAAGGTATTCAGGTTACTCCCAAAGAGCTTAAAAACCGGTATTGCGGAGATTGTGAATCACGGGCTAAGTGTTTATATGATAACACTGAAAACCCTTATTGGTGTCGTGTCGCTTATGACGGTGACTTCAAGTTACTACCAAGTTACTCTAAGCGAGATGATACTAATACCCGGATAACTCATATGCTGGCTGGAATGTTGGATACGGAAAATCCACCAAAGCCTAAAAGTGAGTTATTTGGATTTCGCCATGCCGGTCTCTGTCAGATATGCGGTTTGGCAGGGTTTTTTGCAAGTGAAGCATCAGCCTCTAATATCGACTGGACCAAGTATTCAGAAGATAAAGACCCGAAAGCTAAAAGCGTAGGCCGTAAAGCAGCTATTACAAAAAGGCTTAAAAAGGAAGCCTGTCCTGTGTGTGTGCACAACACAACTGAAGGTTGTGGGATGACATGGGATAAATGCTGGAAAACCGGCTACTATGGTAGGGGCAAACACCAAGACTTTGCTCCAGGGTTAATGACTCCCCAGGAACTCAACAAAGTTACAATGGATGCCATACAGAAACTCGGTGGATTAAACCAAATAATGGAAATGATGAGAGTGTGCAGCGGTTCATTCAAAATGGAAAAAGGAAAACAGTATAAGGTTGCTTTCCCGGAACTTACATGGGATCTGCAATGGACCGGTAAATATCTGTGTGTACCTAAATGCTACTCCTCAGGCCGTCGTAGAGGATATTATGGCAAACAAACAATCAACGAAATGAAAATCCTAACTTTTGATGCAACTGAAATTAAGAAACAGAAAAAGTATGAAATCGATAACTACATAAAGATTAATGAAGAAGATGCAATTGTGTACACACAGGTACTGCTTGCTATCATGAATGAAAAAGCGTCAACAACTGAAACCTTAACCGGACATACACAGTTTAGACACTCAGGCCGAGGATGGGGAGGATCTGGCCGTATTCATCAGCAACTGGCTGGATTTGATAATAGGAAACTATATTTCAGATATAGTGGTACACTTGATTACATTAACATTCAGAGTTGGGAAGATATCCCCATACATCTAGGTCCTTTTGAAGGCTGGGGTTGGTGGAATGATAGATCTGAAGATGACAAGCACTATTTTAAGTGTAAGGAGGTACAACTTGACGATAACTGAAAAACAGCTTCTCGAAGAAGCCAAACGTTGCTTCAAAGAGGTAACGGTTGCAATTCTAGGGAAGGAAACCAGTGAGGTAGAAACAAATATGGTTCTTGAATCATATCTGTTCTACGCCAAGATGCTCATGCAGATGCGGAAAGTCTATGAGATGAAACAACAGTTTCCCGCTGCAGTAAACATTCTGAAAGCTCGCTGGCATATATACATAGGTCCTACGTTCATGATTAAGTTCTTTGCTTTCAAGAACAGGATAGCGATATATGTCCACGAGATTGAGCATCTGGTGAGAAACCACATACTGAGGGCAGAGACTGCGGGCATTAAGCCAGGCTCACCTCAGTGGCAATTGTGGCTGATAGCTGCAGACCTGGAAATCAATCAGGACCCTGTAGTTAATATTCCGGACCCGCCCTTGGCTATCAACTATAAACAGTATAAGTTGCAGCCAGGACGCACGGTTGAACAATATTTCAAAGACCTGCAGAAAGTGCAGAAGGAGCAAAAAAGTGAACGAAATAATCAACAAAATGGTAATGGAGGAAGTTCGGGAAAAGATGAAGACTCTAAAGGAGCTGCGCAAAACTCACAAGAGCAACCTGGACAAGATACTCAAAACTCTGAACAGAATGGCAAAGGCTCAGACCCAACAGCACAACCGGATGCTGGAGGAACTGGAGACAGCGGAAAGCGTCCTGAAGGGCAGGTTAACACACCTCCTCAAGGTACAGACAGCAAGGGCAGACCGTGGCTGCCTCAACCGGGAGAAAAGTCACCAGTAAATCAAAACTGGGAAGAGATACTCAAACAGGCTGATCCTGTAATGGTTAAAGAGATGACAAAGGAGATAGTCAATGAGGCTATCAGCCGTAGTCAGGGTAAGTATCCAGACCATCTCGAGGAACACATCAAGGAACTGAACAAACCTAACAAAATACACTGGACCAAGTACCTGCACCGGTATGTGAGCAACGCAGTGATGGGTAAGAAAGGTGGAACCTGGACCAAACCAAATAGACGGCTACCTCACCTGCCAATACGAGGTAAGAAACCCAAACATGGAGTGAGGGTGGTGTTCGCAGTAGATACATCAGGCTCAATCAGACACGCAGAACTCGAACAAGCATTTGCTGAACTGAGAGCAATCAGCAAACTCGAAGAAGCAGAGACATGGGTTGTTCAGTGTGATGCTGAAGTACAGTGGACAGGTAAGTTGAAAGACTTCCCTGGTGTAAGCAATATCCCACTGGTAGGCAGAGGAGGCACTGACTTCCGTCCTGTCTTTGAGTGGGTAAAGAAAGAAAACATAGAAGCAGATGTGCTGATATTTATGACCGATGGTTATGGAGACTATCCTGATCGTCCTAAGTATCCAGTCATCTGGTTAAAGACAGAGGGTGCTAAAATTGGAGTCGATTGGGGCTTACAGGTTGAGTACCCCGAAAAAGATTAAAGGAGAAATTAATGGCAAAGTCTAAAATACTTGAACAGTTAAAGAAACTTTATAAACTGGAAATCGGTAAAGAAGTATCTTTTACTGATTTCCAGAAAATGTTAAAGCTACTTAAAGCTAAACGGGAGATAGAATTACTAGCCTATGCTAACCGTAAAAGGGAACGCAAACCTGCGGGCCCTGCTAAGGTTACATACAAGCCTTTCTATTTCCAATTGAGCAGGGGAGACCAGGCTCCTTGTGGGGTTGCATACTCTGATAAGCGTTATAAGAATGTGTTTTTTGATTTAACCGACAAAGACACAGAAAAAGCGCTGTACAGGGGCGGCAGGCTTCATATCTGTCCCACAATATATGATGAGAAGTACTGTTTTAGTGACCTTAAGGAAGCTGAAAAGTATATGAAGTGGTTGCACTCTCGCAATCCTGATAAATATGAAATCATAAGTCGCGCCATTATTGTAGGACGACATAAAATAAAAGAAGTCGGCAACAATCTACTTAAAAAATATGCCGGTGATGTGATAAAAGGCTTCAAAGCCTATGTAGTCAACGTATAACAGGAGGGTTATATGAACACAATTAATATGAACACTTTTAAAGGAATCGTAAAATCATTTGCAGTCAACAATCCCAAAGCTACTTTGCTGGTAGAGGGGGACACAGGTATTGGTAAGACACGGGTACCCATAGAGGTAGCCAATGAGCTGAAGATACCCATTCAGATTCTGCATCCTGCGCTGGAAGCAGAAGAGGACATAGGAGGTATCCCAGATACCGGGCTATCAACTGTTCTCACCAGTCTCTGTGAGATAATTGGCTCCAAAGATAAAGGTGAAGACATAATTTCTGCCCTGCACAAAGCAACTGACTCTGAGTTCCTCGGTTTCAAGATGCCTGCCTGGTGGAAAACTATACAACGCAGTGAGCGTGGTATCCTGCTAATTGATGAGCCTAACCGTGCACCGGAGCAAGTACTTCAGGCACTGTTCAGTCTCATTGAAGTAGGTAAAAGGACACTCCGGGACCGGCAGCTTGGTGAAGGATGGCTGGTTGTGCTCGCTATCAACCCGCCTAATGGTTTCTACCAGGTACGTGAGCTTGCCCCTGCGTTCAAAAGAAGGACTGTACGCTTCCGTGTATCCTTTGACCTTGAAAGCTGGATAGAATGGGGACGTGACAACAACATTCACGAACTCATTCTGGGCATGGGACGTGCTACTCCTGAAGCTATCTGGGTAGACCCCAACAAATGTGAAGATGAGATTTCACCTACTCCTGCCAGCTGGACAGAAGTCAATGACTGGATAAACAGTGGTGTAATCGATCTGAAAAGAGTCAACACTCTTGAAACCAGGACCATCCTCTCCGGTAAAATCGGTGAGCGTCCGGCCCTGCTCTTTCAAAAGTATGTGGCTGAAAAGTATACCAGGCCTATAACCGCGAAAGAGATATTCGAAGGTTCTAGCAAAAAGGTATTAGAGAAGTTCTTCGAGCAACAGGAGGCCGGTAAGAACGACCGTATGCACACCTCAATCGAAGATATCATCAGCTACCTCAAAGCAGTTGATGAGAAAGGTAACATCCCTACAGGGATTACTGATACTCTTAAGAAACTCATCCTCGATAAGAGATTTCAATCTGTTTATCGCTCTGCGCTTATGGTAGGTATCGTCAAGCAGCACAGCATGGACAAAGTGATACACGCTATCTCCACCGACAACCAGGTTATGAATATACTCGAAGAGGAGGTTGAAACTAATCTCGAGAAGGGAAATCAGTAAGACTAATTAAAAGGAGTAATAGATGATGGACTATGATAAAATCCGAAAGGAAATCATCAAGATAGTAGGCCAGTCCGAGTATAATCTGCGTCTCGTAGAGATTGCAGAAATGCTCGACCGGCTGAAAACAGATGATTTTCCGGAGGGAGACGGTGCTGAAGAGCTTGCTGCCAAGGTAGTAGCTGAAACCGTTATCGGTAAGAGACAGGCTAAATTTGGTAACCGGTGGACTTGTACAACTCAACTAACTTCGCTGGAAGCTATAACAGAAAAGCATGATGATGAGGATAGCAACGATGCTGTAAGACGTATAGCTACAGGCAATGTTAACAAGTTTGTGAAGATACAGACCGCCCCAAAGAAAGCTCAGCGCTTCAGTCTGAAAGACAGGATGGACAGAGTGCAAGCAGTACGTGATGCTCTGCTGAAAGACTCCAAGTTGCTTCTTAGCAAGATGCCAAGCGGTGAAGTAGGTCACCAGACCATGAACGACTGGCTGAGTGACCTGAAAGGAAAAACGCTCGATAGGGAGAGTAAATACCTCAACGAGATGATTGATGAATGCTTCAAAATCAGTAAGCAAAACTACAAACGACACACTGCTACCGACCTCATCCGAAGAACAGTAACTAAAGAAGAGTTGCTGGGTCTCAGCTGCAGAGAGATATGTGATAAGTATGACTTCGATTATTCCAGTGGGAGTATCCGTAAGTTCATTAGTCGCTTAAAACGCAAAGAGCTGGGAGTAGCATGATTAAGACAATAGCACAGATACTGATGCAGGAGTATAAAGTCATTGAGGTGGTCGCCTATGAGTACGACCACCCTCTTGACTCCTCCATAAAACTGATAGTGCACAGAAAACACGACAGAGATGGCAATAGGCGTACCGGTTGGATGGTGACAGATAAACGAACGGGAAGGGCAATTTCCGGTAAAGACCCTTCCCGTAAGAAGGCTATAGCAAGGTGTACTAAACTCCTTAAAAGTATGGCGGTTGAGTCGTACAGAAGTGCTATGTTTAGGTACGACCCGATAAAAACCATTAAAATGAAAAAACTCTATGGAGGTGAGATTAATTAATGGCTGATTGGTATGGCACTGCACGGAGTAACTACTTTGCAGTCAAAGATAAAGAAAAGTTTCAGGAGTTTTGTAACAAATGGGACGTAGAGATGATTAACAAAAATAACAAGTACGGGTTTCTTTGTACTCAGGATGATAAAGGTGGCTTGCCCAGTTTCTTGGAACAGGAGGAAGATGAAGACGGACAAAAGTTGTTAGAGCCAAAAGAACTAGGCATGGATGACTTTGTTGATGAGCTGGCAACCCATTTAAAACCTGGGCATGTAGCTGTCCTTGTAGAGATAGGTGCTGAGAAATACAGATACCTTACAGGGTATGCGTTAGCTATTAACTCTAAAGGTAAAACTGAAAGTATTAATATAGGCGATATCACTGAGCTTGCAAAAAAGCTTGGTAAACACATCACAGAACCACAGTACTGATGGCTGACCAGAAAAAGTTACCACTAAAACCGATAAAGGTCAGGATAACCTGGCGACAAGAAGTTATCTTTGAAGTACCGCCGGGACAATCTCCGGATGATGTATGGGGATCAATAAATCTAGGCGATCTAGATACTGCAAAACAGAAGGGTACAATTTTATATCACGATTACTGTGAAGTAATATCATCTGAGGCATGGAATCAAAGAGGCTATTTGGTTGACATCAATATAGAGGATGATGCTGCAGATATAAGAGAGGAGTTATTTAATGATTGAAATATATTTAACACCAGAAGAAGTGAAAGACCAGTACCTGTTCCAGGGTTTCAAACCCAAGAAGGTGCTGCAGATAGAACAGAAACCGTACTATGTATCCGAGTTACCGGAAGACGTGCGGCAGCCAATACTGGACACTCATCGCGAAATCAATATAGAAATTGATGGTTGGTGGGAGTACGTCTATGAGAGCTTTGCTGAAAAGATGAAAAACATAGGTATAGATATCAACCTGCGTAAACACCAGTGGAAAGACCAGAAAGGTAACGATAAAGTCAGTTACTCACCTTCCATTTATTTTAGCGGGTTCTGCAGTCAAGGTGACGGTGCCTGCTTTGAGTTTAGAACGGAGGACCGGGAAAAGCTCATTGACTATTTGATCGGTGAAGGTCTCCTGCCGGTCAGAGTGAAGCTATGGAAACTGTATAACAACGCAGCATGGGAAAACATGGTTGATAGCTTTGATGTCAGC
>Ga0272443_10007880_pt1 | contig 10053 bp, 8 predicted proteins | sample SSMAcet12_FD_193581 | JGI IMG/M metagenome (GOLD analysis project Ga0272443, IMG submission 193581) | Marine sediment archaeal communities from Little Sippewissett salt marsh, Falmouth, MA, United States - SSM-Acet-12 | ecosystem: Environmental > Aquatic > Marine > Wetlands > Sediment ... | reverse complement strand
CGTACATTCCCTCTTTAGCATCCTTGTGGACGACGACGCCTCCGACCGGGGCAGTAATAGTAAGCTGTTCGGACGGAGTCTTTTCCTGTTCGATAGATTCAATCTGTTTTTCCGAAAGCCCGTAGAGACGGAGTTTTTCGCGCACCGAACGAAGGGTTTCGTGGGCGGTCGATTTCAGGACGGCGCTGGCAGTATTGCTCAAAGCCCTGACCGCCTCGTTGGCCTGAAGCAGTTCCTCCTGAGCGGCAATCAATTCCGGTGAATAGATTTGTACCATTCGGTCCCCTTTCGACACGGAGGCGCCGGTATAGTCGATGAATAGTCTATCGAGGCGTCCCGGGACCCATGCGGTGATGTATGAAACCTTCGTCTCATCGTAGACGAGCTTTCCGACCATACGGATATCGCGTTCGGCGTATGCCCGCATTACCGGGGTGGTCTGGATCCCGGCCAGTTTAACGGCGGTTTCTGACATGCGGATCTGATTGGGATCGAGTTCTCCGCCGCCGTTTCCGGTTTCGACCGGGATAAGATCCATGAAGCAAATAGGGCATTTGCCCGGTTTGGGGAGCTGTATCTGGGGATGCATGGAGCAGGTCCACATCTGCGGTTCATTGGATTCCGCTTCGGCGGAGTGGGCGTGTTCAGCTTCGGTCGGTTCGCTTCCACCGCCGCTTAACAAGAGTCCGCCGAGGGAGAACGCCACGACCGCTACGATTATCATGGAGATAATCGCCGAGCGTCCCCGCGGAAGCATCTCCCGCAAGGTATTTCGATTTGTCTTTTCGTTATTCATGACGTTCTTCCTCTTTGCGGTTCGTTACAGGTTAAATCAAATCAGTGTCCGCCGTGATCTCCGTGATCTCCGTGACCGCCGTGGTCACCGTGGCTCATATCTTTCATGCCGTCTTTCTTCTGCTCGGACTTTTTAGCATTACCCTTGTCCATCTCTTCGAGATGTTTTCCCGGGTTTTCCATGAACGCGGCCATGTGTTTGTCGCTGCAGAAGGCGAGATGACGTCCCTTGTAATAGGTGCTGATGTCCTTGTTCTTCAGTTCCATTCCGGAAACCGGACAGACGGCCTGGACATTTTCAAAGACGATGCCTTTTTCGGCGGCTTCTTCGAAGTACTTATCCGGATTGGCTGTCAGCTTTTCGGTACACATGGGGCAACAGTGATAGATCCGCTGACCCTGGATGTCGGTATAGGCGGTGGAATCGATTTTCCCGCCCATGACCGGACAGTGGGTCTGGTTTTTCAGTTCTTTCGGTGACTCGGCCGATTTGGCTTTGTCGGTATTGCCGGCGCTTACGGCGGCGACGAGGCCGAGCAAGAGCGCGGCGGTAAAGATTAAATGTTTGAATGAACGCATGATGGTTCTCCTTTCATGGGAATTATTACTGCGTATAGTCTTCCAAATTTGTTCCGCTCAGCATTTCCAGCATGGCGCGATTGGCGCCCAGCCGGGCTTTTTCGCGCACTACCGTCAACTGGAAATCGAGCAATTGTCTTTGAGCGTCGAGAAGATTCAAAAAATCGGTTTCTCCCGCCTGGTATGCGGCATATATGGCATTCAGCGACTGTTCCGCCTTGGGCACGAGTCCGTCACGGTACAACTGAGTCTTCCGGAGAGCGTCCGAATATTCGAAGATGACTTTTTCGGCTAAAGCGGTCAGCCGGTTTTCAGAATCCCGGAGTTCGTATTCCGCTGCCCGGCGACGCGCTTCTGCCTCACCCCTGCGGGCGCTATTCTTGCCAAACCAGATCGGAAGTGAGATACTGGCACCGATCATCCAGGGATCCTTACCGCTTTCCGGCATTGAGGGGTCGAGAGCTTCACCGGTCATGATGTAGTCGACTCCGATTGTAAATGAGGGAAGCGACTGTCTTGCGGCATAGCTCTCTCCGGCCCGCTCGCTTTCGATGATATTCTGCAGGGCTTTCAGATCGGGGTTGTTTTGCCGTACAAGATTGATTACGGTATCCCTGACCAGCGGTACTTCGTCAACCGTGATTGATGAAGGAACCGGGATATTGACTTCATCGGGCAAATTCAACAGAGCACGTAAACGGGCCTCGACAGGATCCTTTTTTTCCTGAAGGGTCAGGATGTGATCTTCCAGCTTACCCAGTTCGACCTGGGCCCTGATGACATCGGGATGTTGTTTCAGCCCGGTTTTGTATTTGGCCTGCGCGACCGATTCCCAGAATTTCAGGAGTTCGAAATTCTCGCGAGTGATTGTCAAATCCTGGCCGAGATAATAATAGTCGTAATAGGCGGCCTTTACCTGATAGAACAAGCGGAGTTTAGCCGCCTGGAATTTCTGAAAAGAAACTTGGGACATGGCGAAAGCCATGTCTTCCCTGGCGCCGAGGGTGCCAAACCAGGGGAAGGACTGCTTCAAGCCGAAGCGCTGTTCCTGGGGGCCGACCCGGGTTTCAACATTTTCGACAAAGTAAGCATAGCTGAATACCGGATCCGGGAACGAACCGGCGTAATCGGATTTCTTCAGATCCGCGGTCCAGCGATTGAATGCGGAATGCAATCCGGGGTTTCTTTTCATGGCAATCTTCAGGTAATCTTCAAGGGTCGTGGTTGAGTCAAAAGTGGGTATAAAACCGGTCTCTTCATTTAGGATTATACCGATCGAATCGACCCTTGCCTTTGCGTCGGATTTTTCCGAGGCGAGGGCTGAACCTCCAGATGGAGCCGCCCAAAAAATTGAGAAGATTGCTAATGTTACGAGTAATTTCATCAGATTTTTATTTCTGCTGTTCTTTTTCATTTTATGCCTTTATATACAAGCGCTATGCCAAAATAGGTAAGGCGTTGTAAGCTAATGCCTTAGATGGAAGTCCCTATATTTATGAAGAATAAAAGTGTTGAATATTCTTCAATGTTGTATAATATTCTTGAAGAATAATCCGTAAAAGGGGTATAATGTTCCGCACAAAATCACGATATTTAAAGTTATTCCAAGGTAAGACCATTATTGATATTAGGTTAGATGTCTGCAGATAATTTCGGGCATGGATATTGTATTATATGAAATACATGGAACATATTATGTGGGAGCCTGAGAAAAGGGCCACGAAGCTATATATACTCGGCGGGGTAGTGGCCCTGACCCTGAGTATTCACTATGGATGGCTGATTGAACCGATTTTCGGACATGTCCACTGGCTTCACGCGATCCATGGCCGTTTCTGCTATATTCCGATTGTGATCGGGGCTTCCTGGTTTGGAATTAGAGGGGGATTGCTGACGGCATTGTTTATATCGCTTGCGATACTCCCATATATTTTCACATCGAATCTCGGTTATGATGCTCTCCTTGACGAATTTACGGAAATAGTTTTCTACTTTGCGATTGCGCTGTTAGCGGGGGGCCTGATTCAGCGTGAATTGAGGTCCCGCAAACGGGCGGAGGAAATGCGTCTTCAGCTGGAGCGCTCGCACAAGATGTCGCTGGTGGGGCAGATTGCAGCGGGGATGGCGCACGAGATAAAGAATCCGCTGGCCTCGATCAAGGGAGCGGTGGAAATACTGTGTGATGGGTCGACGTCGGAACCGGACAAAAGCGAGTTCAAAGCGATCGTGCAGAAAGAAGTAAAAAGGATCAACGGAAGTGTTACCGATTTTCTGGAATTCGCCCGGCCGAGCGAAACGAGACTGGTAAAACTCGATCTGGGAGATATCGTCCGGGCTGGGCTCAGGCAGGTGCAGCCTCAGGCGAAAAAGAGAGGAATCGCGATAGAGAGCCGTCTGCACGATCCGGTGATGGTGATGGGAGACGAAGAGAAAATTCATCAAGTGATGCTGAATCTACTGTTGAACGCGGTTGATGCATCAGCGGACGGATCGCTCATATTGGTCACGCTCACGACGCACGAAAATAACGCATATATATCCGTTAAAGACTCCGGCGAGGGGATAAGCGAAGCGAACGTGAACAGGATTTTCGAGCCGTTTTTCACGACGAAGCCTTCGGGGACCGGACTCGGGCTGGCGATTGCAAAGAACATAATTGACAGGCATAATGGTACGATTGTCCTGAAGAACAGCGACTCTGGCGGGGCAGTTGCGGAAATAAATCTGCCGCTGTTGAATGATGATGGAGGGGAGTCATGAAAATACTGCTGGTAGACGATGACTCCTCGGTCCGAAGGGTGCTTCAATTTAAATTGCAGAAGCAGGGATATACGGTAGAAACGGCCCCTGATGGTTTAGAGGGGCTGAAGCTCATGAAGGAAAATCCTTTCGATCTTCTCCTTTCGGATATCCGCATGCCGAAGATGAACGGTATTGAACTTCTTAACGAGGCAAAATCAATTCAACCGGATATCAAGGTCATTCTGATAACGGCTCATGCCACAGTCAACCAGGCGGTCCAGGCGGTAAAGCTCGGGGCCTTTGATTATATCACCAAGCCGTTCGAGGATGAGGAATTGTTTGTTGCAATTGAAAAGGCGCTTCAGTTCGAAAAGCTGGAAGCGGAGAATAAGAAACTCCGGGGGAAGCTCAAAAAGGCTGAATCGGATAAAAAATTGATCGGCGCCTCGGGACCGTTCAAGCAGTTGAAGTCGATGATTCATAAGATTGCCGATACCGATGCCACGGTTTTGATTTCAGGCGAATCGGGGACAGGGAAAGAGCTTGTCGCGCGGACAATCCATCGCGAAAGCTCGCGTGCCGAAAGGGATTTCATCGCGGTCAATTGTGCCGCGATCCCGAAGGATTTGATCGAATCGGAATTGTTCGGGCATGTCAGGGGGGCTTTTACCGGGGCGGTTAAGGATAAGAAGGGGAAGTTCGAGCTGGCTGATGCAGGGACCTTGCTTCTTGATGAAATCAGCGAGCTGGCGGTGGACCTGCAGGCCAAACTTCTCCGGGTCCTTCAGGAAAATATCATTGAGCCGGTCGGGGCGGAGGTAAGAAAGCCGATCGATGTTCGGCTGATAGCCGCAACCAATGTCGATTTAAAGGCACGGGTTCGCGCCGGGAAATTCCGTGAGGATCTATACTACCGTCTTAACGTGGTACCGCTTCAGGTGCCGAGTCTGCGCGAGAGAAGAGAGGATATCCCGCTATTGGCGCGGGAATTTGTTCATAAATACAGTGAGAAAACAGAGATCGGCCTGGAGCCGAAACTGGTCGATGCCCTGATGGAATATGCCTGGCCGGGGAATGTCCGTGAGCTGGAGAATTTGATGGCACGGATGGTCATTCTTCGAAAGGGAGAGAGGCTGACCATAAAGGATCTTCCGGAGGATTTCGGTGAGTTCAATCCGAGAGATGATAATACAGGATCGTCCGGTAAAAAGCGGGTAACGCTGGAAGAGGCAGAGCGGAATCTGATTCTCGAAGCTCTCGAGAAGACCGGATGGAACAAATCGAAGGCGGCCAAGCGCCTCGATATCCCGCGGCATGTCTTAATCTACCGCCTGAAAAAGTACGGTATCAACGGCCCGGAGTAAATTCCCCTGATTCAATTTTCCTAATTGTACGATTACGATCGATCCAGTAGGCCCAAACCACCAATAACCATTGGAAAAGACCCACAAGAGCGATCGGTCCGGTCGATTCCGGAGGCGGTCCGAAGATATTCAAGATGTAGGCAACGGTCAAAAACAGGAACAGACCCCAGAAATTATATTTTCCGCGTCTGTTAATCGAACGAGTAGTTTTCAAATATACAAATGCGCCTCCGACAAAAATGAGCGCTTCGACGGCTATTGAGAGAATTACCGAATTCCATAGCCCGAGTCCCATTTTGTAACCGCTTCCCGGCATGAGAGCCAAATCCGGGCGGTGGGTCAGGAGATCAAGAAGCCAGTGACTCAGGACCAGGCCGCCCAGCAGGATTGAGCCCCTCATATTTTTGCGGATGGAGTAATAGACCACTCCAAACAGGACCGCCCAAAACAAAACGCCGATAAGACTGTGAGTGAAAGGATAATAGACAAAATCGAGAGGGGTAAAGGCAGTGTTGCCCGGGTCGATTTCGACCCGTTCGATTCCCAGCAGAAGGAATATCGGCCAGATTAAATCGATAAACTGGGATGCCATAAAGAGGGTTCCGAGCGAGGCTTTCTGTCCAATTCTTTTAGCGGCGAAACCGATTCCATAGTGTCCGATAAACATTTGTATGCTTTATCCCAATAAGATTTTCTCGAGACCCAAAGCGTCATATTTTAAGCTATTTTATGTATACGTATTCAATGGAATATATTTGGATTAAAATGTCAAACCTGTATAAAGATGCAGAAATTTCAATAAGCCAGGTTATTTTTTTGCCTAAGGGATGACCGGAATTATAAACATGTCGATTTTCGGAGCAGATAAAAAATCGATCGATATCTACACATCGCGGCAAATTTCAGGTTTCAACCGCTTAATACATATATCGGCTTGGCCCTGAGTCAGCCGGCAGTGTCCTGCATGCTGTACGCTCTGACCGCTTCGAAGGCGCTTTCTGTTGCACCGATAATTTGGCCGACCTTTTCGGCATCGCCTATAACTTTTACATTCAGGCCGGCCCTTTCGAGTTCCCCGGCCAAATCATTCACTGGCCTGGTCCCTACTGCGGCCACATAGGTATCGAATTCGCCCAGCATTATCTCTTTATCATCGGTTTTAATATGGGCCCGCCCGGTTTCGTCAATGCGGGTTAAGACGGTATCCGTAAGAACAGCAATATCGGTTTTTTCAAGACGCTTCAGGGTCAGCTTTTTTGTGATCGGTTCCATATCGCGGGCAATCTCGCCGAGCATTTCCACAACGGTAACCTGACGGCCGCGCTTCAGCAGGTACTCCGCACATTCAATACCGACCAACCCGCCTCCGATAATCAGTACTCTGGAACCGGCTTCTACCGTTCCGGAAAGAATGTCGTTTCCCGATACGAGGCTATCGGCGCCGGGGATCCGGGGGAAAATCGGTTCGGCGCCGGTTGCGAGAAGAACCAGGTTGGGTTCGGTGCCGATAATTTCGGGAACAGTGGCAGTATGACCGATGCGCAGATCTATCTTCAACTTCAACACATTTCGACGCAGTGAATTAAGTGTCAAGCCCATCGATTCTTTCCCCGGGGTGACCGGAGCGAGATTGAACTGCCCGCCGAGTTCATTCTTTTCAAACAGGATGACCTCATGCCCGATTCGTTTTGCCGTCATGGCCGCGATCATACCGGCCGGTCCGCCGCCGACAACGACGATTCTTTGGGGGGACTCGGGAGCAGGTATCAATTCGTCCTTCTCGCGTCCCACAAGAGGGTTCACGTTACACCCGAGACCAATTCCCGACTTAGCTCTGCTTAAGCACCCCTGCAGGCAGGCGCCGCACTGAATAATGGTATCATCTTTACCGGCTTTCATCTTATCAGGCAGATCGGGATCTGCGATAAGGGGTCTGCCCAGCGCAATTGCCGCAACCTGATTTTCCCCGATGGCCTTGCGCATAATTTCCGGATATCCCATACGTCCCGCTACGATAACGGGAACATTGATTTCCTTCTGTATATCGGTTGCCCATTTAAGATTCATGTTTGGAGGGAGCTGCATATGCTGAAAATACCAGGGGGGAGAATCGCAGGCCGAACCGCTTGCCACATGAATAGCGACGACCCCGATATCTTCGAGAATATGAGACAGCCTCAATGAATCTTCCGGTGTAAGTCCTCCCTCGACCTGTTCCGTTGCCGAAATTCTGGCCATAACAGGATAGCTTTTGCCGACCGCGCAGCGGACCTCGGCCAGGACATCGCCGAGGAATCTTGTTCCCATGCGTTCTTCAACACCGCATCCGAATTCATCTTTACGGAGGTTAGTTTTGGGGGAAAGAAACTGCGATACGAGATAACCCAATCCGCATTGCACCTCGATAGCATCGAAGCCGGCCCTAAGGGCATATTCGGCGGCTCGAGCAAAGAGCCTGGTTACTTCAATGATTCGTTCATGGCTCATCTCGGTCGGCATTGTCCCTTTGGCGGCGCAGAATACAGCGGAGGGAGCCTCCGGCGTTTTACCTGAAGCTTTGGGATTGGCAGCGCTACCGCCGTGATTTAGATGTGCTATCGCCTTTGCACCGTGGGAATGGATTGCATCTACGAGGTCATGTAGACCGGCGATATGTGATTCGTCCGTAATCCCGAGCTGTTTGGGATGTTCCTTGCCGATCAGGTCGATGTAACATGGTTCAACGATGATAGCGCCGATGCCTCCTCTGGCGCGGCGCGAATAATAATCGATGAGTCTCGGGGTAACCGTGCCCTGGGTTGTTGCATAGGCCGTCTTAACCGGCGCCATTATCAGGCGGTTACGAATTTCCATTGATCCGAGCGAGATTGGTTCAAATATATCCATGTTTTTCTCCTTATGTCCAATCTCCCAATATTGCAGGGACTATAGACTAATCCAAATAATTTTAGTCAATTGCATACCTTTGAGGTTGGTTTTTCAAATTGCGTTGCATTACAAAGTGGTCATTTTCAATCGCTCAGGGAACACCAGATTACCAGAACGACAGCGCCTTTCTCTGAACTGAAAGGGCCGTGTTCCACCTCTTTAGGTATTACCCGGAAGGTCCCGGCGGGGTGAATCTGGCCTTCACTTTCAATCTGGCCTTCCAATACATAGTGAAGTTCCGTAAACCTGTGCGAGTGGCTTTCCATTCTCCAGCCGGGACGGAGCTTCAGCATCGTGACTCTGGGTGCGATACTTCCGCCCATGCTGAGGATTTTTTCCTCGGTCCCTTTAGAATAGGCGGCGGCCCCTTTCCATTCCAAATCGTTTATGTTTACAGTTATCGCTTTCATTGCTTTTGCCTCCTTTTGTCTCTGTGATAGCTTCTGCCCCTGACGAAATGTCCCGGCAGCAAGTATATCGTACTTTCATATTCCGTGCGGGTCAATTCTCCGGCTTTAAGCATTTGCTCCACGATTCCCGATTCTTCGAAAGTTCGTTCAATTTCGATTGCTTGATCGCGACGGAGGGGATGCCTGGCACCGATCTCAAGGATTGCCTGGCGGGCGTTTTCGAATTTTCCGGACTCGATGGCACCGTCTTCACGATCGGCGATTGCTATGGCTTGTCCAATTATTTTTTGGGCCATGATAATGGTTTCGGGATCGGGCGGTTCCACCCATGATTCAGCGGGCGGTCTAATCGGGGTGACTATATACAATCGATCGGGACCAATTAAATCCACGGCCTTCTTGATACTCTCCAATTCCTCCGCCGTATCATTGACACCCTTGACCAGCATTACTTCGAGCCATATATGCCCCTTGAATTCATGACGGAAAGCGACGATTCCCTGGAGCATATTGTCGAAATTTATTCCGCGATGCGGCCTATTAACGGTGCGGAAGGTTCTTTCGTTTCCGGCGTCGAGGGTCGGCATAACGATATCGGCATGACTTAGATCCGACCTGACATCATCGAGAAACAATAGTGAACCGTTCGTGATTACTGCCATTGGCGCTTGTTGAGCTTCCCCGGTATTCTTAATTAACCACCCCAGGTCCCGGCAAAGGGTAGGTTCTCCGTCACCGACAAAGGTAATATAATCGAACACGGAATCCCTGCTCCGCTGAAGAATCTCATCGAGAATGTCTTCTTTTTTAAAGAAGCTCCGGCGAGTGGAAGTCAGGTCTGTCGTTCTTCCCAATTGGCAGTACACACAGGAATAGGAGCACGTTTTTGGCGGGATCGGGCTAACCCCCAAGGACTTGCCGAGCCTTCGGGACGGTATGGGACCATAAACATACATTGTATTATCTCTCCGGTTTCGGTCCGGTGTTCCGGTGCCGTTACCAATAAATATGTTTGTCTTCCCGGTTAACCCAGGAGCTATCGGTCAATTATTTATCAGGCACATAAAGCAAAGCAATTAAAATGGGGAGCACGGGAGTGTATCATAATCATTTAACTCCTTTTATCACCAGGAATGAGCCTTCGCCGTATCCAGGCTTGACTGTTTCGTCCGCTCTCGTTTCCGCAAATGGATGGAAGATGGTCTGGATGGTCGTGGTTTCGCGAAACCCGGTTC
>Ga0272443_10007879_pt1 | contig 10054 bp, 13 predicted proteins | sample SSMAcet12_FD_193581 | JGI IMG/M metagenome (GOLD analysis project Ga0272443, IMG submission 193581) | Marine sediment archaeal communities from Little Sippewissett salt marsh, Falmouth, MA, United States - SSM-Acet-12 | ecosystem: Environmental > Aquatic > Marine > Wetlands > Sediment ... | reverse complement strand
TATTAATCTTTGGGGTAAATGCCATGATGATCCTCTTTGGTTTAATGATGGAACTTCATAACCAAACTACTAGAAAAACTAATTGGTTGTCATATATCTTTGGCTGTATTGCAGGTATATTACCTTGGATTGTAATCTCTTTATATCTAATTAACAGTGGAGAAGGGGATAACAAAGCTCCTACCTTTGTATATTGGATATTCTTTAGTATATTTCTTTTCTTTAACTCTTTTGCTGTAAATATGTTTTTACAGTACAAAAAGATTGGTAAATGGAAAGATTATATTTGGGGAGAAAAGGTATATATATTACTTAGTTTACTAGCTAAATCTGCATTAGCATGGCAGGTATTTGCAGGGACTTTAAGGCCTGTTTAATTAACCCTTTTCTAAATTTACAATCTTCTTTATCTTAAAACTGAAATTTGACCATGCAATTGACTTGCTACCTGTGTCTCCTTCTTGCTTTTTGAATAGACATTGTGCGATAGCGTGATCCATTCCTAAAACTAAGTAGTTAGAATCAGAAATCTCCTCCTTTTCTTTCTCTGTAAGAAAATCTTCCTGCTCTTCAAGCAAAACTTTTAATTGTTCTTTCATTCTATCTCTTTCTGCTGGAGTAGAGGGTGTTTGTAAAACAAGCCATAAGATATAATTTTCAGGAGGTTCATTTTCATAGGTTCCTTCGTACAAAACTACACATCCTAGAGCTACACATCCTTCAAATTCATTTATAACAAGCATTTTAGAAGTTCTGTTTGCTTCACTGTCTGGAAATCCCTCTAGAATCTCTCCTCGCTCTACATCCGAGGAGTTGCTATTAGAAATTAGATCTTTAGGTTCTTTTTCGCTCATAGAAAAACCCATTACAACCTATATTCCATTATAGCATTTCTCTTTATCCCTGTTTTTACAACATCCTTACTATTTCTTCTCTACTTGTTGTTTTTCTTTAGGTTCTTCCTTTTCTTTTTTCTTTAAAAAGATCAATAACCATATTAAACCACCAAGAACTACTAACAAAACTAAAACAGAAATATACCAAAGATCTCCCTTATAAAGTCTTTGCCATAAAGAAGTATCCTCTGTTTCCTCCGCATCTTCTGTAGTATCTAGCGTTGTAACAGAAGTACTCTTAGACAAAACAAACATACTAACCTGTTCACTACCCTTACCCTCATCATTCTTAGATTGAGCATTTACAACATACTCTCCATCCTCTAAATCTGTCATACTAACAACTACATACCAATTACCATCCTCATCTGCAGTTGCTGTATATGCTTTCTCATCAATAACGACAGAAACATCATCTCCCTCAGTAGCAGTACCTGTAATCTTAACAACATCCTCATCTACAACCTCTAATGTATCACTTTCCTCATTAATATCTGTAACCTCTTGGTTTTTAATTACAGATTCCAATACAGGAGCCTGTACACTTTCATCTGCCTCAACCAAAACATCCTCCGCATCTTGAGACTCATCTGGAACTTCTACAGAATTAGATTCTTCTGTATCTGGAGTCGTATCTCCAGAAGGTTGAGATGTGTTTTCTGTATCACCTGCGGGAACCTCTGGTTCCTCATCTGGGACAATAATTGGATCCTCAGGATTCTCTCTCCCCATATCTAAATTAAAACCATATGTTGCAAAAGTAAAATCTCCATCTCTATGAGCTACTCCTTGCCTTCTCAATCCATCCTCATATACATCTGTACTTGTATATACCCAACATGGAGCATCTGTAGGATAGTAAGATGTACCAATCCAAAGAGTATGGTACTGATCGGGATTAACAACATATCCTAAAGCATCATCTACGAGATCAAAATACATCCATCCATCTCCTGTTCCCATCCTTTGAGTTTTTGTTAAAACTATTTGTGTTGTAACACCATTCTTAATCGTTAAAGTAATATTTCCTCCATTCATATTCTTCATTTTAACCCCGACCTTCGTTAGAACATTATATGTAGGAATAAATATTTGATTATGTGTATATCCTGAATATGCAGTCAAACAACCAGTTCCTTCTAGCTGGCTTGCACCAGGAAGATACATATCATCTGCATAGGAGCATTTAGGAAAAAGAAATAGAGAGAAAGAGAGTAGAACAACACCGAGAAACAGAAGAGTTTTGTTCTTCATGTGAGCAGTTATTAATTTAAACTTTTATAATATGGAACAAAATATTTTGTATGTCAAGAAATATATACTCTTTTAACTCTTGGAGTAATAGAACAAATAATCTCATAAGGATGTGTTTTCTTAATCCTTGCCATATCTTCTACAGTAATCTCATACCTCCCAGACTTACCAATAAATATAACATCATCTTCCTTCTCAATCTCAAAATCCATACCCAGATCAACAGCTATGTAATCCATAGACACTCTCCCAATAACAGGAAATCTCTTTCCATCAATCAATACCTCCCCCTTGTTCCCATATGCTAAAGGAATACCATCTGCATATCCTGCACAAACAGTTGCAACTAAGGAATCTTCTTTAAGAGTATATTCGCAACCATAACCAATAGGGGAATCTTTTTTAAGTTTTCTAATATCTATAACCCTAGATTTTAAAGAAATAGCAGGTTCTAAAGAGTAAGCTCTTCTACCTTCAAGATCAAAAACCCCATACAAATTAATACCTGTTCTTACCATGTCAAAATAGGTATCAGGAAAATTGTTAATAGCATCTGAATTAGCAGTATGAATAATATCAAAGGTTTTAGGAAATTTTTTTAATACCTTTTTAAATCTCTTTAATTGGTTTTTAGTATGAGAATTGGTAGGAACATTTGCTATTGAGTAGTGGGTGTAAATACCTTCAATATATATATTTGGTATTTTTAATATCTCTTTAATCTCTTCAATCACTTTTTCCTCATCATATACCAAACCCAATCTCCCCATACCTGTATCCACTAAAATATGGCATTTAGCATCCTTTTCTAAATTCTTTGCAATTTGAGATATTCTTTTTGCAATATCTATACTACCAATTGGAAGGATAATATCTTTCTGTATTGCAAGTTTAATCTCTTCTTCTAATACACCTCCTAATATTTGAATGGGCAATTCAGATTCTTCTCTAATCTCTAATGCCTCATCTAAATTGGCAACACCAAATCTAGATACACCTTCACTTTCTAATATCTTGGAAATCTCTTTAACTCCTAAACCGTATGCGTTAGCTTTCAATACAGCCATTACATCTCTACCTTCCACTTTCTGTTTAATAGTTTGGATGTTTTTCCTAATTGAATCTGTATTTATTTCTACCCAAACTCTTCCCTTATTCATTACACAAATTATACTACAGATTTATTTCCCTCTATCTTTTTTAAAAACTTTCCTGTAGAATGTACTCTGTAAATTACAAGTGTGTTTAATCATAGAATTTTCCCCTTGGTATATTTACGTTTATTTTATTTTTTATGTATACCTAATGGATAACAAGAAATTATTCGTAGGAGGTATTTCATGGAACCTAACCGAGGAAGAGCTTAAAGAAGCTTTTGCAAAGGTTGGTGAAGTTGAAGAAGCAAAGATCATAACTGACAGAGTCAGTGGAAGATCTAAAGGCTTTGGATTCGTCACAATGGCAACTGCAGAAGATGCAGCTAAAGCTATTGAGGAAATGAATGGCGTAGAACTTGATGGAAGAGCAATCACCGTCAATGAAGCTAGACCTCAGAAGGAAAGATTCTAAGATTTATTAGAAACTGAATGAAGAGGCTTCGAAAGAGGCCTCTTTTTTTATTATATTTTCTCCTTGACTTTGACTTAACAAATATGTTTAATATTACTAAGTATATATTTAGATGCTCTAAGTATAGCTTTGAATAGATAATTTTTAATCTGCCTATATATGAAAAAGTATATAGTATCTTTTATAATTGCTATTTCTATAATATTCTCTTTTGTTTTGGTCGCACCTGTAGTAAAAGCTGCAACAACAGGAGATGTAACTGCAACAGTTACAGTTACCAATATTGCACTAACTGTTTCTGATGCTGGAGTGGCATATGGCACTATTCCTGTATCAACAACAGAAGATACTACGACAGGGGGAGTCGATGATTCTCAAACTGCAACTAATACAGGAAATGTAGAGGCCGATTTTAATATCCAAGGAGCAGACACCTCAAATTGGACGTTATCTGCAACCGCTGGAAGTGAGACATATACCCACAAATTTTGTACTACAGACTGTGATGGTAGTCCTTCTTGGACAGCACTTACAACAAGTTATCAAGATTTAGCAGATAGTGTCTCTGCAAGTGGTAACCAGGTTTTTGACCTCCAGATTGGAACACCAACATCTACCACAACATTTACAGAAGAAACAGCAACCGTAACTGTACAGGTAGTAGAAGCTGGTACTTAAACAAGTATTTTGTGCTAGAATACTTAGTAGATTAAAATAAACTGAGACACTAATGAAAAAACTATCTGTTTTTCTAGTTTCTATACTATTCTCCCTCCTATGTATTACCCCAATATTTGCAACCAAAGGAGTAGGCATTGCTACAGGGACAATAACTGTGGATGAAGATCTAATGAGTGGAATGAACTACAATCTACCAAGTATTACAATAATGAATACAGGAGATGAAACAACTACTTACGGAGTAGATGTTGCATATCATCAGAATCAAGCCCAACATCTAATTCCAAAAGATTGGCTTAAGCTCTCCCCCTCAACCTTTGTACTAGAAGCTGGAAAATCTCAAGTCGTGGATATAAAACTAGAATTACCAATCTCAGAGGTTGTTCCAGGAGATTACTTCTGTTACTTAGAAGGTTTCCCTAAACAAGAGACTACAGCAGGAGAAACCTCAATAGGAATTGCTGCAGCAGCAAAGTTATATTTCACTATAGCTCCATCTAATATTTTTCAAGGGATATATTACAAAATCATCTCTATCTGGCAAGAATTCTATCCTTGGTCTCTAATAACAGCAATTATTCTTCTCTTAGCTATCATAATTGCTGTTTTCAAGAAGCTCTTTAAAATTGAGCTAAACATTAAAAGAAAAACTAATACTACTAAAAAATAACAGGATGAAAAGAAACCATGAACTTTGGATTACGAAAGAACAACGGGAAGATACTTTTCAGTAACCTAACAGTTGGTATCTGTTTAATTCTAACATTTCAATTCAATATTTATGCGCAAGAAGCAGATTTGCATTCTACTGTTAAAGTAAATCTATGCGGAGATAATGTCGCTGAAGGACCAGAACATTGTGATGGAACAGATATTCCAAATCAAGACTGTACAGATTGGGGATATGACGAAGGAATCGTTATATGTGATCTCTCCTGTCATTATGATTTCTCAAATTGTATAAGTTATCCAGAAGAAGAAACTACTGACCTTTCCATCCCAACACCCATAGAGCAATATGTCATACTTCCACCACAACAAGATGATGTAAGAGTATCTTTCTTAAAATCCTTCGATACGAATAATAATGGATTGATAGAATCAGATGAGATCCCAGATATTGTTGTAGAGTGGGTCAATGCTTGGACTTATGAATTTGATGAAGATTTTGAAAGAAGCCCAGAGATTTTAGATATCTGTGACCTTAATAAAGATCATTCCTGTGATGTGAAAGACTTCTCGGTTTTGATGTATTTAATCAACAACGAGGAGTTAGATAATTATTAATTGAATAACTTAACAAGTGTCAAAAAAACAACCAATTAAAAATATATTAATATTTCTAGTTGTTCTCCCAATATCTTGGGTCCTGGTTCATTTAATGGCTGTTTTCGGCATATTCCTAATAATTTCATACCCCATCTGGGCGTTTACAAATTCCAAAGGGAATTACTGTCTCTTTTGTCTCTTCAACAAAGAAACTCAAAAATGTCTCGTTTGTACAGATAAAAGTGGACATAAAAGATCTCACAACCTAACAATTTTCTTTAATATCTTTGTATTACTTCTTCTAACCTTTTGTTCTATGGGTATAGTCCTTCTTGAAAAAGTAATCCTGGAAAGATCTGACATTATTTTAGATAAAAGGACAGCTGTATTTGAAATGGAGATGGAAGACCAATACAAGATAGGGGAGATATTTTTAATGCCAATAGAAATTAATAATATAGAGGTACCAATTAATGCTGTACAAGCAGATATCAAATATGACGAAGAACTTTTAGAAATAGTGGATATATTAACCAATGAATCTTTTGCAAATATCTTTATCCAAAAGGAAATCAAAAATAACTTAGGTTTTGCAAGACTAACTGGAGGACTACCAAATCCAGGATATGCTGGAGATAAACTTCTTTTTGCAAAAGTACTTTTTAGATGTAAAGATCATGGAGCTGGAGAAATTCAAGTTCTCCCTTCCTCTCTGGTACTAGCCAATGACAACAAAGGTACAAATATTCTCGCAGATTTTCCTAAAGCATCATATTTAATATTACCTGAAACAATAACAGAAATAGAACATGATTTTCAGAATACATTCCTTCATGAAAACGTATTAGGTATAGCAGACTCTAGTATGAATTTCTTTAGAGAAGAAGATATTGATGTAGAAAAGCTTTTAGAACAAAAACCTGCTACTTTAGAAGAAGATACATCCATATGGCAATACATATATATAATCGATAAAAGCATAATAGATACAATAGAAAACATCTCCCCCTTTTAGTATTTTTAAAATCTGTGCTATATTGTATAGTTAAATTAATTCCTCATTAAACAATGAAGAAAATTATTTATATCATCCTCTCCATAATTGTTGTTCTTGGATTAGGAGGGTGGTACTTGGCCACTGAAGCAAATGCTGCTGGTCCTGGAGATCTACTATACCCTGTAGATACAGCGGTAGAAGCAGTAGAGAGATTTCTTACCTTTGACGATATTGCATTAGCAGAATTTGAACAAGAAGTATTAGATGAAAGAGTAGAGGAGTTAGAAGCTCTAGTAGAGGAAGAGACAATAGATGAAGAATTAGTTCTAGGAGCTACAGAGAAAGTTTCAGAACAAAGAGCAAAGCTACAAACCCATATTGAGGAAGGAGAAGCAACCCAAGAGGGTTCAATGGAACAAGTTCAAAATAGATATGAAGTAAAGGCAGAAGAACATATTCAAGTTATGGAGAAAGTAGAAACCAAAGCTACAGGAGAAGATACTCAACAAAAGGTACAAGAAGCAGTAAAAGGATATGAAGAATCTTTAAAAGGTAGTTCTGGATCATCTGGAAACGGTAACGGTAAATAAAAGTGCTTTTCCAAGAAGATTAAATGAAACTAGGTGGTTTTACCACCTAGTTTTTTTATATACAGATCGTAAGGTTTTCGTAAACTAACATATATACAATCAATAAATGTAATTACCTGAACAAATGAACTATCGAGGAAGCATACAAATATTAATTCTTAGCAATGATATTAAACTCTCCCAAGACCTACAAGAGTTTTTCAAACAGGCGAATCTAAAAAGTAAAAGCTTTCCCAAAGATAAGAACAGTCTAGATGAAGCATTAAAAAATAAATATCCACTCATTATTATAGATACAGAAGACGATGACTTTGATGAAATCTTAACAAATATTTCTTTCTTTAGAAAGGCTGGTAACAATATCCCGATAATCATCATTCTAAAAGATTCTTCTCCTGAAAAAGCAATAAAAGCATATAAAGCCGGAGTTAATATCTGCTATAAGGGGAAAGTAAATCCCAATCTACTACTAGCTAAGACAGAACGACTACTAAATGAAAACCTTGTCTCCATTGAAGTCTCTATTAAAGACATTCTCATTCAACCACGAAAAAGAAAATTCTTTAAAAAAGGGAAAGAGATTAACTTGACTAGAACCGAATTTGACTTTTTACTCCTTCTTTTTAAAAACAATGGTTCAATTGTTAGAAGAGACTATGTAATTAACAATATTCTTAATTACAACAGAGATGCTAGTGAAGCTGCTGTAGATACAATGGTTAGTAGAATTAGAAAGAAGATTGGTCCTGGAGCTAGAAAAATCATTGAAACTGTTCCCGGACAAGGATATAGATTGGGGGAAGAATATCTAAAAGATTTGGATATAACTTACAAATAATTATCTTTTTAACTACTTCCTAAGAATTCTGTATAATACGGTATGAGTAAATCACTACATATATTAACAATTAAAAATCCTCAGGAAGAAAAAGTCCTTAGATCTAAATCTCAAGATATTAAATTAGAAGATTTAGAAAAGAAAGATTTTAGAGAATTCCTAGAGAATTTAAAAGAAACTGCAGAATCCAGTGAAGAACAGGTAGGCGTACAATCTGCAGGTATTTCAGCACCACAAGTAGGTAAAAATATTAGAGTTTTTTACATTCTAGATAGTAAAGGAGAAGAATTTAAACTCTTTCTTAACCCTAAGGTAGATATCATTAATCTAAAGCAGGATATTGAGTATGAAGGATGTCTTAGTGTACCAAATGTAGAAGAACCAGTAGCTAGATACAAGAAAATTAGAGTTACATATATAGATAAAAATGGGAAGAAACAAAAAGGAATCTTTAAAGACATGGAAGCAAGGGAAATACAACATGAAGCAGATCACTTGGAAGGAATCCTCTTCATTGATAGAATAGAGAAGTAAATATATACTAATATATTCATATTTGAGAATTTAATATAATTATCTGCCTAAATGAGAAAGATATTTGCAACACTTTTAATAACTCTTCTAATCCCAACTTCAATATTTGCACAGCAAAATGTTTCAGATGTAATAGGGAATCAAGAGGAAGAAGATACTACAGCAACTGTAACAGAAGAGACTGTCGAAGCAGAAGGAGATATCGAGCTTAAATTACCAACCCAAACAGACAATCCTAGCTATATAATCACCTTCATTGACCCGTCTGAAGAAGAAGAGGGTGTTCAGTTAGAGATAGATGGAGACAGGTTTGTAGAAATAGAAAGCCCATATACACTTCCTGCACTAGGAATAGGAGACCATGTATTAAAATTTAAATACACAGACGATGAAGGTGCTGTACAAACATTGGAGAGAGAATTAATAGTAATTCCACGTGCACCAATATTAAACTCTCCAGTAATTAATGACTCTTCTGTAACAATTAGTGGCACAGGTTTAGCCAATGCAGAAATTCTTCTTACAATATCTACAGGAGCTAAAACATATCAATATGACATTGACATCCCAGATAATGGATCTTGGTCATACAGCTTTACAGAAGGAGACTCCGAAGAGATATATTCTGTACAAGCAATTACAAGGAAGTATGGATATGCAAGTAATTTCTCAGAAGTATTAACTTTTGAATTAGGAGATATTGAAACAATTTCCACAGAAGAAGAGACTCCCATATCTTTCGGTTTTAAACAAATAGATTCTACATTCTTTAAGAGCTTAACTTCTACTAATCTAGATTTCTTAATATTCGCTGTATCGACAATGGTTTTAGGAATTCTCCTCGGAGTTGTCGGAAATACATTAATAAGAAACAGAATAGAAAACAAATCCCTTGGTACATTCAGAGAGAAGATCAATGGAGGGAAAAAAGAAAAAGAAGAAGTTACACTAAGGGAATTGTTCGAAAAAGAGAATGGTGGAAAGGGTAAGAATAAAAAAGATACCAAGAAAAAAGTAGATGAGAAGGAAAAAAAAGAAGAAGATAACAAAAAAGATACAAAAGAAACAAAAGTTGTCTCCAAAAATGAATTCTTAGAAGTATACAAAGATTACGACCCAGATGACGAAAAGGGAAAAGAGAAGAAGAAAAAAAAGAAGTTTAAAATTTCCCTTACATCTAAAAAGAATTAATTACATTCGTGGTAGAATACCCATACCTAAGCCAGAGTGGTGGAACTGGCAGACACGCTACGTTCAGAGCGTAGTCCTGTAAAAAGGGTGGGGGTTCAAATCCCCCCTCTGGCATTTAGAGAATCCAATCTGAAATATTTCTAAACCTATCCTCAGGATAACATATCTCTTCAAGATTAGAACCCTCCAAAGTGGTAGAAACGACATATGTGTACATAGGACGATAGAGAAAGAT
>Ga0272443_10007877_pt1 | contig 10055 bp, 8 predicted proteins | sample SSMAcet12_FD_193581 | JGI IMG/M metagenome (GOLD analysis project Ga0272443, IMG submission 193581) | Marine sediment archaeal communities from Little Sippewissett salt marsh, Falmouth, MA, United States - SSM-Acet-12 | ecosystem: Environmental > Aquatic > Marine > Wetlands > Sediment ... | reverse complement strand
TATTGTCGACGCTCCCGGCACTTATACTCTTTATCCTACCAATAAAGCGGAAGAAGTAGCTATTAAGCTGGTTGAGGAAGCTGATATTGTGGTCAATGTCGTAGACTCTACCAGTCTGGAACGTAATCTTTCTTTGACTATGGATATTATTGCTGCGGTTAAAAAACCGCTGGTAGTGGTTTTGAGCATGTGGGATGAGACTTCACACCGGGGTATTGAAATAGATGTTTCCCGTTTGCAGGAACTGCTGGGGGTAAGAGTGGTCCCTGTCTGCGGTCTGACCGGAGAAGGGATCAAGGAATTGATCTCTGCCGTAAAAAAAGCCGGTCCTTCCTCTCTTAAAGTCAAAAAAGAAGATAAATGGTGTCTGATCGGATCAATCGTGGAAAAGGTGCAGAAACTGCATCACCGCCACCATACTTTTCGTGATCTGCTTACAGAAGCCAGTATCAGGCCTCCCTGGGCTTATGGTATTGCTTTGCTTTCAGTGTTTTTTTCCTTTAAAGTGATCAGATTTATCGGCGAAGGATTGATCAGCCGGGTTTGTGATCCTTTGTTTAATAATTTTTATACTCCCCTGATCATGAAGCTCAGTGCTTTTTTTCAAAGCGGAGGACCAGTCGGGTCTTTTTTTCACAAAATCCTGATCGGAAATATCAGCTCAGGAGAAATAGATTATTCTCTGGCTTTCGGTCTTTTGACCACCGGTTTATATGTTCCTCTGGCTATGGTCCTGCCTTATGTGTTCAGTTTTTATCTTGTCCTCGGTTTTCTGGAAGATCTGGGTTATCTGCCCAGGCTGGCCATACTGACTGACCGGGTTTTTCATAAACTGGGACTGCACGGTTACGCCATAGTTCCTACTGTGCTCGGTCTGGGCTGTAATGTGCCGGGAGCGCTTTCTTTGCGTTTATTCGAAGAAAAAAGGGAAAAGTTTATTGCTGCCACGCTTTTAGCGGTTGCCATACCCTGTATGGCTCAGACTGCCATGATCATCGGTATTCTGGGCCGTTTCGGCGGTCAATATGTGTCTATCGTCTTTTTTTCTTTGTTCTGCATCTGGCTTGTTCTGGGCAATCTGCTTAACCGTTTTCTTAAAGGGGAAAGTCCGGAAATACTGCTGGAAATACCTCCTTACAGAAAGCCGGTCTGGCATGCTCTGTTGAAAAAACTATGGATGAGAATACACTGGTTTATCATGGAAGCGATACCGTTTGTTCTGCTCGGCGTGCTGATCGTCAATCTGCTTTATTTCTCTCATATTATCGAGTTCGTTTCCTGGATCTTTGCTCCTGTGATCGAAAAGATCTGGGGCCTTCCTCAGACTGCTGTCGGTGCTTTGGTCGTAGGTTTTCTGCGTAAAGATGTGGCTGTGGGAATGCTCAGGCCGATGGGACTGAGTCTGCGCCAGCTGATCGTAGGCAGTACAGTGCTGGCAGTATATTTCCCCTGTGTGGCTACCTTTATCGTATTGATCAGGGAACTGGGCGTTAAGGACATGTTTAAATCAGCTTTGATCATGATCTCTACTGCTCTTTTGGCCGGAGGCCTGCTTAATTTTATTCTTACTGCTCTGGGTATAGAATAATCCATGGTCCAATCTTTATCTGAAAAAAAAATTACCTCAGAATATATTGCCGCGCGTATGCGCAAAAAAACTTTTTTTGCCAGAGACTGCAGATACGTGGCTGAACATATCCTGGGTGATATCCTGCTGATAAAAAAAGGCCGATCAGTCCTGGCCGGAAAAATTGTGGAAACCGAAGCTTATCCGGGGAAAGAAGACGACGCTTCCCATGCTTTTAAGGGAAAAAATACAAAGCGCACCAGTACTTTGTATTCTCAGGGCGGGGTTGCCTATGTTTATTTTATTTATGGTAAATACTGGTGTTTTAACATTGTTACCGGTAAAAAGGGAGACCCTCAGTCAGTATTTATCCGTGCTCTGGAGCCGGTTTGCGGTATGGAAAAAATGAAGAAATTGCGCGGCACCGGAGATATGGGCAAACTTACCTGCGGTCCCTGCCGCTGGACTCAGGCTTTTGCTATTGACCGCACCTGGTCAGGCAGACCTCTTACTTCTTTTTCAGCCTGCATTCTTAAGCAGGCCGGTAAAAAAAATAATTTGGCCAGAGGGCAGAGGATCGGTGTTGATTATGCCGAACAAGGCAGAGAAGAGTTTCTGCGTTTTTATCTTAAAGACAATCCTTTTGTCTCTAAAAAATAATATTTTAATTTAGCATGAAGATGAACACTGATGATCAAAGTCACATGTCACAGGTCACATGTCACAAGTAAATATGATGAACACTGATGGATAGGCGACAAGTAAAAAGAAGCCAGAAGTCAGAAGCCAGATGTCAGAATCTGAATATTTATTTTTTTTCACATATCTTATTTTTAATCTATAATTCCATCGACCACTGACTGATTCAATATTCAAAATTTAACATTCAACATTTGCGCGATAGCGAATCCCCAGACCCTATCCGTTATCCCCTAAACGCTATACCCTGTTTCGGCTTCAGCCGAAACTTTTATTAAGTTGCCGCACGTAGTCTTTGAGCTGATAAAAGTCTTTGATCTTGTCCGGGAAAAAAGAAAAAATCGAATTATTATGCTGCAGAGGATCGGACAGAAGATCTGCGTATTTTTTGTAGATCGCTGTGCCCGGGACCGGAGAAAATTCAGCCAAAGATATTTTTGCCCCCAGGGAATGGATCTGGTCGATCTCGGTTTTCAGACGGTCCAGGTCCTGACCGGGAAAACCGAGAAGCATATATACGCTGAATTCGCCTTTTGAATAGCCTGCGTTTCTCAGGTTTTTAACTGCAGTATTTAAATTTTCAGAGCAGACTTTACCCCCCCATTGCTTTTGCAGATCTTTGTCCATAGTTTCCAGGCCGAAATGCGGATTTATGAATCCGCAGTCTTTAAGCAGTTCTGCCATTTCCCGGTCCAGATAACGCAGGTGCATGGCATTGGGCGTATGAAAGTTAAGGCTGAGTTTAAGTTTTTTGATCTTTTTAAAAAGCAGGGCAGCTTCGGCTCTGGGATAGAGCAGAGCATCGTCGTAAAAAACAAAATGTTTAAGGCCTTTGTCAGCATAAGCCGAAATGTAAGCGGTTACCAGACCGGGGTCAAGCCGGAAGAAAACAGGTGATATCTGCTTGATGGCGCAATAGGTGCAGCTGAAAGGACAGCCCCAGGAACTGCGTATGACCGCGTAATCAAGCCCGGTATAGAATTTATCATAAGCAGGGAGGGTGTTGTATATTTTTTCCCGGCTCAGGCGCGATCCTGTGGCAGCAAATATTTCCCGAAAAGCTGAACCAGTAAGTATTTCTGCTCCGGGAAAGGTTTTTTTTGCGTGTTTTGGCATCAGTGTGGCATAAGTGCCCCCCAGCAGCAAAGGCAGGTAAGGAAATTTTTCGTTTAAGATCTGTTCTGTGGCTTTCAGGCCTGTGTACCAGTAGGTCATGGAGGAGGTGATCAGGATCAGGTCCGGATCTATATCCTGCAGTCTGGCCCGGAATTCTTTTTCGCTGATTCCGTACTGTCTGAAAATACGCGGTACCGAAGAAAGTATTTCCGGTTTTTTTATCTTTCGGCAAAAGAATTTGCCTCTGCCGTAGAGATCAGTTTTCCTTTTATGGTCAGTACAGTCAATGTATTGTATGGTGTGGCCGGTTTTTGCCAGAGCAGTCAGCAGACAGAGAAAACCATAGGGCTTGAGCCAGAAATCAAATGCGGCAAAATCGTGGATCCAGGGATTGACTGCCAGAATATTCATAAAAAGTATTATACGCTTTTGTGCTATAATTATAAATACTGCGGAGGTAGGATCATGGAATTGGAAAATCAGCTTAAAAAGACAATAGTTTCCTGTAATCTGCTGAAAAAGCGGGAACGGATCATGATCGGTGTTTCCGGCGGCCCGGACTCGGTCTGTCTCCTTTATCTGATCTGCGCTTTGCGTCAGGAATACAAATTGGATATCTGCTGTCTTCATTTCAATCATTTGCTGAGGCCTGAGGCGGATAGGGAAGAAAAATTCGTTAAGGCCTTGTGCCGTAAATTAAAAGTACGCTGTATCACCGAAAGGAAAGATACTGAGAGATTTTTTAACGGTGATTCTCTGGAGCAGACCGCGCGTAATCTGCGTTTTGATTTTTTTCTGCGCGCGAGCCGGGAGCTTAAGATCAAAAAGATCGCTTTAGCTCATAATAAAGACGATGCCGTGGAAACTGTCTTGATGCGCATGATCAGAGGTACTGCCTTGAAAGGGCTGCGCGGTATTTTGCCTTCTTCCCGGATGCGCGGTCTGACCATAATCAGACCTTTGCTGGAAGTAAGGAAAAAAGATATTCTGGCCTGGCTGAAAAAAAGGGACCTGGATTATATGGTCGATAAATCTAATTTCAAAGAAGTTTTTTTCCGCAACAAGATAAGGCTTGGCCTTTTGCCCCGGCTGGAAGAATTCAATCCCAATGTGGTCAGCGCTTTGTTCAACCTGGGCCGGATTTCAGCCCTGGATTATCAGTGTATTGAGAAAATGAGCAAAAATGAATATGACAAGATCAAAAAGCAGAAGGGCCGCTGTCTGATAAAGCTTGATCTGGCACAGCTTAAAAAACTTGATCAGGCTATGCTGCTCAATGTCCTCAGACTGGCTGTGGCCGACGTCAAAGGAAATACCAGAAAACTGGACTTTCGCCATGTGGAAGAGATCCGGGATCTGATACGGTCCCGGCCCGGCCAGAGCATAGTGGACCTGCCTGATCTTCAGGTCAGTACCGGAGATTCCTGGCTGGTAATCAAAGCCTTGCTTTTTTAAGTCTATACCCTATAATAAAATAGTTATGAGTAATAAAAATATAAAAAATAATAAAAAAGGCAGTAACAAAAATAATAATAATAAGCAGCCGCAGCAGCTGCCGCAGTTCCGTTTTGTCCGGGAGATCACTTCTCTGGTTTTGATCTTTATTCTGGGGATCTGGTTCTTTTCCACTCTTTCCGGACTTTATCAGAAACCGACTCTGGATTACAACCGTTTTTTCTCTCTGGTGGAGGATAACCGGGATAATCTGATGATCAGCAGTATAAAGAAAACGGAAAATCTGATGCAGGTAGAATTTACCGATCAGGCTAAGACTCAGCTGAATCTTCCCGGTACTGTGGTTACAGTCTATATCCCTGAGGAAGATACGGAGCTTATTCCTTTGATCAGAAAAAATGTCGATCAGTTTATAATCGAACCGCCTAAAGCCTGGCCGGCAGTAGTGACGTATATCCTGCCCTGGGTCTTGTTTATCGGATTTTTGTGGTTTCTTTCTTCGCGCGGCTCACAAATGGGTTCACGCGTGTTTTCTTTCGGCAAGACCAAAGCCAGGATGTTGGAAAAGGGAAAGACGCCTCCGGTCACTTTTCAGGATGTTGCCGGCATTGACGAAGCTAAGGAAGAGCTGAAAGAGGTCATTCTTTTCTTAAAAGATCCTAAAAGGTTTCAGAGATTGGGCGGACGTATTCCCAAAGGAGTTATCCTGGTCGGGCCTCCCGGCTGCGGCAAGACCCTTCTGGCTAAAGCAGTGGCCGGAGAAGCCGATGCTCCTTTTTTCAGTATCAGCGGTTCTGATTTTGTGGAGATGTTCGTGGGTGTAGGCGCCAGCCGGGTACGTGATCTTTTTGAACAATCCAAAAAAGCTTCCAAGCTGATGGGTAAAGGGGGGATCATTTTTATTGATGAGATCGATGCTGTGGGACGTCAGCGCTTTGCCGGTGTCGGCGGAGGTCATGACGAAAGAGAGCAGACCCTTAACCAGCTGCTGGTGGAAATGGACGGGTTTCAGACTGAAGAAGGGATAATCGTAATCGCAGCTACCAACCGGCCTGACGTGCTTGATCCGGCTTTGCTTCGTCCCGGCCGTTTTGACCGTCACATTGTGATCGATGCTCCGGATATAAAAGGACGGGAAGAGATATTAAAGGTGCATACGCGCAAAATAAAATTGAATGAGAAAATATCTTTAAGTACTATTGCCAGGCAGACTCCCGGTTTTTCCGGTGCTGACCTGGAGAACCTTTGTAATGAAGGGGCCTTGCTGGCTGCGCGCAAGGATAAGGATTCAGTTGGCATGGACGAGCTTCAGGAGGCCATGGAAAGGGTTGTGGCCGGGCCGCAGCGCAAAAGCAAAGTTATTTCCAAAAAAGAAAAAAAGATCATTGCGTATCATGAATCAGGACATGCTATGCTTTCGCTTTACATGAAAAATGTCGATCCTCTGCATAAAGTCTCTATAATACCCAGAGGCGTGGGTGCTTTGGGCTACACTATGCAGCTTCCTGAATATGACCGTTATATCCACAGCAAAACCGAACTTCTGGACCGGCTTTGCGTTTTTTTGGGGGGCAGAGCTGCCGAAGATCTGGTTCTGGGAGATATAACTTCCGGAGCTCAGAATGATCTGGAACAGGCCACTGTTCTGGCCAGAAAAATGGTGACTGAACTGGGCATGAGCTATAAGCTGGGTAATCTTACTTACGGCAAAAAACAGGGTCCTTTGTTTCTGGGCCGGGACCTTGTGGAACATAAAGATTATTCTGATGAAACTGCCCGTTTGATAGATGAAGAAGTAAAAGAACTGGTCGAGTCTGCTTATGCCCGGACTAAAAAAGTTTTGTCCGAACATATCGAAAAACTTAAAAAACTGGCTGAAGTTCTTTTGGAAAAAGAGGTCCTGGATTCAGAAGAAGTAAAAGAGATTGTCGGGTTTAAAGGAAAAAACACTCAGGATGAGAGTAATTCCTCTCCAAATACGTGATCTGAAAGAAGCCGGGCTGTTTATGGCTTCGCTGGGTGTTGACCCTGCGGGCTGTAAAATAATGGCGCCCAAGACAGTATTTTTAGCTTTTAAGGTGAAAGGCATCTCTTCTTACGGAGCCAATATCGCTAAACAGCATCTGCTTTCTCTGGGTTCTGACTCTGCCTTAAGCCGGGCCTGTCTGGTTAAAAAGATCAATACTGATATCATTATTTTCGGCACGGTTTCTCAGCTGAAAAAATTTTGGGAAAAAATTAAACAGCAGCCTTTTGGCCTGAAAGACCTGGCCGGGCAGCTTGCCCCTTATCTGGGGCAAAAAGAACAATGTTTATCTTTCTGGGCCCGGGGCAGAAAATTGTCCCTGAACCGCACCGGGATCTGCGGGATCATCAATGTTACTCCTGATTCTTTCAGCGGTGACGGCCTGATCAGCTCAGGTAAAGTACAGACAGTTGATCTGGCTTTGACCCGGGCTGAAAAAATGCTTGAATCAGGGGCAGATATGCTTGACATCGGAGGGGAATCTACCCGGCCCGGTTCTCAGGCCTTAACCGAGAGACAAGAGCTTGCCAGGGTTATGCCTGTGCTTAAAGCCTTACGCCGCAGATTTAAAAAAACCTTTATTTCCGTGGATACTTACCGTTTGGCTGTAGCCAGAGCTGCGGCTGATGAGGGAGTGGATATTATCAATGATATTACTGCTTTGCGTCATTCGCCCCGGATCGCGGAATTGGTTAAAGAATATAAACTGGGTTGTATTTTGATGCATATGAAAGGAAAACCTTCTTTTATGCAGAATAATCCCGGATATAAAGGCGATGTGGTGGAAGAGATCATTGATTTTCTGGGAAAGCGGATAAATTTCTGCCTGGAACGGGAAATTCCTTTAAAACAGCTGATGATAGATCCGGGTATCGGGTTCGGCAAAAATGTAAAACACAATTGTGAGATAATAAAACGGGCCTATGAATTTAAAACTTTCGGCCTGCCTTTGTTTATAGGGTTGTCGAGAAAAAGTTTTATCGGTGAAATACTCAATGACCGTCAGGGAGAGCGCCTTTCCGGAACTATTGCCGCGAATATAGTTTCCCTGATGGGCGGGGCTGATATGCTGAGAGTACATGATGTGCCTCAGGTCTGCCGGGCCCTGAAAGTCGTTGATACAATTCTAAATTAAAGATGATACAGGAATTTTTTAAACTGCTGCTGATGCCTTTTCAGGACTGGCGTTATCTTCTGGAAATACTGATTCTCTGGATGGTGATTTACCGTATTTTTATTTTTCTTAAAGGGACCAAAGCAGTATATGTATTGCGCGGGATCATAATTCTTTTGATTTCTTTTGTCATTTCACAATGGTTCGGCTTTTATGTCTTGAACTGGATTTTGACTAAATTGTTCGCCTTTTTTCTGATCCTGGTGGCTATTGTGTTCCAGCCGGAATTACGGGAGGGGCTGGTCAGGCTGGGCAAACCTCATTTTTTCCCTCTGGAATTAAAACAGGAAGAGATCGATCAGTTGATAAAGGAAATCGTTATCGCTTTGACCCGTATGGCTAAAAAACGTATCGGGGCTTTGATCGCGATTAAACGGGAGATCAGTCTGAATAATTTTATCGATACAGGTATTTCGCTTAAAGCTGATCTCAGTGCCGAGCTTCTGGAAAATATATTTTATCCTTCGTCTCCTTTGCATGACGGAGGAGTGATCATCGAAGGCACTACCGTGCTTTGTGCCAGTGCACTTTTTCCTTTGACGGATAATCCTAATATCGAACGCAGACTGGGCATGAGGCATCGGGCCGCAGTCGGTATTTCCGAGGCTTCGGATGCTGTGGTATTGATCGTATCGGAAGAAAACGGTGCCGTTTCCATGGCGATAAACGGTCAGCTGACCAGAAATCTTTCTGCCGAAGATCTGCTGACTATACTTAAAGGCCAGTTAAGGAGAGAAAAATGAAGTTTAAACTAAAGGTCGATTTCAGAGCTTTTGTCTGTCATAATTTCTGGTGGAAGATGACTGCTCTGGTTTTGGCGATCATTGTCTGGTATTATGTCAAAGGCGAAATATCCACCGGTGGTATAAAAATTTAAAGCAGATCTTAAGCAGAGAGGAAATCATGAAACTGGGTGTAAACATAGATCATGCCGCGACTTTAAGAGAGGCCCGTAAAACTTCTTATCCTGATCCTGTAGTGGGGGCAATGCTGGCTGAAGGAGGCGGTGCTGATTCTATTGTGGCTCATTTGCGCGCTGACCGCAGGCACATAAAGGAAAGAGATGTTTTTTTGATCAGAGATGCGGTCAGAGTGCCGTTTAATCTGGAGATGTCCACGGTCAAGTCGATAGTCGATATTGCGCTGGAACTGCTGCCTGACAAAGCTACTCTGGTGCCGGAGCGCAGACAGGAACTGACTACTGAAGGGGGCCTGGACCTTAAAGTTAATTTTAAAAAAGTGGAAAAGACAGTTTTACGTCTGAAACAGTCCGGTATTGCTGTAAGTCTGTTTATCGATCCGGTTAAGGCTCAGATAGATAAAGCAGTCAGCCTGGGCGCGGACAGTGTGGAACTGCATACCGGTAAATACGCTAACAGTAAAACCCCTGCCGGTAAAAAACGGGAAAAAGAAAGGATCTGCCGCTGGGCGGAATATGCCGCGGAAAAAGGTCTTTTTGTCGCTGCCGGGCACGGCCTGGACTATGAAAATGTAAAAGAGATAGCACAAATAAAGAGCATAGAAGAATTGAATATCGGGCATTCGATTATCGCCCGGGCAGTATTCGAAGGTCTGGTCCCGGCGGTAGAGGAAATGAAAAGACTTGTTGAAAGAAAGTCCTAAGTCTTAAGTTGTAAGTCCTAAGCAGGAAAAAGGGGAAGAAAGTCCTAAGACAAAAAATGTCTAATTGACCTAATTTCTAATTATCAATGAGTGACATGTGACATGTGACTTGTAACAGGTAACTTTTGCCATGATTATCGGAACCGGTATAGATATAGTCAGTATAGCTAAGTTCAGAACAGCAGTGGATCGCTGGCAGGATCATTTTCTGAACAAAGTGTTTAATCCTGAAGAACTGGAGAGCCTGGATAAAAGCAGGATCTATTTCCAGCGTCTGGCTGCCCGGTTTGCCGTAAAAGAGGCAGTGATCAAGGCAGTATCTGCCAGAGCAGTTCTGGCTTTAAAAGATATTATTGTGCTTAATAAGAAAAACGGGGCCCCTTATTGTAAATTTA
>Ga0272443_10007876_pt1 | contig 10055 bp, 9 predicted proteins | sample SSMAcet12_FD_193581 | JGI IMG/M metagenome (GOLD analysis project Ga0272443, IMG submission 193581) | Marine sediment archaeal communities from Little Sippewissett salt marsh, Falmouth, MA, United States - SSM-Acet-12 | ecosystem: Environmental > Aquatic > Marine > Wetlands > Sediment ... | reverse complement strand
AATTCGATCTCAGCGCTGCGGACTGAGATGTTCGATCTGTTGAAGGTTCGACGCTTCAAACCGATCTTGTTGGTTTCCGAGCAGGTTGTCGACGGCCAATCGGTGGCATGCCACACTGCGGAAGAGACATATCAGGCCACTCTCGCTCTGACCGACCGTGCCAAGCAAGGCGGGCTGAAGAATGACGATCTGGTCATCGACCCCGGGATTGCCCCGATCGGCACGGACTCGGAAGGCAACCTGGCGCGACTCGTATCTGCCATGGAAATGATCCACAACGACACGAACCTGGCAGGCGTCCACATGTCCGTAGGGTTGAGCAACTTCACGGTCATGTTGCCGCCGAAGACAGCTGATGGTGCCCCCGTCAAGAGTTCTCTGGAGAGCGCCTTCCTCACGAAGGCGATGCCGCTGGGCCTGGACATGGTGATCGGCTCCGTCCGGCGCAAGTATGCGACACTCGAAGCGGATCATCCCGCGATGCAGTGTCTGGAGGACTGCCTGAAGCAGAGCGGGTTCGAGTCAATCATGCGAGTCCGCGATTTCTACTCCTAGGCTGGAGACTTCAGGCCTTAGACTGTTAGGGGTGATGTGGCGGATCCCAAATGCTCCCGACGAGCTGCGCATTCACAAATGGAGATGATCGATGCATGAACTGATCGCACGGATGATCGAGGGTGGCCCTGTCCTTACCGACGGTGCCTGGGGGACGCAGATGCAGGCTCGAGGGCTGGACGTGGGCGCCTGTCCCGACGAATGGAATCTGTCCAATCCCCAAGCGGTGGAGGAGGTGGCGCAGGCTTACGTTGACGCCGGCAGCCAAGTGATTATCACGAATACGTTCGGGGCTACGCGCTTCTGCCTGACGCGGCACGGCCTGAACGATAAGGTTGTGGAAATCAACCGGGCCGGTGCGGAGATTTCTCGGCGAGCCGCCGGTGATCGAGCGAAGGTGTTCGCTTCCATGGGGCCGAGTGGCGTCATGCTGATGATGGGCGAGGTCACGCCAGATGAGCTTCGAGACGCGTTCGTGGTGCAAGCCGAAGCACTTGCTGAGGGCGGGGCGGATGCGTTGGTGGTGGAGACCATGTCCGATCCCGCGGAAGCAAAGGTTGCAGTGGAAGCAGCTCGTACAACGGGTTTGCCGGTCGTGGCATGTATGGTGTTCGATTCCGGGAAGGACCATGATCGCACGATGATGGGCACGACACCGGAAGAGGCGGCTCAAATACTCTCGGAGGCAGGTGCCGATTGCATCGGTTCGAACTGCGGGCAGGGAATCGAGGGGTTCTTGCCGATTTGTCAGCGGCTTCACACGGCAACCGACCGACCTATCTGGATTAAGGCGAACGCGGGACTTCCCGAGATGGTCGCTGGCGAGACGGTCTACAAGCAGACTCCCGAAGGGTTTGCCGATCATGTGCCGGAACTGGTCGAAGCGGGCGCGTCTTTCGTGGGCGGCTGCTGCGGAACCTCACCCAAGTTCATTCAGGCCGTCCAACGGAAGCTCACTCGGTGAGTAGTCTCTGAAAACACGTTCTTTGTGACAATCGGTTATCAGGGAGCTGGCCCCATTTCCATTGACGCGGGTGGTACACCTAATAGCGGGGTGTCGCCACACTGAAGCAGGGGGCATTCGACTATTTCGGTAGTCGGCTTGTTTCCGGCGATCTGGACTCCCTGATGTGCATTGGTGCTCATATTGCTAATACAGGATAATAACCCTAAATTCACCATTGGCTCTTGCCGGGTGTTATTTCGTGCGAATTCGAGCGCGCATACCGGTGTGATCGACTGTGGCAGCGCGACCCGAGGCTTTCCGGAACAAGCGAGTGAATAATCCTGAAAAGAGATTTGGCGCCGCGCTTCCGGTTGGCTATACTGCAAGTGGATCGGGAACGGAGACGAGGCATCTCCGGCACCAGCGAGTGCTGACTTTCCCGCCCAACGGAACCACCCCACCATTGACGTCCGGGACAAATGCTTGCGTCCCTTGCGTCTCCAACTTGCCCGCTTGAGACACGCTCGCGATGTGGAGGTAGGATACACATCGGCGCATGGTAGATACAACGGAACCCCCCTTCGCAACCCCTTGCGAGACCCTGGTGGGTCGCTCATTCTCTCCCCCCAACGAGCGACCTCCAGGGTTATTTTTTTGGAGTGGTGCGGAACAGCCGTGACCTGAGCGGTGGTGCCTACACGACCAACCCGTTGGGCACGTACAACAAGGTTGGCATTCGCAACGACAGTCAGCCCGTCGGCGAAATTGAAGCTCGCGATTGTCCGAAGAACAACCGGGCGTTCTCCTGCCGTTCTGTGGATCGAGAGCGATCGTCTCTGTGCGCTTGCTCCCCTTTCGAACCACCAAGCATATGGAAAAGCACAGGACGGACTGTAGAATGCTCGGAACGAGCGGCTCGGCCGGCGGCTGTTGACGATCGCCGTACACGCAGTCCATTCATCGCTCCGAGTATTCTAGAAGGCCTCTCATGCGTCTGAAACTCATAGCTTGCGAGATTCTCTGTCGCGAATTTTGCTGGGCCGTGGCCCACTCTCCGCACCATGTGGATGTTGAGTTCTTGCCCAAGGGACTTCATGACATCGGCCAGATCGGCATGAATGCTCGACTGGTGGAGGTTTTGGAGGCGGTCAAAGCAGAACAGTACGATGCAATCCTCATGGGCTACGCCCTTTGCAGCAACGGGCTCGTTGGCCTGAAGGCAGATAATGTGCCGCTCGTCCTGCCCAGAGCACACGACTGTATTACCCTATTTCTTGGCAACAAAGAGAAATATCTCGACTACTTCCAGAGCAATCCCGGCGTGTATTTCAAGACGAGCGGCTGGATCGAACGGGGCGAACAGCTCGAGCAGTTGGGTCCCGAGTCGATCCAATCGCAGAGTGGGATGAATCAGTCCTATGCGGAACTGGTTGAGAAGTATGGTGAAGACAACGCCAAGTTTCTGGCGGAGCAGTTCGCCGACATGACTCATAACTACAGCAAGCTGACGTTCATTGAAATGGGCATCGAACCGGACGATCGGTTTGAGCAGGAGACACAACGTCAGGCCGAAGAACGGGGCTGGGAGTACGAGAAAATCGCCGGTAGCATGGAGTTGATCACCGATCTCGTAGACGGGAACTGGGACGAGAACCGGTTTCTGGTCGTTCCGCCGGGGCACGAGATTGCGACGACTTTCGACGAGAAGATCGTCAAGGCAGTTCCATCAGAATCCGCCTGACGCGTGTGAGGCCTGCGGAGAATCATCGCGGGCGGAACTCGGCACAGGATGCTTGCCCCGCTACAATGGTGTCGGTTGTTATTGGGTTCCGAACGTATCTGAGGGAGAGAACTGAAAAGATGAACGGATACGAGCGTCTGACGGGAGTGATGAAGGGCGAGTCCGTCGACCGGGTTCCTCTGATGCCGATCACGATGATGTTCGCGGGCGACCTGGCCGGTATACCTTACGGAGAGTATGCATCGGATCACAGGAAACTGGTGGAAGCCCAGCTCAAGACGGCAGAGCGTTTTGAATTCGACTACGTTTCCTGCATATCCGATCCGGCCCGGGAGGCGGCGGATTGTGGGGCAACCGTTCAGTTCTACGACGACCAACCACCGGCGATCGACGAGACCCGCGCCTTGCTTGCAGACAAGACGGTTTTGACGGGCCTCAGGATGCCGGATCCGCTTGGCGGAGGGCGAATGCACGATCGCGTCAAGGGCGTGGGACTCTTCAAGGAACGAGTCGGCGGAGAGCTTCTGATCGAAGGTTGGATCGAGGGGCCCTGCGCCGAGGCGGCGGACCTGCGTGGTATCAATTCGCTGATGATGGATTTCTTCGACGATCCGACGTTTGTGCGGGATCTGTTCGAGTTCATTGTCGAGATGGAACTGGCGTTCGCCAAGGCCCAGATCGACGCGGGGGCTGACGTGTTGGGAATGGGAGATGCGGCTGCCTCGCTTGTGGGACCGCAGATCTATGAGGAGTTCGTGCTGCCGTACGAACGGCGTATGATCGAGGGGATTCACGAGATGGGTGGGCGTGTGCGTCTGCATATCTGCGGCAACACGAGCAAGAGCCTGGGAGCGATCGGGACGCTGAAGGCGGATCTGGTCGATCTGGACTTCATGGTCTCGGTGGCGGCGGCACGAGCGGCGATGGGACCGGATCAGGCGTTTACGGGGAACATCGATCCGGTAGCCGCGCTGAGAAACAGCACTCCCGAAGCGATCACGGCCGCGATTGCCCAATGTCACCAAGAAGCGGGGAGTCGTTATGTGGTGGCGGCGGGATGCGAGGTGCCACGTGATACGGCGTTCGAGAACGTGGAAGCGTTGACGAACTACGCGAAATCGCACACACCTTAGTCCAACTGCAGAGCTTCCATGATCCGGGGGTCGGCGAGGTTGTCGGCGACGAGATCGACCATGCTGAAGTCGTGCTCCTGGCTCAAGCCGGCGGGCACAGCAACCGTGAACGCGCCCGACGCGGCGGCGGCGGTGCTGCCGGTCTGGCTGTCTTCGAGGACCATCATCTCGTGGGGCTCGATTCCGAATCGCGCGGCCGCCTTCTGGTAGATCTCTGGGTGGGGTTTGCCGTGGGTGATGTCGGCGGCTGTGAGGACGAACTCGAAGCGGGGCTGCATGGCGAAGCGTGTGAGAACGGCCTCAACGACTTCGGGACTGCTGCTCGTGCAGATGGCTTTTGGGATCGATGCCTTTTCCAGGGCATCGAGCAGTTCGTGCATGCCAGGCATTGCATCGACTCCGTCGTCGAGCAAGGTCACGAAGACCTTCTCGGATTCGGCGGCCATCGCCTCCCAAGTGTCGTCGAGGGAGTGCCACTCGATCATGGTCTCGAAGCAGATCTGGGGCGGTCGCCCCATGATTGCATGGCTCAGTTCTTCCGTGTACTCCTTGCCACGACGTCGCATCAGTTCGCAACCGACCTTCCAGTAGACGTCCTCGGTGTTAAACATGAGGCCGTCGAGGTCGAAGGCGACTGCTTTGATCTTTTGGTTGGAGTTCTGGGAGCTGCGATCCGTCATAGCAAGGGAGGTCTCCGTGCAGATGCGAGAAACCCTTAGCATATCAGGCTTCTTCTGAGCCGGCCAGTCGTGGTCGGTTGCAGGGTTAACTGAGCCAGGTGGCGGCGTGGCGTAGTGTGGTTGTGAGGCGTCGAGCGGTGTACAGGCCGGTGCGGATGGCACGGGAGGTCAGTCGCGGCGGGCAGACGGCGAGGCGGCCGATGAGGTATTTTTCGGTGGACCAGGGTCGCAAGGCTTGATTGACGGGGCCCTGGAAATCAACGAAGTCCAGGTTTGGATCGCTGCAGCCTTCTTCGATCAGTCGGCATCGGAGCAGGTGTCCGGGGCCGAACTTGCGATAGTCTTCGTCGTAGCCGACTTTGAAGGAATGGTAGACGCCCTTGCCGACCCAACCGACTTCGAAGGCGATCATCTTCGTGCCGCACTCGAGGAAGGCGATTCTCAGAATGCCTTGGCTGGCGAAGTACTGTGCTTGGCGCAGATAGAAATCGAAGATTCCGTTGCTGCGAAGTACGCTCGTACCGTCTTGGCCCTTCCAGCCGCTGTCTTCGATGGTGAAGGCCTGTTGCAGGGGAGTCTCGACTTCGTTCGGCGAGAGCTTATCGAGCAGTCGCAGTTCGACGCCACCTTCGGATTCGATTCGTTTCGAGTCTTTTCGCAGACTGCGTCGGAGGTTCTTGGGACGTGCGGCGAGATAGTCTTCGAAGGGGTCTTGCAGCGAAGTGCGTGCAACTTCGAAGCCGGTGCTGGTATCGACTTGGGCGCCGCGTTCGGCGAGCTTTGCTGCGAGACACGTCCATGGAGTCGATTGCCAGGGGACCATCTGGAACCAAAGAAGTGGCCACGGCAAGTGGCACATGGCTTCGGCCAGAAGCGACGTAACGGCACCGATGTCTGTCTCTGCGTCGATCAGCAGGTCTCCGTTGGCCGACCACTGATTGAGAGGCACATCGCCCACGGGGACAATATGGCGGAGTCTTCTGGCGACGATTGGCAGGGCAGCCACGAGTTGGTTCCCTTGCCGGACGGTGAGGATGTGCAGCCGAGCTTCGGGTGTGAAGGTGTCGATCCAGAGCGTGGCAGGTTCTGCTCGAAGGGTCGGCATGGTCACGTTGCTACGCCGCCAGAGGTCGTCCCAATCGTGAGCGATGGCGCGGAGGGCGTCGGTCGACTCGAGGACTTCGAGGTGGAAGTCGGTGGTGTTGTGGGATGACTGGGACATGTGTTGGCAGTGCGGTCGACGTCGGTTTGGTCGCGAGTCTGTTGTGCGGGGGAGCGTGGGACAAGCCCCGCGGCTATCAATGACACGTATGTTCAAGCATACCCCATGTTAGGTGCGTGGGACGGTGGTATGGCCGTTATATTTGTTGCGATGCGAACTCTTCGATAAGGGTGATCAGTTCACCGAGGATCATGCAGGTGGCGCCCCAGATCTGATGTGTCTGCCAGCAGAAGTGGGGCGCGTGGTAGGTACGGCCACGATCGCTGCGCTGGTGGCTGTCGAGATTGGTTGGGTTCAGGAGATGTTCGAGAGGGACCTCGAGGATCTCGTCGACTTCGTGGGGGTTGGGGATGAATTCCGGACGTCGATCACAAACGGCTACGAAGGGATCGACGCGGAAGTTGCTAACGTGGACGTAGATGGGTGAGAGGGATCCGATGATTCGGGGAGTCACATTCTCGGCGCCGACTTCTTCGTGGAATTCGCGGATCGCGGCTTGCTCAAGGGATTCGCCCGGCTCGACGGCGCCTCCGGGAAAGCAGACCTGTCCGGCATGGTCGGGCAGGTGTTGAGGACGCAGGGTGAACGGGAGGTGCCAGCGGTCATCGATGGGATAGAGCAGTGCGAGGACGGCTGCGGGTTTCGCTTCAGGAGGGATCTCTGCCACGCTGGGGCCGGGGCGGTTGAGGGCGGCGAAGCGAGTTCCCTCCATGGGGCCGGGCAGAGGTTCTTTCAGGCGTTTGGTGAGGCGAGTGGGCAGATCGGGGATCATGGGAGGTCGGGGGGATCGATTGGTGGGTCGAAAGACTCGGTTGGCGGTTCGAGGGCGGATGTGTCGTTCTGGTTCAGCCAGAGGGGTGGCTGATCCATGCGATAGATAATGTAGGTGCGGTTCTCGTAGAGGATGCGGAAGTTGCGTTTTCTCGGCCAGCGGAAGGTGATGAGGTAAGGGGCGTCGTATTTTTCACCGAGGTAGCGGAGGCGGCGAGCGTCGAGTCGGGCGAGAGAGTTGTGCCAGCCTCGGCCGACGAGTTGGTTGTCGCGTCGGTAGATATCGAGTACGGAGTGCCACCACTGAGCCATCGATTCGGCATCCTGGGGGACGTCTTTCCAGGAGACGACTTCGCTTCGTTGTGCGTACCATTTGAAGGTCTGGCCCATGAGGGGCGTGAGGAATCGGGCGTCGGGAGGGATCTCGCCCGACTCGGCGATCCAGCGGCAGGCATCGACCCAGCCCCAGTAGTCCCAGATTCGATCGGCACGTGGGACGACGGGGGTTGCGCGATTGACGGCCGAGACGACCATGTGTGCTGCGGGGGCGAGGAGGAGCAAGACGACGCTCATGGCGGCGACGGCAGCGATCAGGACTTGTCTTACGAGGCGGAATGGCAGGGCGACTTTCTCGACGAGCGCCAGGCCGCCGAGGAGGATGGCAGCCGCCAATCCCGCGGAGGCTTGCCATGCGAGGTGGTACTGGGCCATTGCGGTGACGGTGTCGATGAGCCAGGCCAGGACGACCACGATGGCGAGGGCGACGAGACCAGAAACGAACATGGCTTGGCGCCAGTTGTGAGGCCAGCGGCGTTTTGCCTGGGTGCTGATCCAGACCAGGAACACGGGCCCGGCGAGGGCGACTCCCATGGGGACGGCAACGTCGGAGAGTCGGAACCAGTAGAAGCGGAGCAGTCCGGCGGCGCGAGCCGGGTTGTTGGCGAAGACGATCGCGACGGCCACACCGATCAGCGAGAGCATCAAGGTACCGGCGACAAAGGCCTGTAGACGATTGTTCTCGGATGATCGAGGGCCGTAGTACCACATGGCGGCCCATGCGACTGAAAGGGCAATGAAACGGAGTGCGAATCCGGGCGGAAATCCGGCGGGCTCGAGATGGTGGCCGAGGCGTTGGAAGACGTAGATTTGATTGGCGAATTGGACGACGTCGGGATCGGTTCCCCAGGTGAGCATGAGGGAGGGGATCAGTCCCGGGAGCGAGAGGAGGGCTCCCAAGACGAGTGAGGGGGCCATGGAAGTGAAGGTGGGGCGGTCCTTGCCGATCATGATCCAGGCCAAGCCGGCCGCGACGACGGCCCAACCGCCGACGAGGACGTGGAAGGCGGCCGCGGCGCCGAGGAGCGGCCAGACACGTTGGAAGCGCCCCAGGGCGAGTGCTTCGAGGCCCAGGAATGTGAGGACGTAGGCGAAGCCTTTGGCTTCGACGCCGCCGATCACCCATTCGCCGGCCATGTGGCCGTGCTCCATGAGGCAGACGAAGAGGGCGGCGGTCCAGACGGACATCCAGCGGCGTGGCAAGACGGCGTAGCTGAGTCGGCGCCAAGACCAGGCGAGGAGAGCCCAGGTGATGAGACGTCCGCCCCAGGCGACAAAGGTGGGCGGCAGGAAAAGTGCCAACCAGCCTAGGGAGAGGTAGAAGGTGGTGTGGGTATCGGACGAGTTGAGGAAGGAGTCGTCGGGAATCCACTGGGGATTCCAGAAGTGGATGGCTTTGCCGACGTAGTAGGGTTCGTTGACTTCGGGGACGGGCCAGGCACCCTGGAGGAAGAAGACCAGGAAGACGAGCGCAGCTTCCGCGAAGGCCAGATTTCTGGCGTGGCGGGAAGGGGCGGGTGTCTTGGTTTGTGACTGGTTCAAGGGTGGTGGTCTTATGTTGTGATGGGATGAGTCAAGCTTCGGAGCAGATCAACCTGTTTGGGGCGTTCTGGGGGCTCACTGTCGCTCGACCCCAGGCACCCGGTGAGCCTTAACGGGCGGTCAGGTCGTTTGGGAAATTTCGGCCAGGCGTCCGGTGCTGGGACACACGCATGTCGAAAAAAGGGGCCAGGCACCTCGCGATGATGCGAACTGGTGGGATTGCGGTTTCCTGTGCTCGGAGCCAGTCCCCATTTTCGCCATGCTGCCTTCCCCAAGAATAGCATGGATGAGGGTCAGGTTGGCTCGGTTGTGTCGTGTTTGGTTGGTGTGGACTCGGGCGACGCGGGGGCGTTGGCTCCGTCGATGTCGTCGAATTCTTCGGTTTGATGTGTGCCGTCTTCGGTCCAGAGGTCCCAGGCTCCGACCTTTCTGCCTGCTCGGTAGTAGCCTTCTTCTTGCTTGGTTCCGTCTTCGTACCAGGAAGTCCAGGGACCGTCTTCGAGCCCGGCGACGTAGCTGCCGCGGCAGTCGAGTTGGCCGCTGGGGTACCAGTAGTCCCAGGTTCCGGTCTTGCAGCCATCGAGGTACTGGCCTTGGCAATCCTCTTGGCCGTTCTCGTACCAGAAGGTCCATGGGCCCTGCTTGATCCCCTCGTGGTAGCCTCCGGAGGCCCAGGTGTTTCCGTTCTGGAAGTACCAGATCCAGGGGCCCTCGCGAAGCTCACCCGTCAAGCGGCCGACGGCCTTGATGGTGCCGTCGGGGTAGCGTGACTGGATCTCGCCTTGGGGAGGCGTATGGTCGGGGTTTGGTTCCTGTTGGTTCACGATGGCTCCTTCCGATGTGGGGCGACGTGGTCAGGTTACCTGATTGGCGGATGATGGGACAACGTCAGTGAGGGCACGTATGAGGGGGTGTGTTTGCCTGGCTTTCCTGCTCCATAGATTTCATTGATTGCAGGGTTTCAGGAATATGGGTGTCATTTTGGGGGGAGGGGGATTAAACAATGCTGGGGGCGGCGCGGTTGGCGATGGTGTGAACTTTGCGAACATTCCGAAAATGTAAGGTGTTTTTTTCTAGGGCGGCAAACTTGACTGGATGATTTGTTGTTCGAGTTGGGTGAGAAATACCT
>Ga0272443_10007875_pt1 | contig 10055 bp, 5 predicted proteins | sample SSMAcet12_FD_193581 | JGI IMG/M metagenome (GOLD analysis project Ga0272443, IMG submission 193581) | Marine sediment archaeal communities from Little Sippewissett salt marsh, Falmouth, MA, United States - SSM-Acet-12 | ecosystem: Environmental > Aquatic > Marine > Wetlands > Sediment ... | reverse complement strand
CATCATCACCATGTACAACCCGCATTCGGGCCGGGCGGAATCCGTGGATTTCCACAAGGCGTTTCTCAAGACCTACAACCGGGCTCCCGACGCCTGGGCCGCCCTGGGCTACGACGCCGTGAAGGTCCTGGCTAAAGCCATGGAGCAAGCAGGCTCCACGGATCCCGTCAAGGTGGCTCCGGCGCTGCATGGCATAAAAGGCTACATGGGGGTGACCGGCGTCCACAGCTTCGACGAACAGGGGGACGTACCTGAGAAGACCGTCGTCATCAAATCCCTGGAAAACGGGGTCTTCAGGTACGTCGATTTCGAAAGCGCGGCGCAGCAATGAAGAACACCGTCTTCCGCAGGGCATCCCTGGAACGTCTGGTCTCCCCGGAGCAGCTGGACACGCTGATACGCGTTACGACTCCGACGGGCTGGGCAGTCCACCTGACGCTCCTCGCCCTCCTCGCGGCCGTCGTTGTATGGGGTGTTCTCGGCAGCATCACGACGACGATCGAGGGGCAGGGGATCATCGTCACCTCCGGCGGCGTTAGGACCATCCAGCACATCTCCGGCGGGCGTGTTACGGACATCGCGGTCAGGCCCGGAGATCTGGTGGAGAAGGGGGAGGTGATCGCCCGCGTGAATCAAGACGAGCTGATCAACGAGATCGCGGAGGAACGCATCAAGCTCGAGGAGCTGCTGGAGTCCAAGGCGCGGACAACCGCTTTCAACGAACAGGACCTGGCCCTGCGGCGCACGTACCTGAGCCAGCAGGACGAAAACATCCGAAGCACCATCGCAAGCGACAAAGAGCAGCTCGTCTACCTGGAAAAGGCCCTGGCCACCTACGATGAAGTCTTTCAAAGCGGCGGCATCTCGGAAAAGCAGCTCCTGGAAGCCCGGGCCAAGTATAATGCGCTCAAGGTCCAGGTGGCGGACAACGAGAACACGCTGCGGCAGATCCAGTTGGAAATTGCCCAGCTGAGCCAGGGCGAGGAAGAGGAACAGACCGAACTGGACAGCCAAGTGGACGAGTCCCGCCGGCGAATCGCCCATCTGGAACAGAACCTGGAGTACTTCACCAACATCGTCAGCCCGGATGCGGGCCGGGTCATCGAGGTCACGGTCAACGAAGGCGCCCTGATTGCCGCCGGCACGACCGTCGTGAGCATCGAGCCGGTGGGGCGAGCCGCCAGGAACCTGGAAGCGATTCTGTACATCCCATCCGGCGGCCAGAACGTGAAGCCCGGAATGGAGGTTCAGATTTCACCCGCCAACATCAAGAGGGAGGAATACGGATTCATCCGCGGCCGCGTAAACTTCGTCTCGCCGTACCCCGCCACCGCGGAGGGAATGCTTCGCACTCTCGGGAACATGAGTCTCGTGGAGCCCCTTCTCGGCCAGGGGCCGGTGCTGGAAGTACGGGTCGGCCTTGTACCGACCACCAGGACGACAAGCGGCCTCAAATGGTCTTCGAAGGACGGTCCGCCCATCACGATCCAGAGCGGCACGATCTGCAGCGGCAGCATCATCGAGAAGACCCACAGCCCGATCAGCTACGTGATCCCGTGGCTCAGGGAGTTGACGGGCATCTAGGCATGAAGAGAAAATCGTTCCCCGTGCATCCTGTGCCGAGCATCCTCCAGATGGAAGCGGTGGAGTGCGGCGCAGCCTGCCTTGCCATGATACTGGCACACTACGGTCGCTACGTCCCCCTGGAGGAGCTTCGGGTAGAGTGCGGGATCTCCCGGGACGGCAGCAAGGCGAGCAACATTCTCGCGGTCGCCAGACGCTACGGCCTTTCCGCTCGGGCCTTCCGCAAGGAACCCAGGTCCCTGAAGTCCATGAAGCCCCCGCTGATCGTCCACTGGAACTTCAACCACTTCATAGTCCTGGAAGGTTTTGGCAAGGGCAAGGTCTTCCTCAACGATCCGGGTTACGGCAGGCGGGCGATGAGGGAAGAGGAGTTCGACCAGGGCTTCACCGGGGTGGTCTTGGCCTTCGAAAAGAGCGAAGGCTTCGAGAAAGGCGGAAGGCGGCACACCCTGGCTGCGGCTCTCCTGCCCAGGCTGGCAGAGGTGAAGTCCGGCCTGCTGTTCGTCTTTCTCGCCGGGCTCGCCCTCGTGGTGCCCGGCATTCTCATCCCGGCTTTTTCCAGGATCTTCGTGGACGATATTCTGCTCAGCGGCAGGCAGAGCTGGCTCATGCCCCTGCTGACCGCCATGGGCATCACGGTGGTGCTGCGGGGCGCCTTCGTCTGGATCCAGCAGCACTATCTGCTCAAGCTGGAGACCACGCTGGCGCTCACCGGAGCATCCCGCTTCTTCTGGCGCGTGCTCCACCTGCCCGCTGAGTTCTTTGCTCAGCGCTTTGCCGGAGACATCGGTTCGAGGGTTACGATCAACGACACCGTGGCTACCCTCATCGCCGGCAAGCTGGTGGGGGCGCTGACCAGCGGCGTGGTGGTGGTATTCTACCTCGTTCTCATGGTTCAGTACGACATTCTGCTGGCCGCGATCAGCCTCGGCGCCGCGCTGGTCAGTGTTCTCGTTCTCAGCGTCTTGTCCCGGAGAATCCAGGAAGGCAACATGCGCTTGCTGCAGGAGCGGGGCAAGATGACCGGATTCGCCATGTCGGGCCTGCAGATCATGGAGAACCTCAAGGCCGGCGGCAGGGAGTCGGAGTTCTTCTCTCGATGGGCGGGCTATGAGGCACGCCTCATGAACTCCGAGCGCGAGATGGGAGAAATCTCACTGTTCTTCAGTGCCCTGCCCGCGCTGCTGACCGCCCTCACGGCGGCGATCATCCTCACCGTCGGCGGCTTCCGCGTCCTGGACGGATACCTCACCCTGGGGATGCTCGTCGCCTTTCAGCTTCTGGTGGCCAGTTTTCTGGGTCCTATCAACAGCCTCGTCGGGTTTGGTGTGGAGCTCCAGCAGATCAAGGGAGATCTCAACCGGCTGGACGATATCCTGAGCTACCGGCAGGACGGGGAGGCCCCTGAGCCCCGCGTGGCCGCCTGCCCGCCGGCCGAACTCGACTGCTGTGCGCCCAAGCTGGAAGGGTATCTCAGCGTGCGCGACCTTTCCTTCGGCTACAACCGTCAGGCGCCTTCCTTGATCGAGGGCTTCAGCCTGTCTCTCGCGCCCGGCTCGCGCGTCGCCCTAGTGGGCAGCACTGGGAGCGGGAAATCGACGGTCGCCCGGCTCATCGCCGGGCTGTACAAACCATGGGCCGGAGAAGTGCTCTTCGACGACTTGGAGCTGTCGCGCATTCCCCGCGACGTTCTGGAGAACTCCCTCGCCATGGTGGACCAGGACATCTGCCTCTTCGAGGGAACGATCCGGGAGAACCTCACCCTGTGGGACAGCTCGGTCCCCGAGGTGGACCTGCTGACCGCCGGCAGGGACGCCTGCATCCATGAAGACATCACCTCCCGCGCCGGTGGCTACGATCACCGCCTGGAAGAGGGGGGGAGGAACTTCTCCGGCGGGCAACGTCAACGGCTGGAGATTGCCCGTGCCCTGGCCAGGAATCCCCGCATTCTGATCCTGGACGAAGCCACCAGCGCTCTAGATCCGAAGATGGAGAAGCTCATCGACGAGAACATCCGCCGCAGGGGCTGTACGACCCTGATCGTGGCTCACAGGTTGAGCACGATCCGGGACTGCGACGAGATCATCGTCCTGAAACAGGGCAAGGTCGTGGAACGGGGCAAGCACGCGGCACTGGCTGCCATGGGCGGGCTGTATTCGACGCTGATCCAGATGAGCGACGACAAGGTCACCCCGAGATGAACGGCATGGATATCCCGGCAGTCTTCGCAGCGCGGGGAACCGAGGTGAAAATCGACACCGGCGAGCCCCTGGTGCTGCACGCCACCAGCAGCGTCTGCTGCGTGACGAAAGGCAAGGTGAACCTCTTCTACTCGGCGGTGGACGAGGCCGGTGGACTGGTCGGCCACAAGAGCCACGTATTTACCGCCGTTCCCGGAGACGGCCTCTGGGGGATCGGCGGCAGCGCAGCCGCGGGGACCTTCGTTGGCCTGGGCCAGCAGGACACCGTGATCTACGCCCTGCAGCCCAGCGAGCTCGGGGAGGACCCCGCCTTGCAGGCGGTTCTGGCCGATGCTTGGATCGCGCATGTCTTCTCCGGGCTGGGCGTCGCGGCTCTGCCCAAGAGCTCCATCGGTCTGGACGGCGCGCAGGAGCGTGATGTACGTCTGGGAGAAGCGGTCTATGCCGCAGAAGGTCTTCGCTGGATCGAGGTCCTGGAAGGGACCTTCGTCTACCAGGACCGGGAAGAGCTGGCTTTGCCGGCCGAAGGGGTCCTCTTTCCCCTGGCCGGAGCAGCCTGGGTGACCGCCCTGGCAAAAGCCAGGGTGAGAGCCGTACCCTCGGCTGAGCTGGCCCGACAGGGCCGGCTCTTTCCGGCCCTCGAGGCCTTTCATGAACGTGTGTTGGCCTTCTACGATCACAAGCAGAAAGTCCTGTCAGATCTGGAACGCGAACGGCTGGAGCACAAGAGGGACATGGAAGACGCCTACATCCGTTCATCCCTGGAGTCCCTGGCCGATGTCGTGATCCTCAAGAAGCCGCCGCTCTCACGGGGACCTTCGACGGAGAATCCCCTTTTCGCGGCATGCCGGACCGTGGGCATGGCCATGGGCATCGAAGTAGTCCTGCCGAAGAGAAACCCGCGGGAGCTTACTTCGATCGTCAATGCCTCCAACCTGCGCATGCGCCGGGTCGCTCTGGCGGAAAACTGGTGGAAGACCGACAACGGTCCGCTGTTGGGATTCCTGGAGGCGATAGACACCCCCGTGGCTCTCATCCCCGAAACCCGCACGCGCTACCGCATGTGGAATCCCACGACCGACTCCTGGCAGCGCGTGGACAACCGTGCGGCGGACACCATCAAGCCCTTCGCTGTGACCCTGTACCGGTCGTTCCCCCACAAGAAGCTCCGCGCCCTCGACCTCTTGAAGTTCGGCATGCAGAGCGCGTGGACCGTCGACGCCTTCACCGTTGTGCTGGCCGGATTGCTGAGCGGGCTGCTGGCCTTGATGATCCCCCTGGCGACCGGGTACATCTTCGATTCCCTCATCCCGCGGGCCGAACGGGGCCAGTTACTGCAGTTAGGGCTCTTCCTGGGCCTCGGAGCGGCAGCCGGCTTCGTCTTCCAGATCGCCCGGTCGGTCGCCTCGCTGCGCCTGGAATCGAAGATGAACGCTTCGATTCAGGCTTCCGTCTGGGACCGGCTTCTCAGCCTGCCCATGTCCTTCTTCCGTGGGTACAGTACCGGAGACCTGGCTGTTCGGGCGGGCAGCATCAACGCCATCCGCCGGATGCTGTCTGGCGCCGCCATGGGCGTGCTGTTCTCCGGGGTCTTCTCGATTTTCAATTTCATAGTGCTCTTCTACTATTCGCGGAGCCTCGCGGTCACGGCAACCATCCTGGTCGCGATTTCCATCGCCCTCGCCGCCGTGTCCGGCATCGTGAGCCTCAGGCGCTACAAGGAAGTCTGGAGCTTCAACGGGAAACTCTCCGGACTCATGCTGCAGCTGGTCAACGGCATCGCGAAACTGCAGGTCTCTGGCGCCGTCAACCGCGCTTTCCACCTGTGGACAAAGCTCTTCAGCCGCAAGCGAAAAGCCGAGTTCAAGGCCAGGACGATCTCCAATGTATTCGGGGTTTTCCAGAGCGGCTTCCCCCTTGTCTGTTCGCTCATAATCTTCTACCGCGCCGCCGCCGCTCCAAATCTGGTGCTCTCCACAGGCTCGTTTCTTGCCTTCAGCGCGGCCTTTTCGGCCTTCATGTCGGCCATGCTCGCCCTGTCGGGCACGTTCATCAACCTCCTGGTCATCGTGCCCCAGTTCGAGCGGGCCCAGCCCATTCTCCATGCCCTGCCGGAATATCGAAACGACAGGGCCGACCCCGGAGACCTGAACGGCGACATCGAGGTGGGCCACCTCCATTTCCGCTATCACCGCGGCGGTCCTTTGATCCTGGAAGACGTCAACTTTCGCATCCGCCCCGGCGAGTTCGTGGCTCTGGTCGGTCCCTCCGGGGCCGGGAAGTCCACGCTCCTGCGACTTCTCCTGGGCCTGGAAACCGCGAGCTCAGGCGCCATCTACGTGGACGGAATGGAGCTGAACACCCTGGATCTTCGTTCCGTGCGGCAGCAAATCGGAACGGTGCTCCAGAACAGCCGCATCATGTCCGGCGATATTCTCCACAACATCATCGGGGCTTCTGCGGACCTCGCCATCGACGACGCCTGGAAGGCGGCTGAGATGGCGGGGCTTGCGGAGGACATCCGCGAGATGCCGATGGGAATGTTTACCCTCATCAGCGAAGGCGGCACGACGATCTCGGGCGGACAACGGCAGAGGCTGCTCATTGCCCGTGCCCTGGTGAACCGCCCGCGGATCCTGTATTTCGACGAAGCCACGAGCGCGCTGGACAACCGGACCCAGGACATCGTCGGCAGAAGCCTGGAGAGAATGAACGCCACACGGCTGGTGATCGCCCACCGGCTGAGCACGATCGCCAATGCGGACAGGATCATCGTGATGGACAAGGGACGCATCGTGGAACAGGGAAGCTACGACGAGCTGCTCTCGCTGGGCAAGGCATTCGCCGATCTGGCAAGACGGCAGCTCGCCTGAACTCGACGGGGAGGCTGCGCCACGGCAGGACGCGGAAAGAATTAGGAGGACAGCACGAGATGAGGAAGGTACTGTACATATTCGGGGAGCTGGCCGACCGGGACATCGACTGGCTGATCGCCAACGGAGAGAAGGAGGAGTGGGAGGACGGCAGCGTGCTCATCAGGAAGGGCAGCCCCATTACCAAGATCTACATCAACCTGAGAGGCAGCCTGTCCGTGTTCCGGGACGAAGCGCAGCGGAATAAGATCGCCGAGCTCGGAGTGGGCGAGTTCGTGGGGGAGATGTCTTTCGTCGATTCCAGCCCTACTTCGGCCACGGTCACGGCCGATGGACCTGTCACGGTCTATTCCATCGCCCGGGATCGGCTCGTCGCCCACGTGCGGGAAGACGACGGATTCGGCGCTCGTTTCTACCATGCCATCGCCATCTTCCTGGCGGACAGGCTGCGGCACACGATCGGGATACACGACTACGACGAACTTTCGGAGGAGGAGAGGGATGCGTTGGACGAGCTCGATCCCTTCATCACGGACACGGTTTCCCTGGCCGGGGAGCGGTTCCAGCGCATGCTGCACACCATGCTAGAGCGCCGAACGAGCCCTTCGGCGCAGAGCTGAAGATTCTGCGCCTGGGGTTTTGAATCGAAGCATACTGTGCTATACTTGAAACGTACCCACCTTGAGTATGAACTGGTTAACAGGTTAAATATGGAATTACGGGATCCGAAAGACGCGGTGCAGTTCGTCCGATCCGCAATCCTGGGCAGCATGCGCCGGCCGATTCCTCCCAACCATGAGGGTGTTCCGGCCAAGCGGACCGCGGGACTGCATGCCGTCCCATCGCGCTTCAACTGCCTGGTGCCGCTGGGCAACGGCTCGGCCCTGGCCTACAACTCTTTCTACGGTTCTTTCGCCAAATGGGGCGCGGCAGACCTGTCCTCCTACCGGAAGCTGCGCGCGGGGAGTCTTCCCATGGATCATTCCGGTCTGAAGGAGTTCCTTTCCGCAGGTTTCGCGGTCTCGTCGGCAGAAGATGAAACCTCGCGCCTGGAACGGTACTACCGCTCGGTGCGCTTCAACCCCCGGGTCATGAATCTGACCTTCGCGCCCACCCTGAACTGCAATTTCGCCTGCGACTACTGTTATCAGGGCCAGGACAAGCCTAGAGGTTTCATGACCGCGGAGGTGCAGGAGGCAGCCCTGGCCCATCTGGCCCGCCATGCCCCTTCTTTGAGCAGGGTCCAGGTCTGTTGGTACGGGGGCGAGCCCACGCTCGCCGTCGGTTCCATCATAGAGCCCCTCTCGGAGCGGATGATGGAGATCTGCCGGCAGAACCGGGTCGGCTATAATGCCTTCATGGTGACCAACGGATACCTGTACAGCCCCGACACCGCCGCCCGGCTCCTCAAAAGAAGGGTGACCACGGTCCAGGTCACGCTGGACGGCCCCGCGGAGTATCACGACAGCCGCCGGTGCCTGGCTTCCGGGGGGCCGACGTATGAGCGGATCGTGGAAAACCTGACCCGCATCGCCGCCTCGATTCCCGTCACCGTGCTGATCCGGGTCAACATCGACGAGCGCAACAAGGAGCGGGTGCGCGCTCTGATCGACGATCTGGCCGGCAGGGGCCTGGGCGGAAAGCCCAGATTGAGGATGTACTTCGCCCCGGTCAGAGCCTCCACGGAAGGGTGCCACAGCTGCAGCGAGCTCACAATGCTCAACGCCGCCTACGGCCGGTTGGAGGCGGAGCTGTACCGCCATGCCATCGAGAAGGGCCTCGCCAATCTGCCTCATCCTCCCCTTCTGCTCGGCAACTGCCAGGCCGTGAGACCCAAGGGCATGATCATCCTGCCCAACGGAGATCTCCATAAGTGCTGGGACACGGTTGGTGATCCGCAGCTCAAGTCCGGAACCATTTTTGATGTCGAAGGGTTCCAGAACGGCAGCACCCATGCCCAATGGCTGCGGTGGACCCCCTTTGCGGCCGAGGACTGCCAGGCCTGCAGGATACTGCCGATCTGCGTCGGCTTCTGCGCCTACAAACACCTGCACACCGATCTGACCCGCGGAGAAGCGGCGTCCGTGCCGTGTCCGAGCTGGAGGTTCAACCTGCACGAACGCCTGTTTCTGAGGGCCGAGAAGAAAGGGGTTGTCACGAGAGAGATGTGGGATGAATCGCTCTCGCCGACCGTACCGCAGGCCACGGCCTGACGGAAATACCGAAGGAACTGAAAGCAGAGGAGAATCATCATGCAGTTCATCGACAATCCTACGCGAAATCTGCGCGGCATCGTCAGCCTGGAATCCGCGCTGGAGTCCGGCAAGATCAAAGCGTCGAATCCCGACGAGTTGAAGCGCTTCGAGCAGGCTTTTCATTTCGTGCCCCAGAAGGTCGTGGAATACTCGGCTAGAATGCAGAAAAAGGTCAAGCCGAACATCTCTCCCAAAGAGAAGGCGGACCTGCTCTTCACCTTCTTCCTCCCGGAGTTCTTCACCCCGTCGCGGGTTCCGGGATGGAAGGCGGATCTGGTGTTCAAGATCGCCAAGATCGGGGCATATACGATCCGCATCGACGGCGATGCCTGCGCGGTCACCAAGGGGGCCTCGCCCTCTCCCTCCTGTCTGGTCGAGACCGACTTCGACTCTCTGTCGGGTGTCCTGAAGTACCTCATACTCTACGAGGCCAATCAACTCGAGCGGGCCGGATTCCGGGCGTCCAGCGAAGGCGACGCCGAGCTGGACGACGACATGCTGGAGGAAGTCGTTGGTGGCGGGGGGCGCTGTGCTGCTGATGCCTGCGACCGAGCCGTGTGCAGTCGCGAGTACGGCGGGGGAACCGCCTGCGGGGGGGCCGCCTGCGCTGGAGCCGCCTGCGGGGCCGACGTCTGCGGCGGAGCGGGCTGTATGCTCGAAGGCTGCGGGGCCGCGGCCTGCGGGGGGGCGGCCTGCGGCGCGGCCGGGTGCGTCGGAGACGCCTGCGCGGTAGCCGGCTGCGTGCTCGAGGCCTGCGGGGGGGCGGCCTGTGGGGGGGCGGCCTGCGGGGCCGCTGCCTGCGGGGCCGACGTCTGCGCGGCGGCGGCCTGCGGCGGGGAGGCCTGCGGCGGGGAGGCCTGCGGCCTCGACACCGGCGGCGAGGAAGCCTGCGGGACCGATGTCTGCGGCGGGGAGGCCTGCGGCGCGGATATCTGCGGCGGGGAAGCCTGCGGGACCGATATCTGCGGCGGGGAGGCCTGCGGCGGGGACGTCTGCGCCTCCGAGATCTGCGGCGGAGACGTCTGCGCGACGGAAGCCTGCGCGGCGGACGCGTGCGGGACCGAAGCCTGCGCGGCGGACGCGTGCGGCGGGGAAGCCTGCGCGGCGGACGCGTGCGCCGCAGAAGCCTGCGGGGCGGAGGC
>Ga0272443_10007873_pt1 | contig 10056 bp, 13 predicted proteins | sample SSMAcet12_FD_193581 | JGI IMG/M metagenome (GOLD analysis project Ga0272443, IMG submission 193581) | Marine sediment archaeal communities from Little Sippewissett salt marsh, Falmouth, MA, United States - SSM-Acet-12 | ecosystem: Environmental > Aquatic > Marine > Wetlands > Sediment ... | reverse complement strand
AGCACATAGCCGCTTCATGAGGACGGTTACCCAGCAACCCTTGGCAATGGCGGCATAGCTGACATTGTCAACAAGAAATCAAATTGCCAGTACACTGAGCGAAACTTTTGAGACACGGTACTAGGAAGCCAGCTAACGTGGAACAACCTGGCTCAGGATCTTTCCATCGATCACCCGCGAACCGTCGCCGATTACGCGGCCTTGCTCGTCTCGATGGACACTCTGATCGTTCAGGGCGCGTTGATCGAGGACAAACTGGTCGAGGCCCCCAAGAAGCCGCGCAAACTTCACTTTGCCGATCCCTTCATCCTTCACGCGGTTCGGCATTGGCTGAACCCGACCAAAAAGGCGTATGACGAGCAGATTCAACCGCTCTTAAACGATCCGAACTGGGCCTCGAAGCTGGCGGAGTCTGTAGCTGTAGCTCACGTCCGGCGACGGCATCCCACCTACTACATCAAGGCCGAAGGCGAGGTGGACATCGCTTATGTCGAGGGCAAGACCTTCCACCCGATTGAAATCAAGTGGACCGGACAGATGCACCCCAAGGATCTGAAGCAGGTGAAGAAGTATTCCAACGCTCGGATCTGGACGAAGCAGGCGAACTTCAACCCCATTCACGAGCTTCCGGCCATGCCGCTTCCGGTGGCGCTGTGGGGTGCGGCTTCCTCCTGAATTCCCGACATATCCCACCACGTGTTTTTCATAATGGATCTCTATCCGGATGGAATCCGCATGAGAGACTTTTCTTGTTCCCCTTCAAAGAATACGGAAAGGCGTTTATCAGTCATTTTCTTTTTCGTATCGATCGCGTGCCTTGAGATAAATCCCTTTGACTTCGATCCCCTGTTCCCCAGAACAAGAAATCCGCAATAGTCTCCCTCGCCTCGAACAGGGAACGGCTTGCCGCCAGGGAGAGGGAATGGGCGGATCGGCCGGGGCTGGCCGAGTTTTTCTCGAGGTGATCCACGACCGCCCGTATTACCTTCTCCGGCTTGGGAAACGAGGTTGCGGCATGGCCGAAGATGATCCAGGGGAGCTGCTATGAAAAATCACCTCGAATGGGCCAAACCAATTCTGGATATCCGCTGCTGGGCCTGCGGTGAAGTACTGGTTTCGGTTTCAGCCGGTCAAGACCCGATTGTTCTCACTTCATCAGTGAACCATTTTGAAATCACTTGTCCCATGTGCAATGAGACATGCGAATACCCGTTCTCAGATAACAGCGAGGGCTGCCTTCTTTAAGCCTATGCCTGGGATCCGGATGTTGATGGGATCGAGTTCAAAGACGATACACGTGATGATCTCCGGGACCTGCTGGGGCAATATAAATCCAAGCTTCTGGGGGACTCAATACACCCGGACCTTTTTGAAAAAGAATTCGGGATGGTCACTGATTACCTGGAATACCTCGCCAAACAAAACCTTGATCCAAAAGATAGATCAAAAGAGACCATCGACAATTACATCGAAGATTTTCGAGCAGAGGAAGACCTCTCGCTCCATCGCGAGAAGATATTTCGTCGGGCAATAAACCGTTTTTACCGGTTGATTGAGGAATGAAAATCGAATTGAATTTTGAGAACCTGTCAGTATTTTGCAGCAGTCATTGACCGTCTTAATCGCAATATCGGTGCGTGCCGACACCCAGAGTCCTTTCCACTCGTCTGACAGCCCGTCTCACCGCTATCCCCCTGATGCCATGATCTACTTCACGAGGTCGCCGGAACGTAATACTGCCCCATATTTTACTTTACAATCCTTGGCGGTAAGGCGGAGTGCTCTGCGTCAATAAAGGGGGACGACCTGAAATAACTCAATAAGTAGGAGGGACGGTTCTGACGCCCATCCACGAAGGGATCCAGGGTGGTCCGAAGAGCGGGACGGGTCAGGGACGTTCGACAGCGGCTCAGAGCTCGTCCCACTCCCTCTTGGGGCCGTACAGGATTTTCTTCATCTTCTTCTTGAGCCTCGGGGAAAAACGCTTGTCCCCGAGCATCCGTTCCACCGGCCCGCGCGTCAGGTCCAGGGGCGTGCTCTCCAGGAAGCGAAAGATCGCGGTGATCCACTGCCTCGAGCACCCTGAACCTGAACCCGGGAAGGACGTCGGGTTCATGCGTAATGGGCCCGAGGACGCCCGTGATATGGAAGCAGTCGAGGAAGGGGGAAGGCCAACGGCCATGGGCCGGGTGGTGACCGGGTCGATCTTTTTTTGTCTACCGAACGTACGGCAGGGGAGCTTGAGGATAAAGCCCCCGCCTTGAACTCACACCAGCAAGACTCTCCGCCGACCCCACCTTGAAAAAACAGGCCTTACACGCCTTTTGGAAATCTGAAAAACTGTAGCTAAAATCCTTAGCCGCTACTAAACACAAAATGTTTTGAAATGGACATTTAAAGAGGCTGCACATGTCCACTTATTAGACACATATTTTAAGGCAGGTCTCTTCAGATAGAAATTTCCTCTCTTCGATCACCGGGAGCCCCCCTCATCCTCGCGCTTGGGGGTGTTTCCCAAAATGTTTTTCTTTTTCCTTGACTCCTCAAGTGCCGCCCTCGCCCATCGCACCGTTTCATCGAAAACGACTTCCAGATCATGGTTTGCCCCCCTGCATCCCTCGAAGACCTGTTCTGCCCAACCGAGGTAGGTCAATTTGCGGTCGTGTGGCCAGGCTGGGGGGTTGGTGATGATATCCCCGATGTTGCAGATCTTATCCGCGACCTTGATCATCTTGGCGGGTGTGGAAATTGAGGACGCATGCCTGATCTGGAGTTGCTTCCTTTCCATCCAGTCCAGGGACTTGTCATCGGAGACCTCCTCGACTATGGCGCGGACTTCCCCTCCAAAGTGCTCTTCAACCTCTTCCGCCGTAGTCCCCGTATCCTCGATGGTGTCGTGTATGATCGCTGCTATCAGGACCGTCGGATCCGTCACACCGCCTTCCTGGGCCAAGGTCTTGGCGACAGTTATGGGGTGATTGATGTAAGGCGTCTTCTCCTCGTCCTTCCGGCGTTGGTTGCGGTGCCTGTGTGCCGCGAAGTCGAGGGCCTTCAGTATCTCGAGTGATCCGCCCATGTTGCCTTTCCCCTCGATCCCACCCCTCTTCCAAGAGAATATTGTGGGAAACAACACCCGGATTGGCTCCTCGAAGAGGTTGGCCACGAAGAGGTTCTCACAGGTGGGACAATATGTCGGGAAACCGAAGTAGGTTTGAAAATTCATCATTCCTCCTCCAAGATACATCTCCTTTTCAAAGCCACAACCGCAGTTGGCGAGGGCGATGCGTCCCATAACGATTCTTTTTATCAATGGATAGAATGGATTTGATTCTCTTCTTTCCGTCTGGGCTTACGGCTTCCTGGGCGATCTCCTTGCGAGCGAGCCGGGAGAATGGCAACCCCAAGTCCTTGGGCCATGGATAAGGTCATGGCGACCTCCTTGAATCGAGTTTGTGGGTCGGCACGGCTTAGACCTCGAACATGGTTCATTTTCCTCGAATCCCATGCTATTATCAATTCGAGGTAATGAGGAACCTCACCCCTACTTGGAAGCATTCGGGAGAAATACCATGGAAACAGGCCTACCTTTAGATAAAATGACGACGGCTGACAAGCTCAGGGCAATGGAGGAAATCTGGGCTGATCTTCAGCGGAATCCGGAGGACATACCCTCTCCAGCCTGGCACGGAGACGTCCTGCGTGCTCGAGAAGCTAGGGAAAAAGAGGGCATTTCCCGGTTCGGAAAGTGGAACGACGCCAAAGTCAGGATTCGCGAGCGCACCAGATGAACATCCTGATCCTTGACGAGGCCGAACAAGATCTCATCGACGGTTTTCGGTTCTATGAGACGCGTGAAGAAGGACTCGGCGACTACTTTTTGAATTCTCTGTTTTCCGATATTGATTCTCTTCGTCTCTACGCGGGAATTCACTCGATCCATTTCGGATATTATCGGCTCCTGTCGAGGCGATTTCCTTTTGCCGTATACTACAAAGTCAATGAGGATACGGTCAGTATCTGGGCGATTCTGGATTGCCGGCAGGAACCCTCAAAGATTCAGACCAGATTGAACACTTCCTCTGAATCCCGGTAGATCCTGGTTCTGAAATATCTATCATGGGTTTTGCTGGGCCCAGCAGAATTTAAGTATCATTATCCTATCCGTAAGTTATTCCAAAAATAATATAATCAAGCATACAGGTTAAAAATAACATTATTCCTTGCGGCGGACAAAGCTATCTTAAGTTTCGAGGCTGCTTTTGCTTGTGGAATGAATGGTGAAGGCTAATGCTGACTAACCCTTTCGAGTTCTTCCCGGATCACTTTTCGGAGCACGCTTTCATCTAAAGGCTTTCCCATTTTTTCAAGATATTTCCGTAGCGCCTCGTTGATCATAGTTTGATATCCATACCCTGCCTCGTCTGCCCGGGCACGAAATTCTTCCAAGACTTCCGTATCAAGGTAAATGGTAATTCGAGTTTTCCCCTTCTGCGGAATGATCTGCCCTCTTTTCGCGTTTTTGAAATTATATTCCTTCTTCATATTGACTCCTTTCGGAAGGTGTTGCCTCCCGCGCGGAAATTATTCGAAAACCGTCCCGAACTTCAGTGTAGACTAAGACAATGATTCTCCCTAGTGCATCAGCCCCGAGGGATACGAATCTCTGCTCTCCAGAAATGTTCTGTTCCTCGAGCGTGAGGGCCAGCGGATCAAAAAACACCGATTCCGCGTCAGAGAAGCTTACCTTGTGCTTGCGGAAATTGGTTGCGGCCTTTTTAGGATCCTAAGAAATCTGCACGGGCTTACTATGCATATAGTATATGCATTTGTCAACTGTTAATTTCGGAAATATATTATTCACTTAGGTATAAAGGAATATTGGGACAACATGCTGCTCAAGTTTTCGCTCCTCTCATAAATCGAGGACACGCAACTAATCAGAACAATAGATTCATGGTTGCAGGAGATCTGAATGCTATCGCCGGAAACGGTCGGTCAGGTCCGTTTTGGGGTTGCCCTCACACAATCGTAGTGGCAAATCTAAGCTCAACGTCACCGGGTTTTCCGTTTGACGCTACAGGTGGCAGTTCATTGCAAAGACTCCGCATTACGGAAACTCAACTCCCCGGGACACAGGAGGGGTGGGGACTATACGGTGCAGGCCGGGTGGGCAGTCAAGCATTAGTAGGCATCCCCTATGTTTATAAACTGCGCCGTCATCCTGAGCTCACCCATATCAGCCGTGTCTGGCCATTTGAGACAGGGTTTACCCCTGACCCCGCAACCACCGAGGGCCCTTTTGTCTTGCACGCCGAGATCTGGCCCGGTGTTGTAAAAAAGAGGGTTGACAAAGGACTACCTCAAGCGCACCAGGCAAAACGTTCATGACTCTGACGGGACCGTCATTTTCTCACACGGAGAGCTTACGGGAGGGTCCAAGCGAACCGTTGATTTCGCTGCAGAGCTGAGACAACCCTCGCTCCATATCGACCTTGAAAAGAACTCTCCAGAGGCAGCAGCCGGCATTCTCACCGCCTGGATCAAAATGCACAAGATCACTGTGCTCTGTGTCGCTGGGTCAAGAGCAAGTAAGGACCCCAAGATCTATCACCGGGTGAAGGTCGTGATGGAACTCGCTCTGCAGGGAATGAAGGAGCAGGAGGCATGGAAAGGACTTCCAGAGGAAGCATCTGTTCATTGACATCATGGGCTTTCGTGATTGTAGTCGCGTTCTCCTTCTGGAATGGGCGTTCAGAGAGTGCTGCAAAGCGCGTGGCTCTTGTAATCGGCAACGGCGCCTACTCATCCTCTCCCCTAAGGAACCCGCCCAATGACGCAAGGGACGTATCTTCCGCATTCTCAAACCTCGGCTTCGAGGTGATCGAGCTCACAGACGCCCACAAAGGCGCCTTCCTGCACGCCCTTGATGATTTCAGTGACAAGCTGCGCCTTGCCGAGGCCGGCCTCTTTTATTTTGCAGGGCATGGTATGCAGATCCGCGGACAGAATTACCTGCTACCGGTAAGGGTGCACGTGCGGCGAGAGTCGGATGTTGAGTATGAGGCGGTAAACGCAAACAGGGTCTTGGCGGCCATGGAGGAGGCCGGAAGTGAAGTGAACATATCAAGGACGTCTTCAAGCGAGTGAGGATTGGAGTGGTAGGAGCGACGGGCGGAGAGCAGTGTGATGTGTTTTCTGAAATTGGGCGTACAAGGTCTGGTCGCTCTTCTCCATCGCGGAACAGGGCTCTTCTGGGCCGTGGGCTCGAGGACGGCGGCCACCTCGGGCGTGAAGAGCTCGCGGGCGAGTGCGTAGAGTTCGGGGATGTCCAGGCCCTGGTGGAGACCCGGGCGCTAGGCCAGGGCCCCTGGCAAAGTGCGTAACCATAGTCGGCCATGGGGCTTTCCTGGAAGATGTGTGGGATGGGCCATTTTAGGGAATGTTGAATGAGGCGTTTTTCAGTGTTACGATAAAAGTTGGGTTCTGGACGATCTGACCATTCCTACGAAAACGGTCCTGATAGACGCGGCCGTTTGGTGAAAAAAAGGGGAAAGAATGTGTTCCGCAATGAAGCCCCTGTCACGAAGGGAATTCCTCCGCACAACCTGCCTGCTCTCCACGGGTGTGTTCTTACCGTCGTTTCGTCCGATATGGGCTTCTCAGCGGGGCTTAAGACGAGCAGGCGAGTTCGGCGAACTCAATGCGACCGAACCCGGTGGCATCGACCTCTACCTTGAACACAAAGACCTGTTGATCGGCGGCGAGCCCGGACGGGCGATCGCGATCAATGGTTCCTTCCCTGGACCGGTCATTCGGATGCGGGAAGGCAAGGAAGCGCTGATCCGCGTCCACAATCGGTTGAACGAATCGAGCTCGATCCACTGGCACGGTATCTTGCTGCCTTTCGACATGGACGGCGTCCCGGGCATCAGCTTCCCCGGCATTCCCGGGGGCGAGACCTTTACCTACCGTTACCCCGTCCGGCAGAACGGTACGTATTGGTATCACAGCCATACGGGTTTGCAGGAACAGCTCGGACATTATGGCCAACTTATTCTCGAACCTGACGAGCCGGATCCGGTGGCGTACGACGTGGAGTATTCCGTCGTCCTGTCCGACTGGACGTTCGAGAAACCCCACCGTGTGCTGTGGAAGCTCAAGACCATGGAGGGCTACTACAACTTCCAGCGCCCGACGCTGGCGAACATTGACGATCAGATAAAGGCGACCGGCATGTCGTTGAGCGAGGTGCTCGAGAAGCGATTGGCATGGAACCGGATGCGGATGGACCCGACAGACATCGCCGACATTACCGGGGCGACGTACACCTACCTGATGAACGGCAAGGCAGCCCACGAGAACCCCACGTTCATCGCGGAACCCGGCCAGCGGGTGCGCCTGAGGATCGTCAACGCCTCGACCATGACCTTCTATGATGTCCGCATACCGGGCCTGCCGATGACCGTGGTGCAGGCAGACGGTCAGAACATCAAGCCGGTTGAGACTGATGAGCTTCGTATCGCGGTTGCCGAAACCTATGACGTGATCGTGACCCTGCCGGAGGCGCGGGCTTACACCCTGTTCGCGGAGACGATGGACCGCAGCGGTTATGCACGCGGCACCCTGGCCCCGAGACAAGGAATGTCGGCGGAGGTGCCTGAACAGCGTCGCCGCCCCATGCTCACCATGGCCGACATGGGTATGATGATGCACGGCGAGATGAAGGGCATGGAGAACCAGGACCATGGGATGGCGCACAAAGACACGCCGCATCATTCCTCAGGCGACGGGCACGGAAAGGCACTGCCGACGAAAAACTTGACACCGCGCATCAAGCACGGCCCGGACCGGCACGGCCCGGCCAGTATCACCATGGCTCAAACGGCATACCGCCGGCTCGACTATCCTGGGGCGGGTCTAGGTGACGACGGCTGGCGCGTACTGACCTACAGCCAGTTACGCGCGCTGAAAGAACCCTATGGTCGACGGCCACCCACGCGTCAATTCGACCTTCATCTCACCGGCAACATGCACAAGTACATCTGGGGCTTCGACGGCAAGAAGTGGTCGCAGTCGGACATGATCCGCTTCCGGTACGGCGAGCGACTCCGGATCAACATGATCAACGACACCATGATGAGCCACCCCATCCACCTCCACGGCATGTGGATGGATCTCTACGCAGGAGCCGAGGACTACGGCGGCAACCCCCGTAAACACACGGTGATCGTCCAGCCGGCAGAGTTGCTCACCGTGGACATCAGTGCCGACGCCCCGGGACAGTGGGCGTTCCATTGCCACCTGCTCTATCACATGGAGGCCGGCATGTTCCGCACCGTCGCCGTCGTGCGTTCTCTGGAAGGAGGCCCGATCCGTGCCACGTCGTAACCCTCGCCCCTGGAAGACGATCGTGCTCGCGGTGCTGCTCGTTTCCGCCGTCCCGGTGTGGGCTCAGGACGACTCCCACCTGCCGAACACGGAAGGTCGCCCGATGCACGGCGAATCGGCCGCTCAACATGACAAATCCACGCCCCTCGCGCCGGCGATCGAACCGGCGATCCCCGAGGGCATGACACTGGAGGAGGTCTTCGACCTCGCCGAGTCGCCACCGCCCGGAGACTTTCCCGAAACATTGTCAGATGACAAGATTTACGCGTTCACGCTGTTCGAGCAGCTGGAGTATCGCGTTGCGACTGAGGACGACACGTCCGATCGCCTCGGCTGGGAGGCCCAGGGCTGGATCGGGGGCGACTTCAACAAGTTCCGGTGGAAGAACGAGGGCGAGGCGGTTTTCGACGGTCAGGACGAGTGGGAAATGGAAACCGACCTGCTCTACTCCCGCCTGATCACGCCCTTTTGGGATGTTCAGATCGGCGTGCAATACGCCAACGAGCGGCGTGAAGACGACTACGAAGATCGCTGGTCCGGCGTGATCGCACTGCAGGGGCTGGCCCCCCACAAGTTCGAGCTCGATCAATCGCTCTATATATCCGAGGACGGTGATTTCACCTTCGAGATCGAAGCCGAGTATGATCTTCGCATCACCCAGCGCCTGGTGCTTCAACCGCGCGCGGAGATCGGGATTGCCTTTCAAGATGTTCCCGAACGCAACCTCGGCGCTGGCATGACCGACGTCAAGCTCGACCTGCGCCTGCGCTATGAGATCAAGCGCGAGTTCGCTCCCTATGTAGGCGTTCGCTCCCGGTTCCTCGTGGGAGAAACGGACAACATCGCAGAGGCCCGCGGAGAGGATTCCGAGCAGCTGTTTTTCATGGCAGGTGTTCGTTTCGCATTTTAGGGGCGGATCAAGAGGCCCGTGTTACGTCTCCTAAGTGAATCCCTATTCGGTGCTGCAAAAAAAAATCAGGTTCTGTTGGTTTTGTCCTGTTGTTAAAATTTTCCTGGATTTTGACTCCGCAGGCTACTGCGTTCACGGCGCCGGAAAAAGATACCAGGAGTCCGTCACCCAGGGTCTTTATGATTTTGCCTTTATACTGTTCAACCAACGTGCCTATGGTTGAAAAATCTTCCTGGAGAAGTTCAAGGGTTTCCGTTTCATTAGAGCTCATTCTTCTGCTGAAGCCGACGACGTCGGTAAACATGACCACAGCCAGGACCCTTTCGCCTACTTTGTCCAGGAGAGGCAAAGATTCTTTCATTTTTTCTCGCGACAGAAGGTTTGAGGCACAGCTCTACACACCTAATCGATTCAGATACCGCTTGCTTGACCTTTCTGTACCAGAAAAGTTTTTTTGGTGTCATGCAAAAAAATCGCCTGCCTTGTGACCGTATCTGACAATCCCCTCTGTTATGATCGGCAGCAAATCAAAAAGGAGGGAGAAAAAATGGAATCCGCCATCCTGAATTACCTTGATCAGATAAAGGTGGGTCGCAAGCAGGAGTACAAAAACATGGCTCTTTATCCGCTCCTTTCCACCTATGACCTGGACCTCGATTATCTTCTGCTCGAGGAGGCCCTCACAGGGAACGGGATTGAAATAGTTGAAAAGGATGAGGGCGGGTCGGTCCCGGAGCTCAAGGCCGTGAACAAATCCC
>Ga0272443_10007872_pt1 | contig 10057 bp, 7 predicted proteins | sample SSMAcet12_FD_193581 | JGI IMG/M metagenome (GOLD analysis project Ga0272443, IMG submission 193581) | Marine sediment archaeal communities from Little Sippewissett salt marsh, Falmouth, MA, United States - SSM-Acet-12 | ecosystem: Environmental > Aquatic > Marine > Wetlands > Sediment ... | reverse complement strand
AAAAATATTATAACTCCCTTCGGTATTGTTTCTTCCTGCCGAAGTTCCGATAAATACATTACTTTCCCCCCATGTAAGATCTCTTCCGGATAATGTTCCTATTGCAACATTATTATATGCTATGGTAGTTGAGTAGCCGCTTTCCCATCCTATAAACACATTTCCCCAATCTCCGTTTGCATTGTAACCTGCTTCATGTCCGAGGTATATACTTCTTCCACCTGATTGATTTGAATAACCTGCATTATTTCCTATATAGATATTATCATCACCGGAATCATTAGATTTGCCTGCTTTAAATCCTAAGAATACATTTGAAGTCCCTGTTTGATTTAATGCTCCTGCACTGTCGCCGACAAATACATTTGTTGAACCTGTTGTATTAGAATATCCTGCTTTGTTTCCTATATAGACATTGGAATATCCTTGCGTATTGCTGTATCCTGATTGATATCCGATAAATGTATTATAACTGCCCTGGTCTCCTGTAACTCCGCCTAATGTGTTATTTTGACCTGATTGAACGCCTATAAAAACATTTGATACAGCAGTTGTGTTTGAATACCCCGAAAGCGGTCCTAAAAATATATTTCCGTCAGCATTTGTATTACTGTATCCGGCATTATATCCCAGGAAAACATTGTAACTTCCTTCTGTGTTTTCATAGCCTGAGCTGTTTCCCATAAATATATTATTGAAACCGGTACTGTTTGAACGGCCGCTTTCATTTCCAATAAATACATTATCATCGGCAGTTTCATTATTAAACCCGCTTTCATAGCCTATGAATATATTTCTGTTTCCTTCGGTATTATTAAAACCGGCTTTGTGCCCCCAAAAAGCATTATGTTCACCTGTAGTATTATAAAATCCGGAAACTATTCCGAGAAATGAATTTCCGTTACCGGTTGTATTGCTGTATCCGGCCATCATTCCGAGAAATGAATTAAATCCGCCTTCAGTATTTGAATACCCGGCATATGAACCCACAAAAGAGTTGCTGACTCCGCTTGTATTTGAGTATCCGCTTTCATATCCGATAAATGAATTATAATTTCCGGATTCATTGGTTAATCCGCTGTTCTTTCCTAAAAACAAATTTCCTGATCCTAATGTATTATTAAAACCGGAAGAGTCTCCAATAAATGTATTATTTGTTCCCGAAAGATTGTGATAGCCTGTTCTGTATCCGAAGAATGAATTGTGACTTCCCGAAGTGTCTGAAATACCGCTTTCATAACCGCAAAACAGGTTGTATACACCACTTGTAAGTGAATCTCCGGCTCTGTGTCCTATAAGATAATTTTCGGGTGTCATGTGTAAATAATTTTCCGTACCTTCTTTTGCCGAAGAAAACCTTCCCACTGCAAAACCACCTGAAACACCTTTTTCAGTTGCATTCGTATAGACTCTTGTGCTGTCGGCATCTGTATAAAAAATATTATCGGCCGTGGCTTTTGCCGATGAGAATCTTCCTACGGCAAAGCCGCCGGCAACTCCTTTCTCAATAGGTTCTCTCATATATACTCTTGTGCTGTCCGGTGTCACTATAAAATATGATGTGTCCGGAAATTCTTTTGCAGATGAAAATCTTCCTACGGCAAATCCGCTAGAAACTCCTTTTGAATCTTCTTTTACATACAGTCTTGCACCTTCGGAAGTAACTACAAATACCGGATTGCCGTCTTTATCTAAAATTTCGAAAAGAGCATCGTCTGCACCTTGGTCATCATCAGCTTGTATAACAAACTTCCCTACCGGTGTTCCCGTTCCGATACCTACATTTCCATCGTTATAATAGATATCGTTTCCGTTAACTGTCCAAATATTATTAACTGAATTTTCCGAAGAGATTGCATGTAAAGCGTAGGGAACCGATAACAACTGACTTGTCCCGACTTCCATATAATTGCTGCCGCCGCCGGGATCAATGCTGATTCTTACATAATGACTGTTATCAGCCCATTGAATCAGAGAAAAATCTCCTGATTGAACAGTTCCTTCTCCTATATTGAATGTTATTAATCCGAAATTATTTGTTGTTACCTGATGAGTTTCACCGTAAACTACCGTTCCGGAATTACTTCCTTGCAATATTTCAGTGAATACTCCGACAGTTTGGTCACTGATTACATTTCCGTTATTATCTCTTACAACAGCTTGATATTTGAAACTCTCGGGAGTTTGTGCAAACATTGAAAAACTTGCAGTAAGTACGAACAATAAAAGGTTTATCTTTTTCATGGGTTTCATTTTTAATATTCTCCAATATACAAAGAAAAATATATAACAGTATGAGTTTCATGACATTTTACTTATATAATTTACGAATGTATTAAATGTTTACGGCAAATCTAAATTTGAATAATACCGCTATAATTTCATTGATTAATAAACAGATTGTTTATTCAATTGCTTTTCTCTTTTTTATCTTTAAAAATAGATGTATATTACCTAATAATTTGAATATTATGTTTACAATTACTTTGGAACTTCAAGATAATGAAGAGATATTACTGACACGGCCTGCAAATCATTTTTTGGGAATTGAAGGAGTGGGAGGTAAGATATTCATAACAAATAAACGTTTTGTATTCAAATCTCATGAATTGAACATTCAAAAACATCAATTGGATATTGATTATGCTGATATCATTAAGGTCACCTATTTTAATTCATTACTTTTATTTCCCAACGGATTAAAATTGATGCTTAAAAACGGAAAAGAAGAAAAATTTGCCGTTTGGAAAAGACATTTAGTAAAAGGCTTGATTTCGAAGAATATAAGGAAAGGGAAATAATAAGATTGTATCTCTTTTTGAAGAAATAACTTGAAACGCCGTTACTGCATTAATTTAACTTGATTAACGGAATACAATAATTTGCAGTCCTTTTTTATTGTTTATATTTGGGCTTCAAATTTGATCTATGGAGCGATTTAAAAAAGCAATGAATGAATCTCCCTTATTTCGTTGGGGAGTATTATTATTGGTTGGTTTTGTTTTATCAACCAATTATTATTTCTACGATGCATTTTCTACATTAAAGGATTTGCTGAAGGCCGAATTCAATTTCACAAATACAGATTACGGCTTATTTGTATCTTTTTATTCTGTTCCGAATACATTCTTATTGATGGCTGTTATAGGGGGGATGATCTTGGACAGAATAGGTATTCGAAGAACAGGTTTTATGTTTGTGTTCTTTATGGCTTTCGGAGCGTTTCTAACTGCATACGGTGCTTCAAAATTATACGGAGACGGCGGTTTTGCATACAGTTTTATGCAATCATTCCTGCCTGATTATTCTCCCGAATTGAAGATGATGTTGCTGGGAAGATTCTTCTTCGGCCTCGGTGCTGAAACAAGTATTGTGGTTGTAAGTAAAATTCTGGTAAAATGGTTTAAAGGAAAAAACCTTGCTTTGGCATTCGGATTAAAAGTCGGATTCGGCAGATTGGGAACATTTGCTGCACTTCAAGCCTCACCTGTTTTGGCAAATGACGGTGCAACATTAACAACGGAAATATGGCTGGCTGCTGTTTTGGTCTGTATCGGCCTTTTGGTTTTCTTGATTTATATGATGTTAGATGCAAAACTTGACAAGCAAATAGCTGAAACAAAAACAGATGAAGACGAACAAGAAAAAAGTAAATTTTCATTTAAAGATGTCCGCCAAATTCTCGGTAACAGAGCCTATTTATACATTGCATTGCTGTGCGTTACTTTTTATTCCGCAGTTTTTCCGTTCCTTGCATATGCTCCTGATTTCTTTGCTGATAAATTCAGTTTTACGGATATTCAAAGCGGCAGAATTACATCCTTGCTGCCCCTTGCAACATTAATTTTTACACCGCTTTTCGGTTTCTTGATCGATCGCTGCGGAAAAAGTGCAACAGCAATGATTTTCGGCTCTTTGGCTTTATTTGTTGTTCATGCTTTATTCGGATTTACCGATATTTTACCCTATGTTCCGATGATTTTCTTAGGCATTGCATTTTCATTAGTACCTGCGGCAATGTGGCCGAGTATGGTGAAACTGGTTGACGACAGAAAGATAGGAACGGCATACGGACTAATGTATTCAATTCAGAATCTCGGGCTGTGGGGATTCCCTATACTTGCAGGCTTAATACTCGATAAAACAAATCCGGGAAACCCGGAAGTAACAGACTATACAATGACGATAGTAATGTTTGCCGGGCTTGGTTTACTTGGTTTGTTTTTCTCATTTATGTTGAAAAGAGAAGATAAGCTCAGAGGTTTTGGTGTTGAACTTCCCTTAAATAAAAAGAAATGAAAATATTAACAGATCTGTTGTTGCCGAAAGAACATATGAAATAATAGTTTGTTTTTATCAGGCATATGTTTAAATGTAAACGAATCTGATTCATGCAGAATGGGCATTGTTTGTAAGCTTAAAATTGTAACTTTGTATTAAGAAAAACAGATAAATGAAAACTTCTGAACTAAAAAAAGATATCACACAAATTATTAATTCTATTGAAGATGAAAGTACTTTACTTTCTATCAGATATTTTTTATACAAACACATAAATATTGAAAATGATTCCGATTTTTGGGATGAACTGCCGGCAGAAGTAAAAGAAAGTATCAAAATCGGGCTGCAACAAGCAGATGAAGGGCTTTTAACGCCTCACGATGAAGTAATGAAAAAAATCAAATCCAAATACATGCAATAATGAAAGTTCTATGGACTCCGGAAGCCGAAGAAACTTTTGAGCAGATTATTGATAATCTTATATTATATTGGACACAAAAAGAGCTAAACAGCTTTTTGGAACAAACAGAAAACGTCTTATCATTCATAGAACAAAATCCCTGTTTATATAAATCAACACAAAAAAATAAGCAAGTAAGAAAAGGCTTCATTAATAAATTGGTTACTGTGTTTTACAGAGTAGATTCCGAAAATAAGCAAATTGAAATTTTGTCTTTTTGGAATAATCGTCAAGACCCTGATAAGAATAAATTTGATTAGTTTAATTTTACTGTGAATAAAAAAATAACGAAATGAAAGAACTAAATTTCCCCGAATTAAAATCAATACCAAAAGAATTTCAAATCAATTTCCCGTTTAAACAATCAACATACCTTATAAACGGAGAAATTAAACAATGGAAGGGTGATTTTGAGAAAGTATACGCACCGGTTTATTATACAAAAGACGGTGAATTTACTAATTACATCGGTGAATATCCTTTAATGAAGGAAGCCGATTCGCTTGAAGCTTTGCATGCAGCTGTTGAAGCGTATGACCACGGAAAAGGTATTTGGCCTGCAATGACTGTTTCTCAACGTATTTCAGCCGTTCAAAAGTTTACACTTTTAATGAAAGAAAAAAGAGAAGAGATTGTAAACCTGCTTATGTGGGAAATAGGGAAAAGTTTAAAAGATTCTCGAAAGGAATTTGACAGAACTCTCGAATATATAAATGATACAATTGAAGCTTTAAAAGATCTTGACAGAAAGTCTTCAAGATTTAAAATAGCCGATAATATTTTGGCACAGGTCAGACGAGCACCGCTTGGTGTAACACTGTGTATGGGCCCGTTTAATTACCCTTTGAACGAAACCTTTACAACCCTGATTCCGGCATTAATCATGGGGAATACCGTGATCTTTAAACCCCCGAAATTAGGAGTGCTTCTGCATGAGCCTTTATTAGATGCATACAAAGAAGCATTTCCCCCCGGAGTTGTGAATACGGTATACGGCGACGGCAAAGAAGTCATAAGCCCATTGATGAGTTCCGGAAAAATAGATGTATTGGCATTTATCGGTTCAAGCCGAGTTGCCGATATTCTGAAAAAACAACACCCTGAACCCCACAGATTACGATCGGTTTTAGGACTTGAAGCAAAAAATCCGGCAATCATTTTACCCGATGCTGATTTGGAGCATTCAGTAAAAGAATGTGCTCTCGGAAGCTTGTCATACAACGGACAAAGGTGCACGGCCATTAAGATCATCTACGTTCACGATTCAATTTATGAAGACTTCCTGCAAAGGTTTGCTGCGGAAGTTGAAAGTTTAAAGATAGGAATGCCTTGGGATGAGGGTGTGAATATTACACCCTTGCCGGAACCCGATAAATCAAAGTGGTTAACCGAATATATTGAAGAAGCTGAAGAAAAAGGAGCAAGACTGATAAATGAAAACGGCGGAAAGCATAATCATTCATTGTTTTTTCCGGCAATTTTGGCAGATGTTACAAATGATATGAAAATATTTCATGAAGAACAATTCGGGCCCGTTGTGCCGGTATTGCCCTACAGCTCAATTGAAGAGCCTATGGAATATGTGGTAAATTCAAACTACGGACAACAAGCAGCCATCTTCGGGAATGATACCGAAATGATTTCTAAACTGATAGATACATTCGTAAATCAATTATGCCGAGTAAATATTAATTCGCAATGCCAAAGAGGGCCGGATGTATTTCCCTTCACCGGAAGAAAAGATTCGGCGGAAGGCACCTTATCCGTTTCGGATGCCTTACGCGTATTCTCAATAAGAACATTGGTTGCCGCCAAAGGAACAGATGCGAATAAAGCCATCATTACCGATATTGTTCAAGAGCAACGATCTAATTTCTTATCTACGGATTTTATTTTTTAAATCGCTATGTTCCTCATTTTTATTCAGCTGTTCCGGATTTGTAATCTGAAACCTTAATATAAACAATCATATAAAGATCAAGGAGCTGATTACATTACACTATAAGAATATATCATTTTTTTTATAATTTATATTATTTAAGTTGCAGTGAAAAAAAAGCTAAGTTTTATAATAATATTTCTGCTGATAATTGTTGTAAACACGAATGCTCAAGAATCAGTAATTTCCGGAAAGGTATTAAACAAAATAACTTCTAAGCCTATCCCTTATTCGTGTGTGCAAATTGAAAATACTAATATAGGTACGGTTACTAACAATGAAGGGAAGTTTAAGTTGATTATTCCCTATAAATACATGAATAATAACGTATCATTTTCAAACATCGGTTATAAAGTTGAATTTAAAAAAATAAAAACATTAAAACCCGAGAGTGTAATATTTCTGCAGGCTGAAGATGAAGCTATTCAAGAAGTTATAATAATGCCCGACAGCACATTACTTACCCTGCTCAGAAGGGCATATATTAAAATAGCTGATAATTATTCAACAAAACCCATAAATCTGAAAGGCTTTTACAGAGAAACTTTACGAACAGAGAATGATCAATATTTATATTTTGCAGAAGCCGTTTTAGAATTGTTTAAGGCATCTTATCAAAAAAAATCAAATTCTGATCAAGTGAAAATTATAAAATCAATGGTTAATGAATTTTCGGGTTCTGATACCGTTAATAATGTTCGCTTCTACGGGGGGGCGTTTTTGGCAAGTACACTTGATGTTGTTAAACAACGATTTGACTTTATAAACCCTCAGCATTTTAAAAGATATAATTATTCTTTGGATAAAATTACTACATTTCATAACAACGAAGTATATGTTGTGAATTTTGATACAAATAACGATTCATTGAAAGGAAGCAATAAAGGAAAAATGTATATTGACAAAGAATCTCTTGCTTATGTGGCATTCAAATTTGAAAATACAAAAAGAGGGATTAAACAATATCAAGCTTTAAATCATACTCCGTATAATTTAAAAGAAAGAAATTATGATGTCTTTTATTCTAAACAGAACAATAAATGGTATCTAAAATATATTGTATATGAAAGAGAAGGGTACAATAATGTGTTTAACAGTAAATTATTTAATCAGGCTGAATTTATCAGAACTGAAATAAGGTCAGATTCCGTAAAGCCGATTCCGTTTAATGAACGTTTGGAATACAGAGATATTTTTTCATTGAAAGCAAATGAATATTATTCCGAAGATTATTGGTCGGATTACAGTATTTTACAACAAGATACTATTCTTAAAAATCAAATTAAACCTTTATACAGTACTGATGAGACTAAAAACTTATTAACTTTTAAGCCGATACCGCCGAAAGAGAAATTAATTCTTAAAATAGTAAAGAATTTATCATGTGGTTTCGGGCTTGGTTTTTATCCTTACAGTTTTACTCAAACTGAGTATTCAGCATCATATAATACCGGTGTTGAATATTTAGATTTAATTGAAAACAGAAGCTTTTCACAGCATTTATATTCTTTTCAATTAAGCTATTACTATAATGTATATAATAACTGGGAAATCGGGTTTTCGGGAAATTCGAATTTAACAAAATCAGAATATCTTGAATCTTATGATATAGGTATATCCCGCAGATTTTTAGTAAGCAGAAGAAGCTTTCCTGTTGTTTTAAGGATTTCTTTATTATATTCACACAATAACTTATCAAAGAATTTTCCTCTTTATGAAAATAATTCAACTTTTTATTTCAATAATACAAAGATTGATGCAGAAAAGCTTCAATTCGGCACAGGAAATAAAATAACGGGATTTAAACCCGAAATTTGTTTGGAATTTAATCCGAAAAAGCAATTATGGATAACTACTGCTTTCGAATACTTATATCCTGTTAGTTCTTCTGACAGATTGTTCTTAAAAGAGAAATCAGGCTTTTTCCTTACACGAAAAAAGGAAAGCATTCATTTAAGTGACGAGAGTATACGTTTCAATATTGCTGATCAACAAAACTTAACGAATCCCGTGAAGCTGAGTTCATACTCTTTTAATATTGGTTTAATGATAAGGTTTTAAGCTAAGAATCTTGCCGAGTTTTTTTTCCTGTCATCTCAGTTAAAATAATTATAAAAAGAAAGCAACTTAAGCCGGGTTGTCCGTGAAGTTGAAATCCGAATTTTTCTTTCCCGACAATCGTCCGCAATGAATCCGTCAAACATTTTCCTTCCCGGCAATCGCCTGCAAGAATTCTGTCAAACATTTTCCTTCCCGACAATCGTCTGCAATGAATCCGTCAAGCATTTTCCTTCTTGACAATCGTCCGCAATGAATCCGTCAAACATTTTCTTTCCCGACAATCGCCCTCATGGATTCCGTCAAGCTTTTTTTGCTCCCGACAATCGTTCAATGTCTTTAAGTTAAGAAATCTGAAGGATTTCAATAATAATAACCGCAGGTGAAACCTGCGGATGTTCAATGTAAGAAAAACACAACACTGAAGGTGTTGAACCTTAACTTAATGACATTGGACAATCGTCTGCAAAGAATCGAACAAGCAATTCTGTTTTAATCTGATTATATACTAAAAAAAATTTTGAGTTTTTTTAAGTTTTGTATAAATTTGAATATTTAAAATCGTAAATTAAATTATATGTATTTAACACCACATTTTTCAGCCTACAGAGTAGACGAAAGCGTTGAGTTTTTCAAAGAAATTGAAAATGTTTTTAATGAAGGCGATCCTGCGGCATTACAAGTTGAGCCGGAATTTATCGTCTATAAAAAAGAATCGGAAATTTTAAGAGAAGTTTATAAAACAGGCCAAAAAAGTGTAATAACCGTAAAAATTGAGTTTAAAGATAAAAGTCGCGATAAGGATATAAACGGTATTACAGCCCTTGCCAAAGCTTATTTACATCATTATGATGCCGAAATTGCAGATGCTGCAATATTAATTCTGAGCGAAATTGATAAATACGGCGGTAAAATTGCAAAAAAGAACTACCAAGCAGAAACCGCCGTGCTTGATGATTTGGTTGATCTGTATAAAACAAAAGCTGAGTTTAACGCAGCCGTTCAGAAACTGAATATGGCCGATTGGTTTACTCATATGGAAACCGAGAACAATGATTTTAAAGTATTAATGAAGCAACGAGACGAGGAAGAGGCCGGCAAACCCAAGCAAAAAACCTCTGATCAAATTTCCGTTTGTATTGAAAAATATGAGAAGCTCATTATGCACCTCACTGCCTACGGCATTACTCAACCCTCTGAACTGCATGAAACCGTTGAGAATATGATTAATCAAATCATAGAAAAATACAACAACATACAACGCCGCGGCCGAAAATCCGGAGAAGAACCGCCGGCGGAAGATGAATAATAAACAGTTG
>Ga0272443_10007871_pt1 | contig 10057 bp, 10 predicted proteins | sample SSMAcet12_FD_193581 | JGI IMG/M metagenome (GOLD analysis project Ga0272443, IMG submission 193581) | Marine sediment archaeal communities from Little Sippewissett salt marsh, Falmouth, MA, United States - SSM-Acet-12 | ecosystem: Environmental > Aquatic > Marine > Wetlands > Sediment ... | reverse complement strand
CGCTTTACCGCTCGGAAGACGGGTGATTTTAAAGCTGAAACCAAAGAATCCGATTCTGAGAAAAGTGTTCCGGAATTGCTTCCCTTAAGCTACCCGAATGTGGGATACGGATACCTGAAGCGCCCGGAGCAGGAGGATATACTCTTTAAAAATGCCACCGTATGGACGGGAGAGGCTGAGGGAACCCTACTCAATACAGATGTGCTCATCAAAAAAGGAAAGATCACTAAAATCGGTAATAATCTCTCTGCAGGAGGGGCCCGGGTGGTAGACGCCACCGGGAAGCACCTGACGGCAGGTATTATTGACGAGCACACCCATATTGCCGGCCTGGCCATTAATGAAGCCGGTCATAATTCTTCAGCAGAGGTAAAAATGACCGATGTCCTGGATCCGGAGGACATTGATATCTATCGAAACCTGGGTGGGGGTGTAACCTCAGCCCAACTGCTTCATGGGTCGGCCAACCCTATCGGAGGGCGCTCGGCCATTTTTAAACTCAAGTGGGGCCGAAGTGCCTCGGAGATGATGTATACCGACATGCCCAAGTTTATCAAATTTGCCCTTGGGGAAAATGTAAAACAATCCAACTGGCAGAGCTTTGACCGGTTCCCCCAGACACGGATGGGTGTGGAACAGGTATTCGAAAACTATTTCCAGCGCGCGAAGGAATACCAGGCTGTTAAAGATTCAGGCGAACCTTACCGGTACGACGAAGAGATGGAAGTACTCGCTGAAATTCTCCGGGGTGAAAGGCATATCAGTTGCCACTCCTACGTGCAAAGTGAAATCAATATGTTGATGAAGCTGGCCGAGCGGATGGATTTTAAAGTAAACACCTTCACCCATATCCTCGAGGGATACAAAGTGGCGGATAAAATGGCAGAACACGGGGTCGGCGGCTCGACGTTTAGTGATTGGTGGGCCTATAAGTACGAGGTCAAGGATGCCATTCCATACAATGCTGCGATCATGCATAGCCAGGGGGTTACTGTCGCGATCAACAGCGACGATAGTGAAATGTCGCGCAGGCTGAATCAGGAAGCGGGCAAGACCGTAAAATACGGTGGCCTGTCCGAAGAAGAAGCCTGGAAAACCGTGACCCTTAACCCGGCCAAATTACTCCATATAGATGACAGGGTTGGAAGTATAAAAGTAGGGAAAGACGCAGACCTCGTGCTCTGGTCAGACCACCCGCTCTCCGTGTATGCAGTTGCTGAAACGACTTATATCGAGGGGGTTCCCTATTTTGATCGCACCGAGGATGCCAGGCTTCAACAGCGAATGACTGAGGAGCGCAGCAAGCTCACGGAAATGATGTTGGACGAAAAAGCCGGAGGAGCGGCCGTCCGACCCCCAAGACAAAAACAGAAAAGAACATTCACCTGTGACAGTCTTTAATATCCAATACTAAAATGAATCCTATGAAATCATATATAGCCAGTACACTCATTCTCCTCCTTTGCCTGACAACGGCATGGGGACAGCAGACGCCTGCAGTGGCTCAAAGTGAAACCATAAGCATAACGGGAGCCACATTGCACCTGGGCAACGGTGAAATTGTGGAAAATGGGACCGTGACTTTTACCGACGGTACCATTACCGCAATAGGCGCCGGCCTTCAGGGCACTGGGCGGGTTATCGACGCTACAGGAAAACACGTCTACCCCGGTTTTATCGCCCCTGGAAAATCCCTGGGCCTTATAGAAATCAATGCCGTAAGGGCCAGTAACGACCAGGACGAAATCGGATCCATGATCCCACATGTGCGCAGTATTATCGCTTATAATGCCGAATCGCAATTGGTGGAGAGTATGCGGCCCAACGGGGTGCTGCTCGGACAAATCGCCCCTCAGGGCGGTCGTATCTCCGGTACATCCTCAATTGTGCAATTCGATGCCTGGAACTGGGAAGATGCGATTGTCAAAGAAGATGATGGAATACACCTGCACTGGCCGGGATCTTTCCGAAGAGGACGCTGGTGGATGGGGGAACCCCGTGGATACCAGCCCAATAAGGACTACGAAACCCAAAAGGAGGAAGTGCTCAATTTTGTCGACAACTCAAAAGTCTATAGCGCTGGGAAATCCGAGGAAGTCAATCCGGCCTTCAGGGCGATGCAGGGCCTTTTTACGGGATCACAAACCCTGTACCTTTACGCCGATGGGGAACAGGAAATCATAGATGGTGTGAGTCGGTTGAAAGCCGCTGGCATTCAAAAGGTGGTCCTGGTAGGAGGCTATGAGGCCTATAAGATCACAGATTTCCTGAAATCACATGAGATTCCTGTACTGGTGAATTTTACACATACCCTGCCCAACCTGAATGACGATGCCTATGACCTGCCCTACCGCCTTCCCAAATTACTGGACGAAGCTGGCCTTCTGGTCGGTATACAGAATGCAGAGGCTTCTAATTTTCAAACCCGAAACCTCCCCTTTTATGCCGGACAAGTTGTCGGACAGGGGTTGGATAAGGAAAAAGCCCTGGCGATGATCAGTGGAAACACAGCCCGGATTTTGGGTATTGATGATCGCTACGGAACACTGGCCAATGGAAAAAGTGCCACTTTGTTTATTTCAGAAGGGGACGCCCTGGATATGAGAGGCAATCAATTGACCCATGCCTTTATCGATGGGCGGGAACTCTCTTTGGAGACTCATCAAACAGAACTCTGGAAACGCTACATGGGTAAATATGCCAGGGAGTAATTCCTAACATATGTATCTTTAACAACGGAAGGGTTCCAAAGGATCATTCCGTTTTTTTTTACGACTACGCCAGGCATGAAGTTTATCAGCAGCATACAAAACCCCGAGGTCCGTCAATTAGAGCATTGGAATCGGAAATCACGCAACCGGCGCAGGGATAACTTGTTTGTGCTTGAAGGTCTGAGGGAACTCCGCCTGGCACTCCGTGGTGGGTATAGTCCTGAAAAATTCTATTTCTGTCCGGAAATTATCGATGAAGCTCAACTCCGGACCATCCCGGAACTGGAGCAATGCACGGGGGTTGGTCTCAGCCCCGAGGTATATCGTCATTTGGCCTACAGGGGAAAAACCGAAGGGGTTATCGCCCTGATGCACAGTCGTGATCACAGCCTGAAAAACCTCAGCTGGAAAACTAAAAACCCCCTGGTACTGGTGGCCGAAGCCCCTGAAAAACCCGGAAATATTGGAGCGCTTTTACGTACGGCAGATGCCGCCGGGCTGGACGCTGTCCTGATCGCAGATCTGCAAGGGGACCTATACAATCCAAACATCATCCGTTCCAGCGTTGGGTGCTTATTTACCATACCCGTGGCCACAGGGAGCAGTAGTGAAATTCTACGTTTTCTAAAAAGATCCAATTTTCAGATTCTGGGAGCGGCATTGGGAGGAGCGGTAAGGTACGACGCAGCAGATTATACTCCGGCAACCGCCATTGTTGTCGGCACCGAAGCCACCGGCCTGACCTCCATTTGGAAAGAAGGGGCTGACCTGCTCGTAGAAATCCCAATGGCCGGAAGTATCGATTCCATGAATGTCTCCGTAGCCGCAGCCATTTTGATGTATGAGGGCCTCAGGCAACGGGGTTTTTCTTCAAAAGGATAAGGATTTTTCAAGGGCCGTTGGTCTAATTTATTGGAAAGAAACAGATTATTATTCCTATTTTTCATGGGTTTAAACCTATTGGAATGACGTCAGAAACCCTTTTTTATGTTATCGTTGGTATCCTTGTTGTTGACTATCTAATCGAAACTGTTCTGGACGTTCTCAATGCCCGGAAATTTTCAGATCCTGTACCGGAGGGACTCGATGACCTCTATGAGGCCGGGGAGTATCAGAAATCCCAACAATACAAACAGGCCAATTATAAATTCGGGCTGCTTTCCTCAGGGCTCTCCCTCGGGGTGACCCTGGCATTTTTATGTTTCGGAGGTTTTGGATGGCTCGACGATTATGTGCGTACCCTGAGTTCCAACCCTATCCCCCAGGCCCTCCTTTTTTTCGGTTTTCTCTTTATCGGGAGTGATCTGTTATCCACACCCCTGAGTTATTACAAAACCTTTGTGATTGAAGAAAAATTCGGTTTTAATAAAAGTACTCCAGCCCTGTTTTTTATGGATAAAATTAAGGGATGGGGGCTCGCAATGGTTTTTGGAGGAGGCGTCCTCGCCCTGATTATGTGGTTCTATCAAAGTGCCGGGGTCGATTTCTGGCTTTACGCCTGGGGCCTTATCGCGGGATTCACCATTGCGATAAATCTCTTTTATTCCCGTCTGATTGTACCCCTGTTCAATAAACAGACTCCCCTGGAAGCCGGTGCCCTGAAATCGCAAATTGAAAAATATGCGCGTGGGGTGGGTTTTGAACTCAAAAATATTTTTGTCATCGACGGGTCCAAAAGGTCGACCAAAGCAAATGCCTATTTCTCGGGTTTTGGGCGGGAAAAAAGGGTGACCTTATTCGATACGCTTCTAAAGGACTTGGAGGAAGAGGAAATCGTGGCTGTGCTCGCCCACGAAGTCGGGCACTATAAAAAGCATCATATTATTTTTAACCTGGGCGCCTCCCTCCTGCTTACGGGCCTCACCCTTTTTATTTTGTCACTTTTTTTAAATCAACCTCAATTATCCCTGGCCATCGGTGTTACAACGCCCAGTTTTCACGCCTCCTTACTGGCTTTCGGGCTTCTTTACAGTCCGGTAAGTGAAGTTACAGGCCTCGTGATGAACTATTTTTCCAGGCGATTTGAATTCCAGGCAGACCGGTTTGCAGGTGAGACCTATGCGGCCCAGCCCCTGATTGATTCTTTGAAAAAACTCTCCCGTAAAAACCTCAGCAATCTAACCCCTCACAGCGCTTATGTATTTTTTAATTATTCACATCCCCCGCTTATAGAACGCATACGGGCGCTACATGCCTCTAAAACAATCCGATAAATTTAAAGACACGCCCTATGGACCCAATGCTGAAATCAATGATCGAAAATATGCCTGAGAAAACAGGTAAGTCCCTGGAAGCATGGAAAGAACTGCTCGGTACAAAATCCTTTTCAAAGCACTCTGAAGCCGTTAATTTTCTAAAAAAGGAACACGGGGTTACCCATGGTTTTGCAAATACCATAGTCGCACTTTTCAGAGATTCGGGAGAATCCCCGGAAGACCTCGTGACTGCTCAATACAAAGGAAAAGAGTCCCTTATCCCCATTTACGAGAAACTTCTGGCGGTTGTAGGTGAGTTCGGTCCCGATGTGCAGATCATACCTAAGAAAACAACGGTTTCGCTGGTGCGAAAGAAACAATTCGCACTGATCAAACCTGCCGCAAAAACCCGGATTGACCTGGGGCTGAAACTTCGTGAAAAATCTTCGGCAGGAAGGCTGGAGGATTCAGGCCCTTTCGGCACCATGTGTACCCATCGTGTCCGGCTGTCAGGGGTCTCAGAGGTTGACCCCGAGCTTGTGGCATGGCTTGCTGTCGCGTATGAAGAAGCCGGGTAATCGACTTAGTTTTATTTTGGGAGAAACATATTTTCACGCTCCCCGGGGGATAGAATCTTTCCCTCGTTAGGACACACTTTTTCAGGTATCCGACAAGAAAATTTAATATAAATATCGTATCTTCTCATCTGATTTTTTTGAACGAAAAACCCACTAAAATAATTTTAAATGAAGACTTTTTTTAAAGCCAACACAATCCTTACTATTCTTGTAGGATTCCTGCTTTTCGGTATTCCAGGGCAGGGACTCCAGGCACAGGAAATTCGTGTAGAACGAGTGCAATTCCCTCCCGGGGCCAGTACAGCTGCTATTAAGGGGGCGATCTCCGGCAGTGAAACCGTAGATTACCTTTTAAACGTACGAAAAGGCCAGTATATGAATGTCAGTTTGGCCTCCGCAAACGGGGGTGTTTATTTCAACATCATGGAGCCGGACGCCCAATATGAAGCCATTCATATTGGTTCTGCCGCCGGAAATCAATTTGAAGGCGTCACGGCCAAAAGCGGGGATTATCGCGTTCGGGTCTACCGGATGAAAGGTTCCGGTAGTTCTGCAGCCAATTATATGTTGGAAATGATCGTCAGCGGTTCAGGACAACAATCTACCTCCGGTGATACAGTAGTAAGTGGAACGGATTATAATGCTACAGGTATGGTCCCTTGCAGTATGGGAAATGGCCAACCCACGGGGAACTGTAAATACGGCGTTATAAGACAGGGGAATGGAAGTGGCATGGTCACTATTACAAAATCCGACGGGCGAACCAGGACTATTTATTTTGAGAATGGGAAGGCAACCGGTTATGACGAAAGCCAGGCAGACAGGGCTTCATTCAGGGCGAGCAAGGAATATGATTTATACATTGTACATATTGGTGATGAACGTTATGAAATTCCAGACGCCGTCATTAATGGAGGATAATCCAATTCGCTATTTTCTGCGTATATGTTAAATAATTCGGACCTATCGGGCTTTCGTTAGTGCAAACAAAATTTTAATCCTTAAACTAAAAAGAATATGAAAATGAATATCAAGTATTTCACACCCCTGGTAGCCCTATTGTTGGCTGTTTCATTGAACTCCTGCAAACAGGAAACCAAAGACAAAATGGAATCCGCCGGAGAGGCTGTTGTTGAAGACGCGAAAGATGCCGCAGAAAAGGTTGGTGAAGCCGCCGAGAAAGCGGGTGAAGCCGTCGGGGATGCCGCTGAGAAGACAGGCGAAGCTGTGAAAGATGCTGCTGATGCGGTCAGCGACGAAATCAAAAAAGTGCGTGTTCAGTTTGACTCCGGTGCCAGCAGTAAAACTGTCGAAAGCAGTATCACCGGCCGGGAAACTGTCGATTATTTGTTGAATGTAAAGGAGGGCCAGCCTATGAATATCAGTATGGCCACACAGAACACTTCTGCCTATTTCAATATCATGGAACCCGGGGAGGAATACGAGGCGATCTACAACGGTTCTATCAACGGGAACCAGTTCGAGGGTACGGCTGCCAAAAGCGGGGATTACACGATCCGGGTTTATATGATGCGCAGTGCCGCACGCCGGGGCGAAAAGGCAGATTACCGCCTGGAAATGATCGTGGGCAATTAGTCTGGGGCCATGTGCTTCCTGAAATCTATAACTGAATAAAATATTTAACCTTAATTCCAAATTGGATTATGAAGCGAATTGTTAAGAGTATATCACTCCTGCTGGTTCTCGGATTTTTAGTGACCCTGAACTCGTGCAAACAGGAAACCAAAGACAAAGTGGAGGCGGCCGGAGAAGCCGTTGTGGAGGAAACCCAGGCGGCTGCTGAAAATGCAGGGGATGCTGTAACGGAGGCCGCTGAGGACGTAAAAGATGCTCTGGTAGCGGGAACCAACTACAATGCTACCGGAAAAGTGCCCTGTCAACTGAGTGGTGCCCCCACAGGTAATTGTGACTTTGGCGTGGTACGGGAAGGCAACGGCAAGGGCTATGTGACCATAACGAAGCCCGATGGGAGTAAGCGCACCATTTTCTTTGAAAAAGGGAAGGCCACCGGTTATGACTCCAGCCAGGCAGATAACCAGGAATTCAAAGCTGCCAGGGAAAGCGATATGTATATCATCCATATCGGGGAAGAGCGGTATGAAATTCCGGACGCTGTAATTATGGGGGGATAACCCAGTTTTTAGACTAAATTTAGTAAGAGTCCAAATCCAAACTCATTTATAATGAACAAACATAAAACAAATTCAGGCAGTGCGACTCTGTCGTCAATCGCATTATTTTTTTCTTTCTTACTGTTTTCATGCGGATCAATGTCATCAGGGAATTCCGGATCCGCAGGAGGCGATGCCATGGTAAGTGGTACTGATTACAACGCAACAGGTATGGTCCCATGCAGTATGGGGAGTGGCCAGCCCACTACTAACTGTAATTTCGGGGTCAAGAGGGAAGGAAATGGTAGCGGCATGGTCACTATTACAAAATCGGACGGGGGAACGCGAACGATCTTTTTTAAGAATGGCAGGGCCACCGGGTATGATCAGAGTCAGGCAGACAGAGGTGCTTTCAGGGCTAGCAAAGAATCCGACCTCTACATTATCCGAATCGGGGATGAGCGGTATGAAATACCAGAAGCTGTCATTAACGGTGGATAATCCGATTTAAAATTACTTCGCCCCTGTTAGCTAACAGGGGCGATTTTTATTACGATACTTTTCAATAAAAACGGGTCAGGTTATAAGGGACTCTCCACATGACTGACATAGCTTCGCGGAAGATTATGATAGTCCCGTGGGATAGGATTCTGCTGTGCTTTTCCTTTTCGTTCTACATTCCATGAGCAAACCCCGAATGATGACCCAGTTACCCTAGAAATGAAATCCTTTTCCTTGCAGATTTCATTAACAACAGGTAAATTACCTCACATTTTTATTCTCTAAGGAAACCAATCAATGAAAAACGTATTCTTTCTCTTATTACTGTTCTCCATAACAGCTTTTGCCCAAACCGAAAAAAGCATAGACCCTATCGCTATTTCCCTTATTGACAAGATGGGAACGGTGATTGGAGGTCTTGAGGCTCTTAAGTTTGAATACCATTCGGTGGATGATTCCCAGAATACCGATGGACTCTGGGAGCGCAAGTTTGATACGCACGAGGTCTTTTTCAGGGGACCGGACAAGATGGCGATCCACTCCAGGGGGAATAATGGCAATGAGGGTTACTGGTACAACGGCGAACTGATCACCTGGTATTCCTTTGACCAAAACAACTACGTGACCATCCCTGCTCCTGAAACCATCATCAAAACCATTGATAGCGTAAATACGGTTTTCGGGATGCGCTTTCCGGCTGCGGATTTGTTCTACCCCTCCTTTGGCGATGATGTCCTCGAATATTTTGACACTATTGTATATGCCGGAATCAAATCTGTAGAAGGTGTGGACTGCTACCACATTATTGCAGAAAATAAGACAATGAACTTTCAACTGTGGATCGAAAACGGAACCTTTTACCTTCCAAAAAAACTCCTCATTTTTAATAAGGGGGCAGAACATGACCTTACCGAGGGTACTTTTGAAAAATGGGACACCAATCCGTCTCTTCCTGATGAAATCTTCGAGTTCACACCCCCTGAAAATTCGGATCTCATCAGCATTATGCCTAAAAATTAAACGATTAAGAACTATTTATATATGAAATCGCTTTTTAAAACATTTTTGAAAATAGCCGTTCCAGCTATAATATTAATGCTGGCTCCGGTTGAACTCGAAGCTCAGCGTATGGGCCACAGTGCCTCACGAAGCTCCATGTCCAGACCGAGCAGCAGACCGGCACCGAGCAGCAGGCCTTCCACCAGGCAGACCAAACCTGCGAGCCGGCCTTCGTCCCGACCCAGCTCAAAACCGACCACCACAAGGCCTTCAACGAAACCTTCTGTGAACGGAGGATATAATAAATCGACTTCCAGGGATGTCTCCAGGCCGAGCACCTCAACGTCCCGGCCATCAACACGCCCTGCGAACACCGACCGGAGCGCATCCAATGCCAGGAATAAAGCCACCACTACAGACCGAAGCAAAGCGATCGACAGATCTTCAGGGGACCGTACCTCCAATGTCACCCGTCCCGGGGACCGGAATTCCAACAACAGGGTCAATGTCGACAAGAGCCGCGGGAATACAAACATCAATATCGACAACAGCAGGAATGTAAATGTCAACAGGAGGAATACCTATGTTCGCAGCAGTCCCAGGGTCTACGCCAGACCTCCATATCGATATGGAGGCTATGGCTTCTATTGTCACAGGCCTTATTACTACCACCCATACAGGCCATTCTACTGGGGTCCCGTCTGGCATCCGTGGGGATACTTCGTGACCACAATGGTAACCACCGCCATTGTTGTGAGTATCGTGAATGATAGCGGGCAACAAGAGGAATACCACTACGACGACGGAAATTATTACATAAAAACCGATAAGGGATATGAAGTGGTTCAGGCCCCGGTAGGTGCGACCGTTAATAATATACCGGAGGGAGCAGAACAGGTACAGGTTGGTGACACCTATAACTATTATTACGGTGGTGCCTA
>Ga0272443_10007870_pt1 | contig 10058 bp, 7 predicted proteins | sample SSMAcet12_FD_193581 | JGI IMG/M metagenome (GOLD analysis project Ga0272443, IMG submission 193581) | Marine sediment archaeal communities from Little Sippewissett salt marsh, Falmouth, MA, United States - SSM-Acet-12 | ecosystem: Environmental > Aquatic > Marine > Wetlands > Sediment ... | reverse complement strand
GATGGCCGCATGGCCATCGCGCTGTTCTGTATAGACACCGCCCTGTGATATAATACAAACAGCATAAGTCCGTTAATCACGATTGACGCGTGATTGGATCATGTAATTACGTGCAACTGGCTGCATGGTAAGAGGCAGATGCGCCACATGGGTATTGTAAGGATTAAAAATGGAACCCGGCAACGCTCCGTGACACGACAAAAGGAGTGCGAGCTGAAAGGAGTCGCGATGCCAGGCTACGGAACTGGCATCGACCCAATGACTTACGCAACCTGCGTACTAGCCTGCATTGGAATTCATAACATTCCACGTTTTGTCTCATTCTTCTTTGATTATTGGTCTATCATTGATTATTATGCAACAAATGCAGAGAAGAACTGTATTTGTGAGTCTTTTGCTGCTTGTGTTGTTGGCGATGATCACTATAATGAATATGATAATTATCAATCTGCATTGTGGGATTGCTGTATTGGGGGAGATGATAGCGGTGGATTCTTCGGTAATTATGGTACAGGAAAAAATCCTTGGAGTGGATTAACGGATTGTATTGAAAGTAAAATAGGAGATGTTGTATGACCTTTAAAAAAGCATCGTGTATTTTTGTTTTTGTTACGACAATTACATTATTCGGATTGTCATGTAGCAATAAACCTCCCGGCAGGGAGTTCATACTTGATGTATACGTAGCGGTTCAGACTGGTGACGGTGATTTTTTAAGAGAGAATTCCGTTGAATATCGTGACAGCTTCGATCTGGATCACTGGAGAAAAGATACTAACTACACAAGGGAACAGATTGTAAACTTAAAATTAAGTATAAAAGAATACCCACCTCATGGAGATGAAACTGCTGTTTATATTAACTGCAATAATTCAAAAGCGACAGTTATTGTAAATCCTAGAACTGGATTCAGGAGTCTGGCAAGGCATTACTATATTGTAAACGATCCAAACATTGATATTGGAAATGCTCCTTCTATTACATTCGAAGATTGGATTGGGCCGTTTTACTTCCAGAAAGTAATGGGGCAATGGAAATATGTATCGACAGACGCTCCAGCAGATGACTGGCCTGATATACCGGAATATGATAGCGAACAGCAGTAGGTAGTTACATATTCAGGCAATAATAAATATCGTATAATCACGACAAAATGAGAGATTTAACTTGTTAAGCCTGCATAAAAAACTAAAACTTTATTATCTATTACTGTTAATCCTATCATTTTCGGTTTCCTGTAATAATGAACCGAGGAACACTCAGGAACTTCTGGATTATTTTGAGAGCCTGTCAGGTAATGAACTTAAAGAAGCCCATCCACAATGGGTTAGGCTGGTGGGATGGAGTGAAGATACGGAGGAACTGGACGTCTTGCTGGCAGAGGGGCAGGGAATATCCGTAAAGAGTTTATATGCCTCTCTAGCTCTGTTTAAAATACGATATGAACCCGAGCGACATTTGTACAGAATATTACATGCACTGGAATATGGAAATGACGAGGAAAAGGATACCGCATGGCGCCTTGTTAATGAACTTGATACAAGTGACGTTGATTACATTTATATTATAGAAGAATTTACCGGCTCATTTGATCCGCTTGTAAGGTTGAAGATACCGGATATCATACAGCGCGTATCTGGCGAATCTAGTGATGATGTTTGAATAGTAAAGCACCTTATAATCACGCTACGAAGTTGATTACGAGCACGATTGGCGGGGGCAGCTCGTTCGCGAGCGGATCATGCGGTATGATGTGGTGACCGGACGCATGGTAACGACACACGACACGCATACAACCTACGACCTCGGCAAAAACGCAACCCAGATAAATGTCTACAGTAATTTGGGCCCCGGGGGCGCCGCAGCGGCATGGGCTTACACTGAGTCGCGCACGTACGCGAGCGGCTATCAGATCACCGGTTTTTCGACAAACGCCGCAGGTTAAAACAGATCAGCAATTTTTTAATATAAGTCAGCAGGAGGAGCGGCTATCAAAGCGGGAGAATACCCGCTTTTATTATCACCGTGGGCTGTTGAAAAATATTTAAATAGCATTAATACTGTATTTCGCAAGGGGGCAATTACCGGGAACCATGCCGTGGAGGGTTACTAATGAAACCAGTCAGCCTGATGGTCCTTATAGCCATTACTGTGATAATTTTAGCCGGATGCGCCAGCGGAACCGATCCGATTAAGCCGGGACCGGATACCGGAAATATTCAGGAACTGACCTCATCGGGAAATGAGGATTCCTGCAGTGAATGTCAGTCACAGACTCATTTGTGGGGATACTACGACGTTTACATTAATTCGGAGTCTTCGAAGGTTGAGGTTGCAGCGAACCGGTCGCTTCAGTATGTCGTCAATGTTACGGGATTCCTTAACTCGAGTCCGACGGGAGTACAGATTTCAATCGAGGATGTAACGTCATATCCGGACTGCCTGGATATCGGACTGAACGTGACGATCAACCATCCGCTCGACGATGCCGGGTTCGATGGTTACGATGTGCGCGGGATATTTATTGGTGACGGCTCCGGTTTCATGGAATACGACAGTGACCTCGCTTACCCGGTGCACGGAACCGACCAGGTTCTTCTGAATGCCGATGGTTACACACGATGGTGCAGTCCGGAAGAGTTTACATCGCCGGGAGTATTTGGCCACATACCGGGGGCGCTCGCCTCAGCCGCATACAGCCCTTCGGCGACTCTCAACGGGTATAAATATTTCGGCGAGGGCCTTGGCGTTGATGACAACCTCTGGACGTACCTGGAGGCAGGCGATCCACAGACCGGTTACTTCTTACATTCCACCGGTAATAAACGTTATTACCAGATTCGATTCCCGATCCCGGTTCCCGGACCCAGGTTCGGATATGCCGTAATCGCAAACTGGTCAGGATGCGATCCCGCGAATCACCCGTCGCATGCCAGCGAAGCTGTCGGTCTCAAGCTGGCTGATTTCAGTACTGTCTATTACGAGAACGAAACGAGTAACGGCGGGGATATAGACCTATACCTGAAGGTTTTCGACTGGGACGCGGAACTTACCGACGGGGTGATGCTCGATTACGGGATCGTGATTGAAAGCACCGTCCTGCTTGCGGACTATCACCTCGATACATTCGAGATGACGCCGACCGAAAGCGGGGATCACTGGCACAAGTACCATGTGACCATTCCAGCGACCTGTGTGCAGGGGGTAGAGGACAACGAGTTCTGGGTGATCATCGAGGATCAGGACGCCGATTACACCAATCCGTTCGGGGTTCCCAACGACGCCGATACCGATCCGCTAGCGTCGTTTTTCAGGTTCGATCATTCGGTGAGTGACACTCCACCACCTCCGCCCGATCCGTGGATCGAGCTGGTCAATCCCGATGGCGGGCAGGTCTGGGAGACAGGGACATCGGAGGATATTCTCTGGGAGTCATCAGAGGATTTCACCGGCGTTGAGATCAAGCTGTCGATGGATTCCGGCCTTGCCTACAGCTACACGATCAGCCCGGACACGCCGAACGACGGGTCGTTCATGTGGACCGATATCCCGGCTGAATGCGTCAGTCCCAACTGCCGGATAAGGGTCGCGAACACGGCGGGTGGGGCCGCGGTCGATTATTCCGACTCCGATTTCACGATCGGGGGAAACTGGCTCGAGGTAATAGTGCCGAACGGCGACGAGGAATGGCCGATCGGAACGTCGCAGGATATCAAGTGGGGTTGCTCGCAATTTACGGGTCAGGTTTACATCGAGTATTCGACCGACGACTTTGTGTCGGATATTAACCAGATAGTGGATACAACGGCGAATGACGGCGAGTTCACGTGGGATTATATCCCGTACGAAATTTCGGATAATGTGAAAGTGCGGGTCTACTCCGTCGAGCTTGGCGTGTCGGATGTCTCCGACGCGGGATTTTCGATAGTCGATCATGGCTGGGGCAGGCACTGGGGAGGGGATGATTCCGATATCGACGAGGGCCAGGTGATCGCCACGGACAGCGGGGGAAATGTCTATACGCTGGGGAATTTCTTCGGGACGGTTGACTTCGATCCCGACCCGGTCGATGAAGCGCTTGTGACATCCCTCGGCAGCAGCGACATATACCTTACGAAATTCGATTCCGTCGGGAACTTTGTGTGGGTGGTAACATTCGGCGGAGCCGACGTGGACGAGGGGTACGGACTGGCGATCGACGGCTCCGACAATATCTGCGTGAGCGGTGATTTCAGGGGTACGGCGGATGTCGATCCGGGCCTGAGCACGTACTATTTCACGTCCTCGGGCGCATCGGATGTGTTTATCACGAAGCTTGATCCGGATGGTGATTTTCTGTGGGCGAGGCAGGTCGGGGGCATAAGCTGGGACGCTGTCAGGGGGATAGCGATCAATGTAACCGGCAATGTGTTTGTAAGCGGATATTTTATGGGCACGGCGGATTTCGATCCGGGGCCGGGCACGCATGACAGGACCTCAAACGGAAATGCGGACATTTACCTTCTCAAACTCGACCAGTATGGAGATTACCAGTGGGCTGTCGCGTGGGGAGGTTCTGACTACGATTACAGCGCTGGTGTGGAAATTGACAGCGATGGATGGGAGGTTGTTTCCGGAACCTTTATGGACACGGTGGATTTCGATCCGGGGCCGGGAACGGATAATCGTATGTCATACGGTGACACCGACGTTTTTTTGAGCAGGTTCAATCCGCTTGGCGGACGAGACTGGACCGTCACGTGGGGAGGCAGCGGGACTGAAAGCATCCGCGGCATCGCCACCGATGCGTATGGAAATTCCTACGTGACAGGTTTCTTCCAGGACACGGTCGATTTCGATCCGTGGATCGGAATATACAACCGGACATCGAACGGGGCCAATGACGCTTTCGTTTCGAAGTTCACATCAACCTCGGGCTTTGGCTGGGCGCGGACGTGGGGGTCGACAGGATCCGAAAGCGGTACGGGAATCGCGGTTGACGCCTCGGGAGATATCCATGTCGCATCATCGTTCAAGATGACGGTCGATTTCGATCCCGATGCGGTAGGCGAGTTTTACATGTCGTCGGATTCCGATTCCAATGATATAGCGCTTAGCGTATTCAGCGTTCACGGCGAGTTCCAGAACGCGACAGCGATCGGCGGCTCGGATTTTGATTTTGCCAATTGTGTAGCCACTGATATCATCGGCAATTCGTATATAACCGGTTACTTCACATCACACACAATCGACCTGGCGCCAACGGGATCCCCGTGTTTTGAGGCACCCGATGTTCACACGGCCGTTTTCGACAGCGATACCTTCCTGATCAAGTATATGCCCGACGGATGCTGGTGAATTGTAAATAAGGTCTCAGACGATGGCTCGGAAGCCATCGATCCTCTGGAAGCTGGAAGCTCCCAGTCCGTGAAGAGTCAGTGGAGAGTTCCGGTTCGTGGTTTTGGGAAAGTGGGATACCGTAGTGGCGATATTTTTGAGAAAGTGGTGATTCTTTGGGAGTGGTGGGCTCATGGCCGCCACCGGAGTGATGGCCGCATGGCCATCGCGCGCGACAGGTCCAGCGCTGCGGTCCGGGTGGTAAGAAAACATCCCCCTCGTGCGGTATAATCATCCTTCCGGCGGGGATTCGCTTGTGAAGATAGGCATTATCACATCATGGATGCGGCTCGGATGGGGCGTCGACCTTACGCTTCACCTGACCGCAAGCTCGCTGACCGCGCTCGGGCACGAGGTCAGGCTGTACACCGGAAATCACGACGGCTCGTTCGCGCAGGCCCCGTACGAGCTTATCCACACCCCCGTCGTTCCGCACAGGCTGTTCCCGAGGTTCGAATGGCGCGCGCGTCGGTACATCCCGTACTTCAACGAGGAACCGAACGACATCTACCTGATCGCGACGCAGCCGTACTTCTATTACCCGTGGTTCCTTAGTAAGCCGGTTGTGAACTACGAGTTCGGCATCGTGCCGACCACCGGGTTCTCGTGGCGGAAGAAGATGATGTGGGCCTACATGCGGTTCTCGCAGTTCTACATGTACCATCCCGCCGCCGACGCGCTTGTGTCGAACTCGGACTTCACACGTCGCGCGCTTCCATGGATCGCGCGTCGTAAGACACTCCCCATATATCACGGGGTCGAGCATTACGACCCGCTGCATCCGGATCACGAGCTTCTTTTCCCGAACCCGCTTCTCGAACCCGACCCGGTGGACCCGTCGAAACCGAAGGAGGTCCCGGTCGATCGACGGTCGAACGAGGAACTTCGGGTGGAATTCCGTCGCGAGCATGGATTCGGCGATGACGACATCGTCGGGCTGTACGTCGGGCGGATAAACCCGGTCGATCAGCCGTACAAGGGCACTGGCGAGCTTTTCGATCTCGTTCCGAAACTGCAGGCGGATTATCCGCACCTGAAGTGGGTGATGGTCGGGCTCGGGACTGATAAGGATGCTGAATTATGCAGGAAATCGGGGATCGTCCCGCTTCTGAATCATCCGGACTGGAAGATGCGGCAGGTGTTTGTCGGCTGCGACATGTACGTGACCGCGAGTAAGTGGGAGGGATTCAACCTTCCGATACTCGAAGCGCAGTATTTCGGGAAGCCGGTTGTGGGCTACGATCTCGCGGCGCATCCGGAGGTCGTCGACAACGGTCTAACCGGTTATCTAGTGAAGAACCACGGTGAATTCGAGGAAAAGGTCCGGCTTCTGATTGAGCATCCGGAAGTTCGGGATGAGATCGGGATGCATGGACGGGAGTGGGCGAAGAAATTCAACTGGATGGACTGCGCGAGGGAGTTCGAAAAATTGTTCAGGGAAATCCTCGCGAAACGCGGCGGATCGAAGAAATAACTCCACATGAAACTATGCCATCCGGCAGCGACATAACAGCACTGATAATAACCTACGCGCCAGATGCCGATGTACTCGGCGCGTGTGTACGGTCGCTTCAGGTTCAGGAACCTTCACCGCATATTCTTCTTGTCGATAACCTTGCGCCATCCGATCCCGATCACTCGGTCGTGAAGTCGTTCGAATCGTCCGGCTGCGAGGTACTAACACTCGACAGAAATACCGGATTCGGTGGCGCGATCAATATCGCGCTGAAGAGGATCGACACAAAGTATGTGCTCATCTCCAATTTCGACATCGTCTACGATCGGGACTACATGAAATCCGCTGTGGCGTCGCTCGATTCGGCGTCGGAGGATGTAGTCGGGATCGCGGGAAAGACGCTTTTCTATCCGCCGAACGCCGATGAAAATTGGCCCGGACGCGGTCCGGATGATCCGCCACTTAAGGCGGGACGGGGAACAGGCGGGGTGATCGACAATACGGGAACCCTCGTGAACGGTTACATGCTCGCGTACAACCGTGGAGTCGGACAGATCGACATCGGTCAGTTCGACAAACCGGACCGTCCGATGGGCGCGTGTTTCGCGGCGTTCCTCGCAAGAAGATCGGCGTTCGAGCCGATCTCGAAGGGCGGCGTGGGGCTTCTCGATGCGCCGTACTTTATGTACTACGAGGATATCGACTGGTGTTACAGGGCCAATCTTCTCGGGTACAGTATTCAGTACGAGCCGAAGGCGGTCGCGTGGCACCATCACTCTCTCACAACGAGAGACAAATCGCTTTTCTTCAAGTATCACCTGATCCAGCGGAATCTATACCGGACAATTATGAAAAACATGCGATTCCGCACGGTTATAAGGCTATGGCTGATGCACGCAAGGCTTCACATTCGGCGGTCGAAGGTTGAAAGGGAGTTTGGCACGGTAACTGCAAAGATACTGGGTGAGACGCTGATCTGGGCTCCCGCCGGACTGATGAAGCGAATTCCGATCCAGGCGCGGAGGAAGATGAGCGACACCGACATAGTGAACCTGTCCATCGGTGAGGAAGGGCATCTTGATGACATCACCCTTCGTCCACGGGCAGACTGGCGCAACGTGTTTGCATCACTTGAACGTCTTTGCGGACTGTTCCCGGATGATCCGGCCTGCGGAATTCTTCCGATGGTGAGAATGCAGGCTGAGGAAGCGGACGAATCCGTTGCACGGGAAATTATGGACGCTATGGAAGAAGCATGTCCTGCGCTTGTGCCGCTTATGCGCCAGATCGGTGGGAATTCAGGGAGAAATGGATAAAAGAGATAAAATTTCGGTCCCCAGAGCTTTAAGAATTGATATGATTTATTATAATGAAAAAACACAGTAATCCGTGGAGCGCGAGTTTCACGCACATTGTGCTGTCGTTTTGATGATAAGGCGTTAGATATAAGGACAGAGGGCCGGCATGTATCCGGTCTGAACTGAACCTGAATTGCTTAAAAAAAATTGAACACATGACCGGAGGTGTTCGCATGTCCCTTCGAAACTTTCCCGTTACCAACCTGGTGTTAATCCTTGCTTTATTGTTGCTGGTCGGCTGCAGCGGATCAGGTGATCCCGTATCACCGGATGCAAACAATGCCGATAACATCGAGGGCAATGACAAGCCGGATATAGTCGAGGTTACACCTGCCCCCGGGCCGGTTGAACCACAGGAGAAAGAATCCGCATACAAGGTTCTCTGGGGTTACTACGATATCAACGTGGATACCGAGACACTCGAGTACGAGGTTATCCCATTAAGAAATGCGGACTACACGTTTAATGTAAACAAGTTCCTTCAGCCCCCGGCCGGAAGCGCAGCGAACCTGGCACTTGGCAACTGGGATATTTCCAACTGGCTGAGCGAGGGACGTATCGGACTCGATCTGACAATCACCCACCCGTTTCCACTGGCCTCGCAGCTTAGGGGATTCGACGTAATGGGTGTATTCATGGGTGATGGAAGCCTCACGGGTTATGATGATCACTCGCTGATCTATCCGAAATCGAACGGCGATGACGCGTACCTTACGAACGCGGACGGATACACGCGCTGGATGAACGCGACAGAATTCACCCAGCAGGGTCTTCTTGGATTCACGCCGGGATCGAAGGGAATACCGGGGTTCGTGCCCGACTCGATCATCAACGGTTACAAGTGGTTCTCGACGGGCCTTGACGCGGGTGATGATATCTCGGACTTTTTCCAGACACAGGCGAACGTGGACGCAAGGGGAAGTTTCCCGGCGGGCTCATCACTTTCCAGAAGGTACGAGATAAGGTTCCCGTTGGTCGGGGGAAGTCCGCAGTTAAGGTTCCAGTACGCGATCCTCGCGAGCTGGGCCGCTGCCGATCCCGGGAGTCTTCCGGATCCCGATGTCGGTGATTTCCCGTCGGAAGCGAACCTTCAGGAACCGTTCTTCATTGCGGCATCCGATAACGGCTCGGACCTTTTCTACGAGACGTCGTCCGATCTTGGCGGGACGCTGAAACTGAATATTGAAATTTACGACTGGCAGGCGGTCGGCGAGATGACCGGAGTCTATGGCCAGCTTTCGGAGCTATATATTGAAGACGCGGCGGGAGCCGTTATACCCGGTGGATCGGTTGATGTTCTTACGACTGCGGTTGTAACCGCGACCGCAGACAACGGGGCGAACTTCGAAGTTGAAATACCTAACTGCACACCAACCGGACCCGGGCGCCAGGAATTTCTTATCACCGCGGTCAGCGATGATCCGACGAACTACAATAACGGACTTGGCGCACCGTTTCCGATGAGCGCGAAGCTGTCGGCGTACCAGAGGGTGAAGGTAATGGTAGCGGACGAGAATCCATGCCCGGACCCCGATGTCAGCGCCACGACGGGGATCATTCACAACGTCAACGATGTGGTTACCCAGATGCCGATAACCGGAACCGGACTCGCCGGTGGAGACAATCCCGCGGCGGAACTGAGAAGGACCTCCGGGGATGTCATCGGAACGAACATAATCGTGCTTTCAACGGTGCAGGCGGAAGCGGATTTTGATCTGACGGGTTATGCGGCGGGGATGTATGATTTCTACTGGCGTAACGGCTGCGGTCTTGATGCTCCCCTTGTGACCGGTGCGTTCGAGATCAACACGCCACCGACATCGACCGGTATAACCGGGCCATCGACCGGGGACGGTACGCTTGGGACA
>Ga0272443_10007869_pt1 | contig 10059 bp, 3 predicted proteins | sample SSMAcet12_FD_193581 | JGI IMG/M metagenome (GOLD analysis project Ga0272443, IMG submission 193581) | Marine sediment archaeal communities from Little Sippewissett salt marsh, Falmouth, MA, United States - SSM-Acet-12 | ecosystem: Environmental > Aquatic > Marine > Wetlands > Sediment ... | reverse complement strand
AAAGCGAATATCCTGAAATTACCGAAGCCGCCAGATATACTGTCAACAGAGGTGAACTGGTCGTAAGATACGGCGATAAATGTTACCGGGAGATGATCGGCTTCGGTGATCCCGAGTTGTTTGACATGCTCACCATTGCGTTCATTACCGGAGATCCCGCGACATCATTCAGTAATCCATATTCGGTTGTGATAAGCGAAAGCATGGCCCATAAATATTTCGGCAATGAAAATCCAATCGGCAGGATTATCAGAATCGAAGACGACTTTGATCTGACCGTCACCGGCATAATTGAAAATATCCCCGACAACAGCCATTTTAAGGCCGAATGTTTCACCCAATTCGTTACCATGGCCGAATTCTTCGGCGAGGAAACTCTGAATGATTGGGGCGATTTCGGTTTCAATACGTTTCTATTTCTACAGCCCGATGCCGATTATAAAGTACTCGATGGCAAAATTCATAATTATCTGAATGATATGAACCCTGAATTCGGGACAACCCTATTTCTTCAGCCACTGGCGGATATGCACCTGTACAATATAAACGGCGGTGGTATAATAACATATGTTTATATTTTCTCATCCATCGCCATATTCATCCTGCTAATCGCCTGCATTAATTATATGAACCTGGCGACCGCCCGGGCATTCAAAAGAGCCCGTGAAATCGGCATGAGAAAAGTCGTCGGTGCCAATAAGGCCGATATCAAAATGCAATTTATCGCCGAATCGGTTATGTATGCGGTCGGTGCCCTGCTGGTGGCGATAGCCTTAGTGGAGTTGTTGCTGCCGACATTCAATACGCTTTTGGGAAAACAACTCTCTTTCGGGATACCTGATATCACACCGATTTTGATTCTCATCGGTATCGCCCTTGCGACCGGTATTATATCGGGAAGCTACCCGGCCATATTTCTTGCATCATTCCAGCCGGTCAAGGTATTAAAAGGCGGCATCAGGTCGAAATCGACAACCTTGAGAAAAATCCTGGTTGTTTCTCAGTTCGCCATTTCAATTATATTAATAATCTGCACCTTAATTGTCTCCGAACAGCTTGGATATATAAAAAATAAAAATCTCGGTTTTAACAAAGATAATATCGTTTATATCCCGCTTAACGGAAGCCTTCGCAAGCATTATGATTCATTCAGGGGTAACCTTCTTAAAAACAGCGACATAAAAAACGTGACCAGCACCTCCAGTCGCATCGGGATAGCACCCAAATGGAGTACGCATATACATGCCTGGGAAGGCAACGATACCGAACAGGAATTAATTACGGCTCTTATCTCGGTAGACTACGACTTTGCCGAGACATTTAATATCGAGATGGCTGAAGGCAGGTTTTTCTCGGAGACATTCAGCGATGATTCCGGCGCCGTCGTTCTCAATGAGGCCGCTATCAGGCAGATGAATATAAATGATCCGGTCGGCAAGTGGTTTGCCAACGACGCCCCTATTATCGGTGTGGCAAAGGATTTCAATTTCAGGCCGCTGCAATCGAGAATTGAACCGTTGTGTTTGGTTATGATGCCGGAATGGGATTCCCATATTGCCGTAAAAGTCAAATCGCCCGATCTCGAGAGTACGCTCGATCACATTAAGACATCATTTACGACATTCGCCCCGGAATTTCCGTTTGAGTATCATTTCCTCGATGATGACTTCGATGCAGTATATAGAAGCAATCAAAAACTCGGTACGATATTCAAATATTTCGCCGCCCTGGCGATATTTATATCCTGCCTGGGACTTCTGGGGCTGGCTTCGTACGCCGCCGAAATGCGAACTAAGGAGATCGGTATTCGCAAAGTCCTCGGGGCCACCATGCCGGGGATAATAAGAAACCTGACCGGCGAATTCATCCTGCTGGTTATCATTGCCAATGCAATCGCCTGGCCGATTGCGTACTACGCCATGAACAAATGGCTTCAGGATTTTGCCTATCGCATATCCATTGAATGGTTCATTTTCGTCCTGTCGGGTATTGTCGCACTTGTTATTACTCTCATAACGGTAGGTTATCAGGCCGTCCGAGCGTCGCAGACCGACCCGGTGGAAACATTGAAATATGAGTAACATTCGAGGAATTTATGTTTAATAATTATCTGAAGGTCGCCGTCAGAAACCTGCTGAAATATAAAGGTTACTCCATTATAAATATTGCCGGTCTGGCGGCCGGTATGACTGTTTGCATCCTGATACTTCTCTGGGTACAGGATGAAATGAATTTCGACGGTTTTCACAAAAACGCCGACAACATATATCAGGTCTGCATAAAGAGTGAAGATTTCGGCGAATGGCGCAGTTATCGTTCCACACAGGCACCGCTGGCCGATGCACTCATGGAAGAATATCCCGAGATTTATAATGCCTGCACTCTATATGACGGTTTCGCGGGCAATCGTGAAGGACTGGTTGTTAAATATGAGGACAAAATATATAAAGAGAAAATCATATTTGCCGATCAGTCTCTTTTCGATATTTTCACATTTTCATTTGTCGCCGGGGATACAAAGACTATTTTCGACAATCCTTATTCGGCGGTCATAACAGAAGAAACATCGGAAAAATATTTCGGCGGTGACAATCCTCTGGGCAAAGTCTTAAGAGTGGATAACAAGTTTGACTTAACCGTTACCGGCGTAATCGATAATATTCCTAAAAACAGCCATTTTAAGACGGCGATTATTTCTCAATTCGAAACCAATGCCGAATATATCGGAGAGGACGGACTGGAAAGCTGGGGTAGCTATGCCTACCGGACATATATTCATCTAAAGGACAATGCCGATGTAAACAGCCTGAATGATAAAATGAACGGATTTCTTAAGCGTAGAGACACTTCGGAAAATATCTTTTTGTTTCTCCAGGCGTTTAGCGATATACATCTGTACGGTTTCAACAATGACGGCGCCATAACATATATATACATCTTTTCAACTGTTGCCGTCATGGTACTTCTGATTGCCTGCATTAACTTCATGAATCTCTCAACCGCCCGATCGGCCAGAAGAGCCAATGAGATCGGCATCAGAAAAGTGGTCGGTGCGGACAAACGACTCATCGGAATGCAGTTCCTTGGCGAATCAATATTCCTTTCAATCGTCGCTGTCCTCGTCTCACTCATGTTAACGGAATTATTGTTACCGGTCTTTAACGAGCTGTCGGGCAAGGAACTTTCTCTGAATCTGATGAAGAACAATTTGATTTTGTTTCTTTCGGGATTGGCGATCATAACCGGGATATTTTCGGGCATATATCCGGCCATGCATCTATCGTCATTCGAACCGGTTCGGGTTCTGAAGAGTAAAGCCGGAACCGGCTCGGCTTTATTCAGAAAAATCCTCGTGGTTATGCAATTCGCCCTTTCGATATTTCTCATAATATGCACTCTGCTTGTTTCCAATCAACTTAACTTCATGAGAAACAGACAACTGGGTTTCGATAAAAGCAATATCGTTTGCGTTCCCATAAACAGGGAACTGCGAGAACACTTTGAAGCATTCAGATCCGGCCTTTTGAGCAATCCCAATATTGAAACGGTCAGCGCCGCTTCGGATAAGATCGCCGGTGGAGGCAGGAGAATAGTCGATGTATACTCATGGGAAGGAAACACGGACAGCGTTAAGATGGCCATGCATCTGGCCTATGTTGACTATGATTTTGCGGAAGTTTATGGAATCGGGATGGCCGCCGGCAGATTTTTCTCGCGGGATTTTGCCTCGGATACAAACGCCGTCGTTTTGAATGAAGCGGCTATCAGAGAAATGGGGATGGATAATCCCGTTGCAAAGAAAGGTCCGTTCGACATAAATATTATCGGCGTCATGAAAGACTTTAATTTTGCGTCACTGAAATCGAAAATCGAACCTCTCGGCTTTTTCCTGGATCCGGAAAGGCATGCCGTCGCCGCAATTAAGATAAAATCTGTCAATACTCCGGCAACATTGGAGTATATTAAAGAGACTTTTTCTGCATACACATCCGATTTTCCTTTCGAGTATCAATTCCTTGATGATGTTCTGGATAGGCAATACAGGAGCGAGGAAAGACTGGGTACAATCTTTAAATATTTTTCTATTCTGGCTGTATTTATTTCCTGTTTGGGCCTTCTGGGATTGGCTTCGTACGCCGCCGAAATGCGAACCAAGGAAATCGGTATTCGCAAGGTCCTTGGCGCCACTATTCCGGGTATACTGAGACTATTAACCGGCGAGTTTGTTGCACTCGTAATAATCGCCAACATAATTGCCTGGCCGATTGCCTATTACGCCATGAATAAATGGCTGCAGGATTTCGCCTACCGCGTTTACATTGCGTGGAGCATTTTCGTATTTTCGGCTGTAATTACTCTCATTATCGCATTAATGACAATAAGTTATCAGGCACTCAGGGCGGCCCGAACCGATCCCGTGAAAACGCTTAAATATGAGTAGAAGGAGAGATTCCCATGTTTAAAAACTATGTTAAGATAGCCCTAAGAAACCTTCTGAAACATAAAGGGCATTCTTTCATAAATATCATCGGCCTCGCTATCGGTATGGCGGTCTGCATCCTTATTATGCTATGGGTAATAAACGAACTGGGTTACGACCGCTTCCATGAAAAGGCCGACCGCATATACAGGCTGATATGCGATGCCAATGTGGGCGGCAACAATCTCGTCATTCCCATCAGTAATGCTCCCGCCGCTCCGGCGATGGTTAATGATTATCCCGAAATACTGGCTGCCGCCAGATTCGACGAAGCCGGAAACACAGCCGTTCAATGCGGATCCGAGCGGTTCCTGGAAAAGGAGATTCTCTATACCGATAATGCCATCTTTGAAATTTTCGATTTCCCGATTATCAGAGGTGATGTCGATTCGGCGCTGGCGCGGCCGTATTCACTGGTTATTACCGAAGAAACTGCATCCAAGTATTTCGGCAACGATAACCCAATCGGCCGGACCTTACGTTTTAATAATGAACATGATTATACAATCACGGCCGTCATGGAGAATATCCCCGCCAATTCGCACCTTGACTTCGATATGCTGGCTTCTTTTGAGACACTTTACTCGGAAAATCCCGAGCGCATGAACGAGTGGATAAATTTGACGTATTTCACATATATATTGCTCGATGAGGGGAGTGATCCCCGGGTAATGGAGACCAAATTCCCCGCCTTCGTTGAGAAATATATGGGAGCACGGTTGAATGCTATGGGCAGTACTATCAAATATCTTCTACAGCCTTTGACCGATATTCACCTGTATTCCGATTACGTATATGATTTACCGGACAATGGTGACATCGCCTATGTCTATCTCTTTGCCGGTATCGCGGTCTTTGTACTGTTGATTGCCTGCTGTAATTTCATCAACCTGACCACCGCCCGATCGCTCGTCCGCGCCAATGAGATAGCCGTAAGAAAAACTCTCGGCGCCGATAAACGATCACTGGTAAAGCAATTCCTGGGAGAGGCGGTCATTTACAGCATCTTTTCCACATTACTGGCCCTGGTTCTGGTGGAATTATTCCTGCCCATATTCAACACCGTCAGCCAGAAACAACTTGCCCTGAATAGTCTCCAACTGCCCTGGGTTATAATTGGATTTGCGGTTCTGGCCGTTCTGGTGGGGCTTCTCGCCGGGGGTTATCCTGCTCTGTATCTATCATCATTGCGTCCCGGGCAGATTTTAAAAGGGGCATCTGTCAAAGGACGTTCAGGGGCCCGCCTGCGACAGATACTGGTGATCGGCCAGTTCACCATATCCATCATACTTATCATAGGGACCCTGGTTGTCCGCAACCAGATTAATTTTATGAAAGACCGGGATCTCGGATTCGAAAAAGAGCAGATATTGATATTACCGGAAGTCCGCGAATCAATGGATATCGTCAAAACGCAACTGGAGAGCGTCCCCGGCGTCCTGTCGGTGGCGGCGGCATCGGAGGCGATCGGGGAATCCAGCAGCAAGAGTGTTTTCGTACCGGAGGGATTTACCGAGGATCAATCACAGATGATGAACTATCTCGAAATCGATGATAATTTATTATCGACGCTCGGTGTGGAAATTGTCGCCGGCAGGAATTTTTCGGCGGATATTCCCTCGGATACAAACAATGCCGTTATCATCAACGAAATGGCGGCCAGGACTTTCGGCTGGGATGACCCCATTGGAAAAACCATAAGAGATCCCGATCCCGGCGAATCCGGAATGGAGTGGCATGAAAGAACCGTCATCGGCGTCGTCAGGGATTTTCACAGTTATTCCCTCCATTACCCTATCGAACCGATGTATATCAGGCCCGGGACCGACCTTAACGTGGTTGTATTGCGTGTCAACGCATTCGATAAAGATAAAACTCTGGAAGGATTAAAAGCACGATGGTCTGAAATATTCCCCACTCTTCCCTTCGATTATTACTTCCTGGATGAATTATTCGAAAGTATGTACGAAGCAGAGATCAGGTTCGGACGGATAACCATCGGATTCGGTCTGCTGGCTATATTGATTGCCTGCCTGGGGCTGTTCGGGCTGGCCTCTTACGCGGCCGAGCAACGCACCCGTGAAATCGGCATCCGCAAGGTGCTGGGAGCCAATATTTCGGGTATCCTGCAGTTGGTGACAAGAGAATTCATTCTTCTCGTTCTTGTCGCCAATATCATCGCCTGGCCGATTGCCTATTACGCCATGAATAAATGGCTCCAGGATTTCGCCTACAGGATTGATATCGGTCCGGGTTTATTTATCATCTCGGCGGTTATTGCGGGAGTAATCGCATTACTGACGGTCAGCTACCAGGCGCTGAAAGCCGCCCGCACCAATCCGGCAGAAACATTGAAATACGAATAAGTAGGACTGCCTATGTTTAGAAATTACCTCAAGGTAGCCTTAAGGAATATTTCAAAACACAAGGGTTACTCATTCATAAACATTATCGGGCTCGGTATCGGCATTGCCTGTTGTATCATAATATTCGAGTATGTTGCCTTTGAAACAGGCTATGATAATTACCATCATGATTCCGACCGAATCTTTAGAGTCGCCGTCGAAACTCTCGATCGGGATGGTCACGATTTTACGGCATCATCCATCGCCCCGCTTGCCCCGGCCCTTAAGGAAGAATATCCGCAGGTAGAGTACGCTTCCCGCGTTGTGGCCTTGGGGAAAATCCTGGTGAGAAACAGAGAGATAATATTTTACCAGGATCATTGTATCCTGGCCGATGATGATTTACTCGAAATACTGACCATTCCGTTTATAAAGGGAGATCGGAAAGACGCCCTGACCAGGCCGGAGACGGTTGTATTATCTGAGAGCCTGGCCCGAAAATTATTCGGTCAGGAGAATCCTCTCGGTAAAATTGTCAACATCATGGGATTCGATTTTGAGATAACCGGTATTGTGATGGACTCCCCTATTAATACTCATTTTAAGTATGATTTAATCGCCTCTATTAATACGCTTGAGGGCAAATATCCACTGGATCATTGGTTTCTTTTCAATTTTTATACCTACATTAAAACCGTTCCGAATGCCGACACCGATGAATTTGCGGGACTTATTCGGAATATGATATATCGACACAACAAGGAAGAACTCGACCTGTTGAACCAGCATTACTACTGCTTTTTGCAGCCTGTTAGAGATATCCATTTGCATTCCCGCTTTTCATCCGAAATGGAACCGCCCGGCAATCCGGTTTATTTATACAGCTTTTCCATAATAGGAATTTTTATTTTGATTCTGGCCTGCATTAATTTCATTACCCTGACCACCTCGCGGGTCGTCGAGAGAGCCAGGGAAATCGGTTTGCGAAAGGTCATCGGCGCTCATAAATCGATACTGGTGAGACAATTCTTAAGCGAGGTATTTGTACTTACGCTGATTGCCGCCGTTATAGCCGTCACTATAGTTGAGTCGGCCGGTCCGTATTTTTTTGAACTCGCTGGTGTATCTTCGCTGCCAACGGCTTTATCGACCCCAACGGAAATAATATTCATGTTCGGCCTGATAGCCGTGGTCAGTATTCTGGCCGGGGCTTACCCTGCCTTTTATCTGTCCGCTCTTCAGCCGGTCAGAATATTCAAAGGTGACCTCTTAATGGGATCACGCGGATTATTCAGAAAAATCCTTGTCTCCGGCCAATTTACAATCTCCATTATTCTTGCCGTCTGTACTCTTATTGTTTATCGGCAGGTCAGCTACATGAAGGATTATTATCCCGGATTTGACAGCCAGCAGAAAATAGTCGTACCGATAAGAGGAGACAGGCAGGCTCGCGAAAACTACCGGTCGATTATCAATGAATTTATGCGGCATCCTTCAATCACGGGCGGTACAGCATCGTCGGACGTCCCGGGGATGAGATTTTCCCGCTGGGATACATGGACGGTTGGCGAACAGGAGACCAATAGCCACGCCGTGAATTATATCTGCATTGACGATAATTTTATTAAAGAGTATAAAATGGATTTGTTGTATGGAAATAATATATATATAAACATCGAAAGCGACAGCATTCGTCCGATTATTATAAATGAAACAGCTTATGAAATATATGGTTTTAACTCATACGAAGATGCTGTCGGGAAAAGGCTTTATAATGATGCCCGCTTTCTTGAAATAACAGGAATTATCCGTAATTTCAATTACTATGGGTTACAGACCGAGGTCGAACCGCTGATTATGGAATATAGACCCGGCTCGTTTTCCAATATTACTCTCACGGTATCAACCTCGAATCTTACCGAGACACTGGAATTTATCGAAAATAAATGGAAAGAATTTTCGCCGACCTATCTCTTTGAATATTCATTTCTTGATGAGGTATTCGACCGGCAGTACCATTCGGAAGAACAGCTTAGGTGCACCATAACGTTATTCGCAGTTCTGGGGCTATTTATCGCCCTGATGGGCCTGGTGGGATTGTCATCGTATTCAGCCGGTCGCCGCTTTAGAGAAATAGGCATTCGCAAGGTACTGGGCGCGACAACGTTACATATTATCCGCCTTCTCTCCAAAGAGTTTATTCTACTGATTATTATTGCCAATTTCATTGCCTGGCCGGTTGCATATTATCTAATGAACGGATGGCTTCAGAATTTCGCTTACAGAATTAATATCGGCTGGGCTGTATTTGCTATTTCAACGGTGGCAGCCGTAACAATAGCACTATTGACAGTAAGCTACCAGTCAATCAAAGCCGCCCTGGCCGACCCGGTGGAGACAATAAGGTACGAATAGAAAGGATAATAGTCTTAATGTTCAGGAATTATATCAAGGTTGCTCTCAGAGATCTGTTCCGGCATAAGGAATATACACTCATAAATATAATCGGGCTGGCAATCGGAATTACAACTTGTCTTTTAATCTTTCTGTATATTCAATCCGAATTATCGTACGACAATTTCCATTCACGAGCCGCCGACACCTATCGTATCATTCAATGCGAAGAAGGCCTGGGCGAGCTGGCCAAAGGTTCCCCGGCTACCTCGCCTCTTCTGCAATCGGAATTGAAAGAAACATTTCCCGAAATTAAACGCGCGACCAGAATATCCGGTACCACGTCGGTTGTTAAAAGAGGAGAGCAATCATATTACGAGACTGTTGTCCTTGTCGATCCCGATTTTCTGCAAATGTTCTCCTTTCCGCTGATTTCCGGCGATCCGGTATCGGCCCTGGATAATACAAAAGATATCGTCATAACCCCAGAAATGGCCAATAAATATTTCGGAGAGAACAATCCTCTGGGCAAGATGATAACGGTTCAGCTGGGAGAAACTTCACATGAATTCTCCGTTTCCGGTGTCATTGAAGAGGCCCCGATTAATTCCAGCATACAATACGACTTTCTGATATCCACCCAAATGTTAAAGTACACGACGCCCGAGGAATACCTTACAAGCTGGAATATTATTCTGTTTTCGACTTTTGTCCAGCTGGCACCGGGAACGAATGCCGGACAGCTGGGAGAAAAAATCAGCGGTCATATGCAGAGGCTGTTATCCGAATTTGATATTGCCGGCATTTCCTTTCATTTGCAGGCTTTAGCCGACATTCATC
>Ga0272443_10007868_pt1 | contig 10060 bp, 10 predicted proteins | sample SSMAcet12_FD_193581 | JGI IMG/M metagenome (GOLD analysis project Ga0272443, IMG submission 193581) | Marine sediment archaeal communities from Little Sippewissett salt marsh, Falmouth, MA, United States - SSM-Acet-12 | ecosystem: Environmental > Aquatic > Marine > Wetlands > Sediment ... | reverse complement strand
ACTCAAGCTTTTATCCGCGCTGGAGGACAGCGATGACGTTCAACAGGTTTATTCGAATTTTGATATACCTGATGAAATACTCGAGGAAATAGGTTCCGAGAATTGAAGATATTGGGTATCGACCCGGGTCTTACCCGGACAGGAGTAGCCATACTATCCAGAGGAAAGGAAGGAAGTATTTTATCCTGGAAAATTTTGGAACATAAAGCTACTAAAAAAAGACTCTGGGAGTATTTTAAATCTCTGTCTGACTTTATAAGTGCAGAAAAACCGGATCAGATTGTAATAGAAAATATTTTCAGAGGTCCGAATATTAAGACACTTATTAAGATAGCGGAACTGCGGGGCGTTTATCTACTTCTGTCCCAAATGCAGGGTTTACCCGTTCAGGAATTTTCTCCGCGTGAGATTAAGCAATCGGTAACCGGTTCCGGCGCTTCTTCAAAGGAGCAGGTAAAATACATGGTAAAAAAAATATTGGGTATAGAGGAAGAAATACCTCTCGATGTTTCCGATGCTTTTGGCGCGATAATATGTTATATAAATAAGAGTCAAGAATATGCTGGAATCAATTAAAGGTGTAGTTTTAAACGTAGAAAAAGAAAAAATAAGTGTTAGCGTAGGTGGTTTTGGGTTTTTGATCAATGTTTTTATAGAAAGCGCAATTCCGACTGTAGGTGATGAGATTTTTTTGTATACTCACATGTCTTTAACTCAAAATGGTGTAGATGTATACGGTTTCGAAAATAGATCGGAAAGAGACCTTTTTAGAACAATTATCAAGGTTCCGAATATAGGTCCCAAAACCGCGTTTTCACTTATGATAGGTTTGGGTGGCAGCGGTATAAGAAGAGCTCTTGAGGCGAATGATCCTGAACCCATATCCAGAGTTAAAGGAATAGGAAGCAAAACCGCCAAGAGGATAATATTGGAGTTGAAGGATAAGTTAAAACTGGCACCGGCAAAAGAATTTGAAGAAGCGAGGAAAGCTCTTATTTCTATAGGTTACAGTTCGAAAGAAGCCGACCAGTCGATAAGTGAAGTGGTTAAGGACGGAGAATATCTTTCAGTGGATGAAATAGTGAAAAGAGTTTTAAAGAAAATATGAGAATAACTTCTCCTTCGAAAGATCCGGTAGACGCTCAATACGAGAAAAGTCTCCGCCCGCAGTCTTTTAAGGAGTTTATAAATCAGGAAAGGGTAAAGGAGAATCTCAAAGTTTTTACAAAAGCGGCTAAAAAGAGGGAAGATCCTCTCGATCATGTTCTTCTTTTTGGTCCACCGGGACTCGGTAAGACAACACTCGCTCATATAATTGCCAGAGAAATGGGAGTCGAAATTATTTCCGTAGCCGGTCCCGTTCTTCAAAGACCGAGAGATCTGGCAGGTATTCTTACGAAGCTTCACAGATTTGACGTGTTATTTATAGATGAGATACATAGAGTGAATAAAGATGTGGAAGAATATTTGTATCAGGCTATGGAAGATTTTGCCATAAATATAATGATAGATTCCGGTCCTGCCGCCAGATCTATCGAAATCAATCTGCAGCCTTTTACTCTCGTGGGGGCGACTACCAGAACGGGCCTTCTATCGGCGCCTCTCCGTTCGAGATTCGGTTATATGCCCCGTTTAAATCATTATGAACCTGAGGATTTAAGTCAAATAATCGGGCGTTCTTCCACAATACTCGATATAAAAGTTAGTGATGACGCGTCTGACGAAATAGCGAAGAGAGCCAGAGGGACTCCCAGAATCGCGAATCGACTCCTTAGAAGAGTTAGGGATTTTGCCGAGGTTAAGGGTAAGGGGGAAATCGACCTGGAGATAACGAGGTACGCTCTCGAACAGCTCGAAGTGGATACCCGCGGGCTCGATGTTATGGATAAAGCTATACTAAAGAGCATAATAGAAAAATACAGCGGAGGTCCAGTGGGATTAAAAACTCTTGCTACCTCGGTGGGAGAGAAGGCTGAAACAATAGAAGAGGTCTTTGAACCTTATTTAATAGTAAGCGGTTTTTTAAAAAGAACTCCACAGGGGAGAGAAGCAACCGCTCTCGCTTATGAACATTTAAAAATTAAAACTCCCAGGGGTAAAGGGAAAACATTATTTTAAAGAATCCAGAAGTTAGAAGCCAGTGGCCAGAATCCCACCCCATAATTCCTTAATTAAATCGGATACACTCGGACTTTTTATAGTTTTTTAATAAAACCCAAGACCAAGGACCTAAAACCTGATCAATGCCTGAAATGTCTTGTTCCCGTAAATAAAAGAGCTATATCGTGTTCGTTTGCGGCTTCTATAACTTCATTGTCCCTCACCGAACCGCCCGGCTCGACGACGGCAGTTACGCCGGCTTCTTTTGCCTTATCTATAGAATCTCTGAAAGGGAAAAAAGCGTCCGATGCAAGAACAGAGCCTTTTGTCTCATGACCGTGTTTTTTTGCCTTGAGGATTGAAATCTCGACCGAATCTACCCTCGATGGCTGTCCTGTACCGATTCCTATTGTTTGTAAATCCTTCGCCAGAACGATACCGTTGGATTTAACCCATTTGACGACCCTCCATGCGAAGTCGAGGTCTTCTAATTCTTCTTGAGTCGGTTTTCTTTTACTGACAACCTCCCAGGTATTAGAATTTTCCATGGAAGAGTCACTTTGCTGAATCAGTACCCCTCCGATTATAGTATAGCATTTCATGTGGTCTAGAGGAGAGAATAACTCCGCTTTAGCTTCTAAAACACGCAGGTTTTTCTTTTTCTTAAGCTTTTCAAGAGCTTCCTTTTCGTAACCGGGAGCTATTATGACTTCAAAAAAAGATTCGTTAATTTCGTTTGCGGTAGGAAGGTCTATTTCTCTGTTAGCAGAGATGATTCCCCCGAAAGCAGAAAGAGGGTCGCAGCTTTGAGCTTTTTTAAAAGCATCTAATATTCTGTCTGCGACAGCTATACCGCAGGGAGCCGCGTGTTTGATAATAGATACGCAGGTTTTATCGAATTCTGATACCGAACCTATAGCTCCGTCGGTATCCATCCAGTTATTATACGACATTGGTTTTCCCCATAATTGTTCAGCGTCTACCAGACTTATTTTGCTATCCGTAAATCTGTAAAGAGAACTCTTCTGGTGGGGATTTTCTCCATATCGTAAATCCATTGTTTTTTCACAGTCGATAGATAATAAATCGGGAAGCTCTTCTTTCTCTTTTCCCAGCGATTTATCGTAATAGTCCGCTATCATTTTATTATAAAAAGATAATTGACGGAAAGCTTTTGCTGCCTGTCTTTTTCTGTAATCGAGCGGAATCGAGCCTTTATTTTCTTTGATTTTTTCTATAAAAACCTTATAATCAGAAGGGTCGGATAAGACCAGACAACTTTTGTAATTTTTGGCGCCCGCCCTGATAAGAGAAGCTCCTCCGATATCTATTAATTCTATCATTTCATCGTCGGAAAGATTTCTGTCGAGCCCTGATTTAAAAGGGTATAGGTTTACAATTACGAGATCGATCGGTTCGAGATTCAATTCTTGCAGTTGTTCGAGATGTCCCTTTTTTTCCTTATTTACGAGAATAGACGCGAAAATTTCGGGCTGCAATGTTTTTACGCGCCCGTCGAGCAATTCCGGACTGGTGGCGATATCTTCGACCTTTGTTGCTTTAATCCCCTCTTCCGCTAACTTTGCGTGTGTTCCCGAAGTCGATATTATATTTATTCCTTTTTTATCCAATTCACGCGCTAGATCGATTATCCCCTTTTTGTCATAAACAGATATTAGCGCATTTTTAATCTTTAATTCTTTCATTGCAGTATCCTTTTAACTTCTTCCAATTTTCCTATCAGGTCGAGCTCTTCGGTTTTTCCTCTAAGTTGTTCCTTTGCTCCTTCTATGGATAATTTCTTTTCACGCAGCAGATATTTTATCTTTTTTAATAATTTAATATCATCTTCGGAATATAATCTTTTTCCTCCGCTGCTTCTTCTCGGTCTTAATTCTTTAAATTCTCCTTCCCAGAATCTTAAAGTCGATTCACTTTCATCCAGAAGGTCGGAAATTTCCTTGATTACATAAAACATTTTTTTCATTTTTTTCTCTCCTTTTTAAGTTCTCTTTTCATTAAATCCTTAATCGAGTCTAAAGGATTTTTGTCTTCATATAATATATAGTAGATTTCTTTTGCCACAGGCAACTTTACCTTATATTTTTTTGAAAGTTTTAATATCGATTTCGCGGTTGTGATTCCCTCCATGACTTCTACGGTTTCCGAAAAAATATCTTTCAATTTTTTTCCTCTGCCCAGTTTTTCTCCCAGAGTTCTGTTCCTTGAATAAGCGGAAAATGATGTAACTATGAGGTCTCCAAAGCCTGAAAGACCCGCGAAAGTTTTTTCATTTCCACCCATTTTCTCTCCCAGAAGGGAGAGTTCCGCCATCGATCTTGTTATAAGAGCGGCTTTAGCGTTCATTCCGAGTTTCATACCGTCGCATATTCCAGCCGCTATGGCGTAAATATTTTTGAAAGCTCCGCCGAGTTCCACTCCCACAATGTCTGAAGAAGTATAAACTCTCATTACATCGCTGGAGAGCATTTTCTGGATAATTTCCGCTTTTTTCGTATTTATGGAAGCGGCGACCAGAGAAGTAGGAACTTTTTTTATTACTTCTCTTGCTATAGAAGGACCCGAAACAGCAACAATTTGTCCGCTGTGAACGGGTATTTCTTCTTCTATTATTTCGGACATTCTTTGTAAAGTGTCGGGATCTAAGCCTTTCGTGAAACTTACGATGGTTTTCTCTTCGTTAATATAATATGCGAATATTTTTGCTATATACCGTAATACATGACTGGGAAGAACAAAGAAAACATAGTCCGATTTTTCTGCAAGCTTTTCCGGGTTCGAAGTGATATTAATATTATCGGGTATTTTATAGCCCGGAAGAAATTCCTTGTTTTCTCCGAATTTTAATAGATTTTCGATTCTTTCTTCGATTGGTTCATAAAGTATAACATTTATACTTCTGGAATTTAGATATATAGCGAGAGTGGTCCCCCAGTTTCCCGCGCCTATAATTCCTACATTTGATTTCATGATTTCCCAAGAAATTAATTATTATCCAAAAGAAGTCAAGGGAAGATGTTTTTCCCAGTTTGAAATTATTATCACGCAAAAACGCAGGGCAGACAATAGTTTGAGCCGTTTAGTGGTTGAATGGTGCCTTAGACTTTGAGATTTGGTTTTGACTTTGGACTGAGGACATTGGACTTTGGACTACATAATTCTCTTTATGTCTTAATGGCTATTTAATAAATCAAATTAAGAATCCAGCCGACAAAAAGTGCGGAGGAAAACATTATCACGGCAGATTTGAGAGTATCCCAGAAACCCAGTTCTTTGAAAAGAACGACGAAAGTAGCCACACATGGAAAATACATTGTGAGAACGACCGATGCGGTGATTAATTGTCCCATAGATAAGCCTAAAGGTGCGAGCATTCCTATCGCGACATCTTTTCGCAAAAATCCTATTAAAAGAGCGGCTATAGCTTCAGCCGGGATGCCGAGTATATTGGTTAGTAAGCCTCCGAAAAGCCTGGATATAAAATTTATAATACCGAAGATATAGAATAAATCTACAATCAATACGCCTATTAAAACAAATGGAAGAGCTTCTTTGAGAAACCACCCAACCCTCAGCCAGACTTTTTTTAATAAAACCTTAAGATAAGGTATTCTGTAGGGCGGAATTTCGGTAAATATCTCCGGGCTTTCTCCGGAAACAAATCTTGACATTATTTTGCCCACTAAGATCCAGACTAAGAACAATGTAAAGAAAACCGGGGCGATTCCTTTGAAGCCATATTTGCCTAACAAACCAAATATCATGGCGGTTTGAGCCATGCATGGTATCGAAATAGACATCACCGTGGCGGCTATAAGCCTTTCTCTTCTTGTTTCCATGATTCTGGTTGCCAGAACACCCGGTACGTTGCAGCCGAATGCGAGGAACATGGGTACTATACCCATTCCGTGAATACCGATCTGGTGCATAAGACGATCTACAAGTACTGCGAGTCTGGGGAGATATCCGGTATCCTCGAGGATGGAGAGAATAAAATAGAAACTTATAATATATGGAAGAACAGCAGCTAAAGGAATAAATAAACCGGTGCTTAGAAGTCCGAAAGATTGGTAAAAATCGATTTTTCCTGCGATTAATTCTCCGATAAAAATTTTGTGTAGTAAAGTTTCGTTACCCAGAAAGTCTGAAATTTTCAACAGGACGGGCATCCATAAATTTTGAAAAAGCGGTTCGAAAATGAATCTGATTAAGCCTTCGCCGATTAAACGTATAATAACAAATGATAAGAATAAAACAAAACCAGAAAAAATTATCCCCAAAATAGGATGAGTCGAAATTTCTTCCAGGACTTGAGGGAATGTGTGATGGTGGTGTTCCAGGTTCTGGGTTTTATTAATAATTTTACCTATTAGATTCCATAAATCTTTTCCCTTCAGTTTTAAGGTAGAAGGCTTTGCTTTTATAATCTTTTGTCTCAATTCCTGTATGCCGTATCCGGTGATGGCGACGGTGGGCACGACGGGAATTTTCAGAAGTTTACTTAGTTTTTCAGTGTCTATATTTATGCCTTTGTGTTTTGTTTCATCCCAGAAATTTAAAAGAGCTAAAACCGGAAAATTAGTTGATAACAATTGGAGAGTAAGATTTAAATTTCTTTCGAGATTTGTGGAGTCTATGACATTTACGATCACTGTTTCTTTAGGGTCGCTTTCATTCAGTATTTTTTTTGCCACTTCCTCAGCGGGAGAATCCGGATGTAGAGAATAAGTGCCGGGAACATCTATTACTTCGATGTCATTATTTTCTATTCGCATTCTCCCTCTTAAGTACTCGACTGTTGTACCCGGATAATTGGAAGCAATCACTTTTACTCCGGTAAGTCTGGTAAATATAGCGCTTTTCCCCACATTAGGATTGCCGAACAGTAGAAGTCTTTTCACTCTTTTACCTCTTCCACAAGTATAGTGTTTGCCATTATTCGACCGATAGCAATTTCGCAGTTGCCGACCTTTATTATTACCGGGCCGAAGAAAGGGTGCATGGTTATTTTTTTTATTATTACCCCTTCTCTTATTCCCATGTTCGAAAATCTTCTGCACCAATTTCTTCTACCGCCGCCGTGTCTTCTTCCCCTGCCCCTTACGGGAATATTAGCCATGCCTTTTCCGGTGTCCCTCACAGATTTGACCATAAGCGGAACGTTTTTCTTTGCTTCAAGAAGTGAAATCATAATTTTCTAAAGCCTCTCTGGATTTAAGATAAGATTGCATTTTATCGCATGTTTCTTCAGAGACAACGTGTTCGATGCCGCAGGCGTCTCTATCCGCGATATTTTTGTCCACGTTTAAAACGTTAATCAAAAAACTCCGTATTAATTTGTGTTTTTTGTAAATGGCATTTCCTATCTTGCTTCCCTTTTCTGTTAGCTCTATGTATCCGTATCTCTTGTGTTTTATTAAACCCGATTTGCGCAAAGCTTTTAGAGCGTAATTTACACTTGCAAGTGAAACAGACATGTTAGAAGCGATGTCTGTTACCCTGGCGACTTTTTCCTCCTCGCAAATCTCGCAGATAGCTTCCAGATAATCTTCCCTGCTTTTACTTAACTCCATCATTTCCTCCATTGTTAGATATATCTAACAATATAAGAGACATATATCTTTTGTCAAGCCCAGTAGATAAATGAAATATTAAAAATTAAAATGCAAAATTAATAAAAACTCACAGAGCCCACCTCTCTCAACCCCTGTTTTTTTAACCACAGAGAGCGCAGAGTTTTTATCTGTTTTTTTCTCTGTGTTCTCAGTTTTTTTCTTTTTTTACACAATTGTTTCTCTGTGTCCTCTGTGGTAAGTGTTTTTCTTTTTGAATTTATAATTTGTAATTTCCAATTTTGATATTTGATTTTTAAATTTAGCGGCTTTGCCGCGCCGGGGTTTGACTATTGGTGAAAACGGGTTATATTAGGTGTGATAAATATAAATCAAAAGGGAGGTTTTTTTGATTAGGAAAATCTTGTTTTCTATTTTTGTTCTTTTTTTTATTATGGGATGTGGAGAAGAAGAGGCTAAACTAAGGGTCTGGTTGACGGATGCTCCTCCGCCGCAGGATGTCGAGCATATTTATTTAACCGTATTGTTGGTTGGTATAGTAGACTCTGATGACCAGATTACGACTATTTCCAGCGGGATGTATGGAACCACTGTCGATATTGTCAGACTTACTGGTGGATACGCGATGGCGCTTACGTATAATGGTAATACGGGAAGCTATTTTGCCGATATCGCTCCCGGAGATTATAAGAGTATATTATTACTTTTAGCCCAGATAAACTCTGTAGTGAGAGAAAATTCTGTTTCGGATACTTTATTTATTCCCTATGATACTACTTTGAGCGACTCGAACTACAATCCTGTTAGATTTGAGCTTGAGCTTGAGGGAGGATTCAATATTTTGCCGGGAGAATACAGGACGATTGTCATAGATTTTGACGCTTCAAAATCTATAAATTGGGAAACCAGTCCTTATGAACTAAATCCCCGATTTAGAATATTTGAAAGTTCGGAGGCTGGATTTATAAAGGGGAATGTGAAAGTTCTGGAAAGCGATTCGGAAGTTCCGGTAAAATTCGCGGTTCTGCAGGCTGTGAGTTTAAATGATACTATGACTGCTTTATCTGATACGGCAGGTAGTTATACATTTTTTCTGCCCGAAGGGACTTATGATTTAAGTGTTTCCGCTGAGGGGTACATATCTGATACCACCTACGAAGGAATCACGGTAATCAGGGATTCTGCTTTATCGGGCTATGATTTTACACTCTGGTAGATAGTTTTCTTTCTGAATTTAAACGACTGGGAAAAATATGAACCGGGGCGGGCGCACTTTTTAAAAAGTGAACAAGGAGGTATATCACATTTGTGTAGTGATATATTTGCCGACACCCCGGCGTGACTTATTTATATGGGAAACACCCGAAAGCGCAAGGGGGTATTTTTAAGAAAATAACGGAAACTTGTTTACTCTGACCGATTTGGAATCTTATTGTCAAAAGCTCTTTGCTTTATATTTGAGATAGTAATTCCCAACTGCGAATGTCTAATCCGATTCCCAGATTATTTTCCCTTCTTTGTTTATATATGCATATTTATCGGGGTTTAGAGACACCATAACAAAAGCTAAACCCTGATAAAAATCCTCGCCGGAGATAAACTCGGCTGGTATTTTCATTTTGCCGTTTCTGTCCAGATATCCGACTTTGCCTCCAGTTTTAACAACGGCCATGCCATCCTGGAAGTTTCCCGCAAATTCATAAACAGGTTTGATGACGGTTTCTCCGTTTGTGTTTATAAACCCCCATTTTTTATGTAAACAGATTCTTGCCATTCCTTCAGAAAATCGTGGCTCATCATATGCCATCAAATCATATATAGGTTTTATAGTTACTTCTCCTTTTTTGTTTATAAATCCCCACTTTCCATCGATCTGAACCGCCGCAAAATTTTCTTTAAACGGAAAAGAACTCTCAAATGAAGGGTTAATTACAAATTTTCCTTCTTTATTTATAAAACCCCATTTGCCATCTTTCTTTACGGGTGCCAGCTCTTGGCTAAAAGTACGAGCAGCCTCATAAATAGGCTCTATTACAAATTCCCCCTTTTTGTTGATAAATCCCCATTTATTATCCTTTGCTATGCAAGTTATTCCATCTTTAAACAATGATTCGACATCACTGTTAAAATCAAATTTCTTGTTTATTGCTATATCCCCTTTTTTGTCTATAAAGGTTGTTTGTAAAACCGTTTTACCATTCTCTTTAGACCTGATTAAGACCTGCGCGAGGTCTTCCGAAAAGTCGGTCGCCCATCTGTACTGAATTTCGATAATTGTTTTTCCGTTCTTATCTATATAACCCCAATCGCCCTGCTCTCCGACAAGCGCAACTCCATCCTTAAAATAATTAACCTTTGAAAAAGCA
>Ga0272443_10007867_pt1 | contig 10061 bp, 6 predicted proteins | sample SSMAcet12_FD_193581 | JGI IMG/M metagenome (GOLD analysis project Ga0272443, IMG submission 193581) | Marine sediment archaeal communities from Little Sippewissett salt marsh, Falmouth, MA, United States - SSM-Acet-12 | ecosystem: Environmental > Aquatic > Marine > Wetlands > Sediment ... | reverse complement strand
CTTCGAGGAAGACTGGACCAGTGAGAAGCTGCGGCCCTTTTTCCAGAACCTGCCTCTCGATAAGTGGCACAACCCGTATGCCCCGAGAATCAAGAGCGGAGAGATCGACCCGAGTGATTGGGATGAAGAGAAAATCCTGGCTGAAATGATACAGGACAACTACCTGATACGGCGCCCGCTCCTGCGCGCGGGAAACCGGCATGATTGCGGATTCGACAGCGAACTGGCCCGGGAGCTGCTGGAGAATACGGATGCAGACGATGTGCTCGTGTGCCACCAGGCCGGCAACGTATGCGATTGAACAAAGAACTTTTGATTAACCTGCCGGACCGATACCAATCCCTCGCCCCGAAGGCAGAGATCATGCCCTCTGCGACAGCTTGTGGCGGGCTAAGGATATAACTTATTGTTGATACTGAACAACGTCCCCTACTTCCTTTCCGATATTCGCCATGACGATTGGTATCAACCGCCTCCCGTCCCAGCCAGTCGCTGAATTTGTCTACAAGCGCTTTCGGCAAGGCGATCACAAGTGATATCCTTATTCTCGTTTATCCAGATTTCAATATGATATCCATAAAGTGAAATTTATAATTACCTTGATTTTACTCAACTTTTATGGTAGTTTTTAAAATTTCATGATAAAACAGTCTCACAAGGCGCCATTGATGAGCGTCACATGAGACGAGATATGAAGAAACGAATTAATAACTTGTTAGGATTAAATAGTCTCCACATGGACATTGCTTACAAAAAACAAATTGTTGCATTTATTGATGTATTGGGTTTTTCCAATATTGTCTATTCTGGCAATGATGAGGCGCTTAAAGACTACTTCTCGTATGTAATTGAAGAGTTTGCTGGAGATAGAAAAAAATACAAATTTGAATATATATTAATCAGTGATGCAATCGTAATCTATACAGATTGCAATAAATCTAATTTACAACAACTATGTATTGCTATAGGCAAGCTGCAAATGAAGTTAATAATGCGCGGTATAGTAATGCGTGGCGGGATTTCCTTTGGCAACTTATTTATAGATGGTGATAAAAATGTAATTGTCGGAAGTGCTCTAATTAATGCCTATAAGCTGGAGCAAGAAGCCGGTTACCCAAGAGTCGTATTAGATCGTGGCTTCATAAAAGAATTCTACGATAGCGCTAAAGACATGCTTAATAAAAACAACAACCGCTTATTAATTGACCCTCCACATCCATATGAGGCAGATCTGCCGTATATCTACTTCACAAGAAAACTAGCGCTAGTAATGCAGCCAAAAAAACTACAAATAGTAGTGGACTTGATGGCAAAGAACCTATCAGAGAACCGTAACGCAAAAAAATATCTTTGGCTAAAATCGCACATTGAAATGGCAATAAATCAACAGCTTGAGTATCTTAAGAGGAAAGCAACTCCTAGCCGCCGAGACCCAACAAGAATTAGGCATCTTGAAAAATTCAAGGCAGGAATTGAAGTGTTATAGCTTTGTGCATGAAACAGATAATCCTAACAATGCCATACACAAGGACGTCAAACTCTCCGCTGCGCTACGAGTTTGCCGCCTGTGATGGCTGGCGTTAGGCTCTACGAAATATGAAGAATATTCGAACACATTACGATAATTTGAAGGTGGCAAGGAATGCCCCACCAGAGGTAATTCGTGCTGCCTATAAAACCTTATCTCTCAAGCATCACCCTGACCGAAATGGGAACTCTGAAGAGTCTCAACGGGTGATGAAAATCATTAATGAGTCCTATTCTGTTTTATCTGATCCTGAAGCAAGACGTAGGCATGATGCCTGGATTATAGAGCAGGAATCACCAGAAACATCCGAGAGTAAGTCTCAACGTCCTCAGCGTGAAATTGAATTTCCTCCTCCGGTATCTGGTGAGATTAATTTCTACGACTTGGATGAAGAGACAAGGAAAAGAATTAAAGATAGAGCGTCTGGCTTAAATAAAAACCAAATCAGGATTAAACTTAATGGGGTGTTCTGGAACTATATTTGGTGTCTTGCTCTTTCCGGATGGTTTTATTATATCTATACCAGCGCAGCGGATTATCGATGGGAAGATGAAACAACATATTGGCACACAGGATTAACTGCTGTTGTTGGTTTTTTGCTTGCAAGAAACATATCATGGTTATATTCATGGCATTCAAAACCACTTAAGTCTTGGCTTGTCATAACGCCGCTTTACCTGATCAAATTTCACCTTGATAAAATCTCATATTGGCCAATATGGACAATCTCGGACATCAAGGCAACTCACAATTATCGAAACGGCTCTTACCAAGACACGGCCTTGTCGCTTACCTTAGATGGTAAGCAACAAACATTCTCTATTTCGCCGGAGTCAGCCTACCAACAACTACTTAATAAGTTACAAGAATACGATACAAAGTTTAGAGCTGCGGTAAACACAAATGATTTGGCATACATAGTCAACAATGATGAGTTTTTGTCAGTGCGAGAGCAGCGCACCAATAGAAACAAAAAGAAATCATTTTCACCAATCGCTATCTATATTTTTCTGCCACTAATATCATTCGGCTTTCTTTGGGTAAATTACCAATTAAACCTCGATCGACCATTCAAGCCTGCTTATTCTAAAAGCAAAACGCCGTATAACAGCAAGCCTCAGGGAAAACCAAGCTACGTTAGGCCAACAACGGCACCTAACGGAGTCTCTTGGCCATCAGCTGCATCGTATGTAGCAAATTATCCCAAACTAAATACTGATGGCTTATCGTCGGTTACCGTTGATAATACCCAGAATGACTCGGATGTATTCGTAAAGTTAGTATCCATCTCAGCTAGTGAATCACACCCTGTTCGGGTTTTCTTCATTCCGGCATTTAGCAAATTTAAGATCAATAGCATTAATCCCGGACTCTACGATATTCGTTACAGGGATCTTACAACGGGAGGGTTAGCAAGATCTGAGTCATTCACTTTAGAAGAGGTTTCAACCTACGATGGCACGCGATACAGTGATATTACAATGACGTTATATAAAGTCAGAAATGGCAACATGCAGACTTTTGGCATATCTGAAGATGAGTTTTAAGCCTAACAAAGCGCTGCTATGAACAAACCTACGCTACGCTTTGGTTTGCCCCAGAGCGCGGAGTTCCAGTCGACTACGTCGCCTTGCGCCGGAACAAGGCACTTCACCTGACGGCTCAGCCGTCGAGCCTGCGGTTCGCCGCCTGCTCCGCAGGTGAGCGCCGCGATTAACCATATGCAGGGATGAAAATGGACACTGCTAAGATTGCGGCGCCTATAACTGGCAATAAGCTGTATCAGAACCGTGCGCGGGAGGTACTTCCAATTTTGGTACGCCAGGCTGAAGTTGGCACCCCAATATTCTACTCAGCACTTGCTGCGGAAGTCGGTATACCCAATCCACGTAACCTAAACTATGTGCTTGGCAGTATCGGCACAACACTTGAAAATCTATCAAAAGCCTGGAAATTCAAGATCCCACCGATCCAATGCTTGGTTTTAAATAAAAACACTGGTCTCCCCGGAGAAGGAATTGGTTGGTTTCTTGTCAAGAAAAAAGATTTTTCGTCGCTCAACAAACGCCAGCAACGAGATATCGTTAAAACCGAATTGCAGCACATTTTCTCATTCCAAAGGTGGCGCGATGTATTGTCTGTGCTTTCTCTAGAACCTAGAGATCCTGACTTTTCGAGTCAAATAAAAGCTGCCGCAAAATTCCGTGCTGGAGGCGAAAGTGAGAGTCACAAACGTTTAAAGGATTTTGTATCTGAGAATCCGGTTGTCGTCGGGCTGCCCTCTAATGCTCCAAAAGGCACTATAGAATTTCCGTTGCCATCTGGAGACTCGGTTGATGTTCATTTTAAATCAAAAAGCGACTGGATTGCTGTTGAGGTGAAGTCAGCTATCTCAAACGAGGCCGACATCACAAGAGGGCTATTTCAGTGTGTGAAGTATAAAGCTGTAATGGATGCAATGCAGTTAGCGTCAAGGTTGCCAAAGAATGCGCGTTCTATTCTGGCTATTGAGAACGAGTTTCCAACCAATTTAGTTGCTCTAAAAAATGTCCTCGGCATCGAGGTAGTAGATATGGTTTATAAAAATGGCTAACGAAGCACTTGTTCAGACGGCAAACTACAATGCGCTTCGTGCGAGCCACACAGCTTCAGCGTTCGCCTGATAACGATTCAGGCTGTGGCTTAACATAGATAAACTGCTCATGGCAATGAACGAAGCAATTCAAGCCGCAAAGGTGAAAATCGCTGGAGCCCTTCGATACGGGGCGACCCATATCGACCTGAGCTGCAAATGGTACGCCAAAGATTCAGAGAAACTCAGTGAACTGCCGGAGTCGTTGGGCCAACTTACGCAGTTGCAGTCGTTGTACCTCTCCAACAACCAACTGACGGCACTGCCGAATTGGCTGGGCCAGTTCACGCAGTTGCAGTCGCTGATCCTCTCCAACAACCAACTGAAAACGCTGCCAGAGTCCCTGAGCCAGCTCACGCAATTGCGATCGCTGAACCTCTCCAGCAACCAACTGACGACGCTGCCGAATTGGCTGGGCCAGCTTGAACGGTTGCAATACCTCAAACTAAACGGCAATCCACTGAACCCAGAACTAGCCGCAGCCTATAAGGAGGGCCTTGACGCCGTCAAACACTACCTGCGTGCGAAGGGGAAAGCGCAGGTGGTGCTGAACGAGGCCAAGCTAATCCTTATCGGCGAGGGCGCAGTAGGAAAAAGTTGCCTGCTCAGTGCATTGCGTGGCGATCCGTGGGAGGAAGGTAAACCGACCACTCACGGCATCGAGATCAAGCCGGTAAAGGTGACAGATCCGAGTACCAACACTGAGATCACGCTGAACGGCTGGGATTTCGGTGGACAGAGGGTCTATCGGCCCACGCACCAATTATTTTTCAGCGCCCCTGCCGTTTATCTGGTGGTGTGGAAACCGCGCGAAGGTCCGCAGCAGGGCTTCGTGAAGGAGTGGATTAAGCTAGTGAAGCACCGCGAACCGGACGCCAAAATCCTCGTCGTCGCCACACACGGCGGTCCCAAGGAGCGCCAGCCCGACATTGATCGCCAGGAAATCTGGGACCTGTTCGGCAAAGAGACGGTGGTGGATTTCTTCCTGATACAGAGCAAACCTGACAAAGCAACCGGCGAGCGACACGGTATTGCCAAGTTAAGCGATGCCATCGCCCGTGTGGCAGCCAGCCTACCTGAGATGGGGCGCACCTTCCCCCTGCATTGGCAAGAGGCGAGAACGACGCTGCGAGGATTAATGTCTCTTGACGCAGTGCTGCCGCTCTTGGGGCCACTGGTGCGCGACGAGGAAGAGGCTCGTAACCGTTTGCAGAGCTTGGGCGAGAATCGCCTTAGCTTGGAACGTGCGATTCGCGAACTAGGGAACCTAGTTCTGGACGAGAATGAGGCCCGCGAGAAACTCACCAAGGCGCGCGTGGCGTATCTGCCGCTAGATCGCGTTTTCGCCATCTGCAAGGAGCACAAGATGGGGGAGGAGGACGCGCGCCTGATGCTTCGTATCAGCCGACGCGTGGGCGACCTGATCCACTTTGAGCACGATCCAGCGCTGCGAGATATTGTGGTGCTCAAGCCCGACTGGCTGACGACGGCCATGAGCTTTGTGCTCGACGATGAGTACACGCGGAAAGACGGTCATGGCTTGGTCAGCTTTGCACGGCTAGGGCGGCTGTGGAACAACCCGGACAAACCTGCCGAAGATAGGTATCCGGCCGAGCTGCATCCGATCTTCCTGCGTCTTATGGAGCGGTTCGACCTTTGTTACCGTGTCGCCGAGCCAGGCAAAAGCAAAGCGGATGGCACAAGCCTGATTGCGCAACTGGTTCCGGATGTTCGCCCTGATCCTGTTCCGGGATGGACGACCAGCCCGACAGCCGGAGATGAACAGCAGGTGCAAGTTTGCCGGATCGTAGAAACGACAAAAAATCAGTCGGCCACTGCGGAGGGGATTTTCTATCAATTGATCGTGCGTTTGCACAAATACTCGCTGGGCCGGACCGACTACGTAAAGAGCGTTCACTGGCAAAGAGGGTTGGTCTTGCAGGACAACTATGGCGCACGGGCGTTCCTTGAGTACATCGCCAACGATGTTCGCATTACGGTGCGCTCGCCCTATCCCGAGCGGTTCCTAGCAGCGTTGACATATGAGATCAAGTGGTTGGTGGAAAGTTTCTGGGAAGGGCTCCGCTGCGAAGTGACGGTACCCTGCCTTGCAACACAGCCAAATGGTAAACCGTGCATCGGTTTATTCGAGGTTGGAAAGTTGCTGGAGAACAAGAAACGAAACCGTCCGGAACAGCCTTGCCCTGTCTGCAATGAATGGCAGAACATAGAGCAGTTGCTCCACAATGCGCCAGCTTCACGCCCGAATCCCTTGGAAACGTTGCTTTCCGAGTTTGCCACTGTGCGAGTTGAACTGGCCGGAGCGCGGCAGCAACTGATCGCATTGCAGGGCGAAGCGACGGAGCGCTTTGACGCGCTGGAAATCGGAACACAGCGCATTCTGAGTCGGGTGGACGACGGTTTCTCGGACTTGATGCAGTCATTAACAGACGAAGCCAAGGAAGGCCCGCGACTGTTCAGCTTCCAACCGGTTGATCCGGGGTTCTTTGAACGGCCCAAGTGGATCAACCAGAAGTTCCGCCTGACCCTGTGGTGCGAGCACTGCCGCCTACCGTTACCAGAATTGAATGGCAACAGCAGCAAAGTGGGCGTGTATGAGTTGAACCTGCCGCGAGACTGGTTTGAAAAGGCCGTGCCCTTCCTGAAGGTGCTCACCGGCACCTTGAGCCTCGTGCTGCCGATAGCGGCATCTGCCACAAAATTCATGATGGATGAAACCGCATACAAGGGTCTGGAGAAGGAGTTGGAACTGGGCCAGAAGAGTCTCAATTCTGTGCTTAAAGGCAGTGAAAAATCCGGTGCCTGGCTGGCCCGCAGTGACGCGCCGAACCTAGAACGCGGCGAGGCGATCCGGGCACAAGGGGCCGTCCTGCGGCAGTTGCACGCGTGGCTGAAGGAGCATGATCCAAGCTTCGGGGGGCTAGTGCGGGTGCAGAACAAGCGGCAGGAGTTCCTGTGGGTGCATCCGCAGTTTGAGAAGGAGTATTGATGCGACCATCCTCTGATTTACCAAATCGAAAGCAGGAATGGAAAAAGGGATGTTGTTTATTAGGTTAAAAAGCAGAACAAGCATCGCATATTCAAAACAGTAAAAACCAGTTTTTTCAATAAACGAGAAATAATAGCATTCTACGAGTCCTCTTTTGTCACAAACCCAATAAATTCAAAGAGATAGAGCTGAATGAGCATTGCGTCAAGACTGAAAGCCAATCAGGGAGCCAAGTAGCAAATACGCTTGTAATTATCAACCGGGATGGCGAAATTATGAAGGGATGGTGAGAAAGAGATAATTAGTGACAGAATTATGCGTAAGCCGCATACATGTTATAATAGTCATCTTTTCTTGCTAAAAATGGCAGCAATACAAATATCCAATCAAAAAAGTATTTATAGAGTATCATATTCACCTCAAACATGACACTGTATTGCGGATAACAAAAAATGTTCAGGGAGAGGCACAATGAAATGAAGACACCGGCAGACTTAGCTTGGAAACTGATGACACAGTTGCGTGAAGAAGTGCTCGCTGCGCAACGCATCCGAGCCCAGATCATCGGATTCAAGATCACCTTCGTCACCGCATCTGCGGGCGTCATACTTGCCAAAGCAAACGACTTGCCGATTGAATTGATCGCCTTGCCTGCACTGGCAGCGATCTTCTTTGACTCGCTCATTGGCAGCTACGGCTTCTCGATCAAGCGTATCGGACACTACTGCCAACATTATATCGAGCCGAAGCTCCGTGAGGCCGTTTCTTGGCCGCCATCTGATCCCCTTTGGGAAGAGTTCATGAGCAAGAGGGAGTCTCGTCAGTATCTTTCCATAACGGGGAACCTCGGCCTAACAACTGTTGTCACCGCCCCTGCTCTCGTGGTGCTCCTCCGCGACCAAGGAAGGCACTCAGTGCTGTACACCATCCTTGCGCTTGCGGTCTTCTTCATTGCGGATATTCTGATTCACATTCACGCATTGCGGATGGTGCGCGTTAAATGGTCACCAGTGCCTATGCAAAAAACATCAACTGAGGAAACTGAAAAATCGCCTCCGGTAGACCCCGGAGAGCACGCGAACGAGCCCTCCGAGTCTGTTGAGTCGTGACGTTAGGAACATGAGTACATGAGAGACAAAATGGCAAGCATTAGCGTTATCAAAGTGACTACGGCGGAAGTCGCGAAACTACTCTCCTTGCAGGAGGGCCATTTCTGTGATCTCAAGGCAATTGAGATTGCCCCGAGTAAGTTAACACGGTCGATATCAGCCTTCTCCAATGCAGAAGGAGGAGAGCTGTTCATCGGAGTAGATGAGGACAAGCAGACCGGTGAGCACTCTTGGCGCGGCTTCACAAAGCAAGAGGATGCTAACGGTCACATTCAGGCCTTCGAACGCCTCTTCCCTCTCAGCGCCGAGTATCTATATGATTTCCTTACGAATGAAGACGAGTCTGGTCTGATTCTCAAGATTCAGGCGGCAAAAACACGCGACATCAAGACTGCGTCCAACAATATCGTATACATCAGGCGCGGGGCACAGAATATTCCGGTAGATACAGAAGAACGTCTAGAAATCCTCAAACGAGACAAGGGACTGACATCATTTGAAAACGAGTCGGTGAACTGTGACCCTACATTAGTAACCAACTCCGAGCAGATTATCTGGTTCATGCTTGAAGTCGTGCCTACATCCGAACCCGAACCTTGGCTACGGAAACAGATGATTCTCACGGATAGCAAACCCACTGTGGCTGGTGTCGTTCTATTCGCCGATGAACCGCAGGCGCTTCTTCCGAAACGTTGCGGAATCAAAGTTTATCGGTACAAGACAACTGAGAACGAGGGCACGCGCGAAGCATTGGCGTTTGACCCCATATCGATCGAGGGCTCCGCCTACTCGCAAATCAAGAATGCAGTCAGGCTAACCCAAGAAATAATAGAATCCGTTCGTATACGCACATCGCAAGGGCTTCAGTCGGTCCGGTACCCTGAGACCGCAATCCATGAGATTGTCACAAATGCTGTTCTGCATCGCGATTACGCGATCGCTGATGACATACACATCAAAATTTTCGACAACCGAGTCGAGGTGTTGAGTCCCGGCTCACTACCTGGACACGTTACGGAGTCGAATATCCTAGATGAGCGCTTTGCGCGGAACTGTGCAATCGTACGATTGATAAACAAGTTTCCCAATCCACCAAACAAGGACGTAGGCGAGGGGCTTAATACGGCCTTCCAAGCAATGCGTGAAATGAAATTGAAGGACCCCATCATTAGGCAATCTGGAGGATACGTGGTCGTTGAACTCCGTCATGAGTCCCTAGCCTCCCCCGAAGAAGCGATCCTGAAGTATCTCAATACCCATGCCAACATCGCGAACAGAGAAGCCCGAGAAATCTGCTACATCGGATCTGAGAACAAGATGAAGGCCATCCTCCAGCGGATGGTCAAGAATGGGCACATCGAACTCGTCCCTGGCCGCAGTCGATATAACGCTGCATACAGACTGCCTTCTGATGACAAAGACGACACCCAACAATCGCTTCCACTTATATAGCACTAAGCCGCACAACGGTTCACCACTGTTGCTGAAAGGCATCTTCGGCAAAAGAGCGGAAACATCGCTATCAATCATTACATCCCGGACACAATCGCTCAACGATAATGTATCCCACAGTCAGTCGAAGATTGCGGACTTTTTCAGCCAAGCTGCCATACATATATTTCTTGCGGCGAATGTTTTGAAAACATCACCTGCAAGGTTTGACCAAAAGGAGATCTGATCATGGCTAAACGAACCACGGTATGCCGTCTTATATTCCTGCTTCTCTTCTCGGTCTTTCTTGTCGCATGCAACGAACATGGAAGCGACAGCGGAACCTCCCCA
>Ga0272443_10007866_pt1 | contig 10061 bp, 8 predicted proteins | sample SSMAcet12_FD_193581 | JGI IMG/M metagenome (GOLD analysis project Ga0272443, IMG submission 193581) | Marine sediment archaeal communities from Little Sippewissett salt marsh, Falmouth, MA, United States - SSM-Acet-12 | ecosystem: Environmental > Aquatic > Marine > Wetlands > Sediment ... | reverse complement strand
TCCTTCCATGGCATACAATACCTCCTTCAAAGTAATTATATGCCAATGTGTAAACTATGTGCCCGGAATAAACTGTAAAGGATGTGACCGGAATATACCATCAAAGCGGAGGAGGTAGGATTCAACGTCAGGGATTTTCGCTAACTCTATGATATGCTTGAAAATACGCCTAATTCAATGACACAACAAACGTTAAGTTAGGTGAAGTTGCGTGAAGTTAGTTGAAGTTACTTGAAGTTGCGTGTAGTTCACGGTTAGAAAATGGTTAGAAAATGTTGCCTGTATTCGTAGCACTAATACGATGTCAGGAGGAATGGAATATCTTCATTAGACATATTAATTATGGTTATTGGACTTTTTCAAATTGTGGAGTAATAACTAAGAATAGGTCAATCAATGGAATCCGGAACGGTAATTCCGTTGACTATTATCCATATCATTGCATACTTTGACTGACAACCATATCGGCCTAGTATTTCTTTTTTCGACTCGCTTTAAATATTAAAGGGCCAATCTAATTTAATTATAGATTGACCCGTTAATTAATTGTCAATTTTATTCAATCAACCGCCATGATCAAAAGGCATGATCTGGCAATGCTCCATATTTTGTTCAGAAAAAGGCTTATTAGGATCAATATCCTTTACGGCATCTTTGTCGCAGATCCAGGTATTGCCCTCATCATCAACAAATACTGCCAATTCACGAGCGCTGGTCTTTAGCACACCGTCACCGAAAACTTTTTTTTCTTCAGACATTTTTAATCTCCTTTTTTAATTTTTTGGTGATCCGGATTTCTCCGGACCACCATATTTATTATTTGTTTAGGGAATCAAGACCTTATCGATTATATGGATGACTCCATTGCGAGCCATAATATCAACTACGACAACATTCGCATCATTGACCATAACTCCGCCATTTACCGTAATATCAACAGTTCCGCCGTTGGCCATTGTGGCTTCGGTCAAATTGACAACATCCGCAGATGTCACTTTGCCGGCAACAACATGGTATAGCAGAATATTTGAAAGAGTTTCAGGATCAGCAATTAAGGCTTCGAGAGTACCTTCCGGAAGAGCGGCGAAAGCATCATTGGTGGGACCAAAAATCGTGAACGGTCCGCCTCTTTTAACAGTTCTCTTAAGTCCGGCCGCATCAATAGCCACGCCAAGAGTTTTAAGTCCTGAGAGACGAGTCACAGTATACAGATTAAGCCATTTGGTTAACCACTGCAGACGACCATTCTGAATCAGGTAACCGATCCAACCACCACCGTAATAATTTCCGGCAGATTTTATGGCAGCTACTTTTGAGGACTGGCCGGCACCGGGAATAACAACAGCATCAATAACATGAATTATACCATTACTCGTTTGAATATCAGTAGTAATTACGGTAGCGTCATCGATTTTCACAGTTCCGTCTCCGGTAACGGTGACCGTCAATTCAGCGCCATTCAAAGTTGGGATTTTAGTTTCCTGTACAACAGCATTGGCATCAAGCGCTCCGACAGTTACATGATAAGTAAGAATCGAGGTTAAGGCTTCGATATCCTGTAAGAGAGCCTCGACGGTACCTTCCGGAAGAGAGGCAAAAGCATCATCGGTCGGGGCAAATACAGTCAGAGGTCCCTCGCTCTTTAAAGCGCCAACCAGATCGGCAGCTTCAGCAGCGGCCAAAAGCGTAGTGAAATTTCCCGCGGCAGCAGCTGTCTCAACTATATCCATTGTAGGTCCGTTGTTAACGCTGGTTACCGGATTGTTGTCATCTTCTGAGCAGCCAATCGTGAATAATACCATCATGGACAGGGCCGCTACGATCATCGAGTGTTTTTTACGTTTCAACATTTTAATTTCTCCTAATTTGATTTTAATTCTTTCAGTTAAAAATTCCTGTCAAATGACATCTGATCGGTTCGCCAACAACCTTGGCTGGCGAAGTTTCCGCTGTCTTCAACATTCTTGTAGTAAAGCCATTCACAGCCTTGGTTTTTAAGAACGACTTCATCGGGCGAGCACATCCCCTTGCGATTATTTTGCCGTGACTGTCGTTCTTGTTATAGTTCATTCTGTTTCTCCTTTTCTTTTTCTTTAATTTTCGCTATTTTTTTCATAATTACGCTGATGGTGTTAACCAACGTCGCTGAATAGCCTTCCACCGAATCGCCTGATAAATCGCCGACAGGCCTACCAACGCGTAAACTATCCGCGAGAGCCAGGCGCCCGAGCCAAACATCGAGGCGACCAGGTCGAAATTGGCTAAGCCAACCAAACCCCAATTGAGGCCCCCGATTATCAGCAGGCTCACTACGAGAGCGTCTAAGTTTTTCATTTTTCCTCCGATCATTTAAGTTTCTGTCAACATTTTCAATTACTACAATCGCAATTGTTACGCATTTGTTCCCTATTTGTTTGTTTTTTACATTTTTTTCACGAAATTTAGGTAATATCTTACACCACATAATAATACGGGCATAATATTTTTCGTATTTGGCATTTTTATCTTGTTTTTCTGGAACAAATCACCTTTATTACTCATTATATATTATACAAAATAGTAACAATAGGATTAATATATGGATTATGGACAACCAATTAGAGTGGTCGCGAAAAGAACCGGAATGTCACCACATTTAATAAGAATGTGGGAAAGACGTTACAATGCCGTCAGCCCCCGACGGACCAAAACCGGGCGACGACTATATACTGACAATGAGATAGATCGTTTGATTCTACTAAGGCGAGCGACACAAGAGGGACAGGCAATCAGTCAAATCGCCAATCTGTCATTGGAGCAGTTGCAGAAGCTATTTCCGATTGATAATTTGCGCCCGGAAATAGCAACTATAGGTAAAACTAATGTCAGTATAGAGCAATATCAAAATTTAAGTTTACAGGCGATGAAAAACCTGGATGCCGTTGGACTGGAAACACAACTGCTGAGGGTTTCTATTAATCTCGGTCCGTCGGTATTTGTTGAAAAGCTCCTGTATCCGCTTTTAGAGCAAACCGGTGATATGTGGGCAGATGGGCGCATCAAGGTAGCCCATGAGCACCTTGCTTCGGCGGTGATCAGGTCTTTATTGGGATCCCTGCATACTTCTGATGGTCCTAACAGTAGGTCACCATTATTAATTAGTACAACACCTCAGGGACAGCTTCATGAATTCGGGGCACTAATGGCTTTGGTTTTGGCTGCTACTATCGGCTGGAATACATTATATCTTGGTCCCAATCTCCCTGCAGAAGATATAGCAAAGGCTGCCATTGATCGTAATGCTCAGGCGATAGCGCTGAGTATAGTCTACCCGGCTAATGATCCTTATTTGACGGCAGAATTGCAGAAAATTTTTGACTTAACAAATGGGGCAACTCCTCTTTTAATCGGTGGTCGATCGGCCAAATCTTACGGCAACATTATAAAGCGAATAAATGCCATATTGGTTACGGACCTTGAAGATCTGAAGAGTAAACTTACAAAACTACTCAAAAAGAATAAAGCAAAATTTAATTGAGTGTAACTGTGATAAAAATATTACTGATATTATTATTGGCTTTGCCATTTTTATCCGTTCTCGCAGGTGAAATTCCTACTGGTATCGTAGAAGGAGAAATAATTGATGCCACCACAGGGGAAGTGCTTCCATCTGCAACAATAAGCATCGTTGGTACAACAATGGGGGCAATTGCTGATATAGAAGGAAGATTTACCTTAAATGATATCCCAGCCGGGACATATTCGATTAGAGTAACTTTAATTGGTTATAATGAAAAGGTTTTAACAGATATTGTTATTGGTCCAGTGCGTCCAGCTAAGGTGATAATTGAACTGTTTCAGACAACAATAAAATTAAAAAAATCAACTGTTGTTACATCCGCTTTCTTCAATGAAACAAATGATTCGTACACCAGTTCTCAGTCTTTATCTAATGAAGAAATCCGGCGGCTACCAGGGTCATTTGAAGATGTTATTAGAACCACCTCAAACTTACCCGGCGTAGCGCAGGTTCAGGCCGGGCGCAATGATTTGATCGTTCGTGGCGGTGCCCCAACAGAGAATTTGTATGTAATAGATGATATAGAAGTGAATAACATAAATCATTTTGGAACACAAGGTTCAAGTGGGGGCCCGCTTAGCTATGTCAATTTAGATTTTGTTGATAATATAAGATTTTATACTGGTGGTTTCGGCGTAAAATATGGCAATCGACTCTCATCAGCTTTAAACATCAAGCTAAGAGAGGGGCGCAATGATCATTTAGGTGGAAAAGCAACAATATCAGGTTCAATATTTGGCCTTGATCTGGAGGGTCCAATAGGAAAAAAGGGCAGTATCATTTTATCTGCTCGGCGAAGTTATCTTGATTTGATTTTTCGCGCTGCTGGTTTTGAATTCGTTCCGGAATATTGGGATTTCCTTTTGAAATCGGACTATCGAATAGACTCGAAAAATCAAATATCACTACTGGGTATTGCTGCTTTGGATGATATAAGGTTTTTTAACGAGAATGCTGAGGATGTATATGAAAATTCCCGCAGATTAAAATCCAAACTCCAACAGGCCATGAGTGGTTTTAAGTGGAAGCACCTGGTCCCTAATGGCAAAATAACTCTATCGATAGGTCAGACGTATGTTAATTATGATTATGGTCAGAGCGATACTTTAATGAATCCATTTTTTATAAGCGATTCATATGAATACGAAACTTTTGTTAGATTTGAATCTCAATTTCTGATTTCCCGGAAAACAAATCTTGCCGCCGGAATTGTCAGGAGGTATTTGAAATCTAGCGGAGATATTTTTCTGGATTCCTTTGACAACACATTTGGTGAAAACTATACAATTGATAACGAATATAAAATGCAGGCCAATAATAGCGCTGGCTATTTGCAGATATCACAAGAATTATGGGTGACGAGTACTATTGCAGGGATTCGATTTGATTATTTTGATATGATAAAAAACAATTGGGCTCTTTCTCCCCGTATCGCGACATTATTTAAAGTAACACCACGGCTTTCTTTAAGTAGCAGTATAGGAATTTATAAACAGGCACCGTCGCTAGTCTGGCTATCCTCCAATAGTTATAATCGTAATCTTGATTATTCCAGCGCTAATCAATATGTTTTTGGTATCGAGTTTTTAGCGCGGGAAGATACTCGGATTGGTTTGGAAACATATTATAAAAATTATTCGGATCTTCCCGCCAGTTTACAGCAAGAATATCTCGTTATGTCCAACATTGGTGCAGGCTTTGGGGGCGCTGAAGAAAACTTTACATCATTCGGTATAGATTCACTAATCAGCAAAGGTAAAGGCCGTACCTATGGCTTGGAATTGTTAATTCAGAAAAAGCTTTCGGAGATTCCATGTTATGGAACATTAAGTTTTAGCCTTAACAAATCTGAATATACTGGATTGGATGGAACTTATAGACCAGGAAGCTATCATCAATATTTTATTGGCGTTTTTAGTGGAGGTTACATTTTCAATAGATTTTGGGAGTTTTCTACCAGATTTCGTTTTGAAACCGGACGACCCTATACTCCATTTAATGAAAGCGGAAATCAGGATCCAGCACTATACAATTCCCAAAGGATTTCTTCTAATCATAGCCTTGATGTTAGATTTGATAAACGTTGGTTCTTTAATAGTTGGACGCTGATTGCCTATCTAGATATACAAAACATTTATAATCGCAAAGCAAATGAAGTCCCTCGTTATAATGCTCGCAAGGGTGACATTGAATCTGTCAATTCACTGGGTATTTTCCCCATCATAGGAATTAGTGCAGAGTTTTAGAAATTATCTAAAGAGGTGGAAAAAGAATCAAGAATTCCTAATATGATACTCCTTTTTTTAATTGAAGCATGGCTTTCGTAACTCTTTATAATGCATCAAATTACGTTTTTATTTCAAGTCTCACATAATTTTACATTTTTGATACGTTTTGATTGTGTTTGATCTGTTTTGAAGGTTTTTGAATTATTCGTGGCGCAAATAGGGCACCGGATTGAGACAACGTTATTACAATATTATTCTGAATTAGAAATATTGTCCCTTTTTTCCAGGTTTAATTCCGGTTCTCCCACTGTTACTATTCCGAGAAATCCGTCAACGGTAACTAATTCGCCATTTGAAATCAAAGCGGCTGCATCAGCAACACCATTAACGCAAGGTATGTTTAATTCCCTGGCGATAATTGCACCATGAATTAGCATTCCTCCACGACGTTCAACGATTCCGGATGCCAAAGGAACAATATGAGTCATGGTTGGCTGTATAGCATCGCATATTAGGACTTCCCCGAATTTAAAGTCTTTCAAATCTTTAATATTCTGGACAATTCGGGCAGTTCCTGAAGCTATGCCAGGGCTAGCAGGCTGACCAACTAATTGACGCGGCTTTCCCTCTTTACTTATCAGTTTCGTTAAATCCTCGGATTCTTCTTGAGGAAGCTCAATAATTTCATCAGGAGGGTATAACAAGGCTTCTGCCAAAATTAAGGCCGTTGTATCAGAAAGTTTTTCATATTGATTGAGCTTTCCATTTTCAATTAGTCTTTTTCCTGCCAGATTCAACGCGTCCAAAAGCTGACTTTCCAACCGACCAATCAGTATATTGTCATCATCTCGAAGTCTCCAGCTCAAACGGCCCAAATCAATAATTTCTTTTGCTTCCTCATGTCGGTTTTTGCCAACGGCTTTAAGGAGTTTATTTTCCGGAGTGGTTATATCACTATAGCTTTCCTCATCTGACAATTGACTTTTTTCCCCTACTTTAATCGAATTAGCCAGTTCCAATATCGTATGAATGTAGATGTTTGGGTCATCAGAGAGGTTTTCACCTTTGAAAGAAACATGTGAAAACTCATTCGTTAATTTATGTAGCGAATTGTAAAAATCCATTCCACCAGAAGTTACTTTTAGCTTGTTTTTTAGATTATTACAATCAAAATGATCACGATATTTACTATCCTGTAATAGATTCCCAAGAACTTCGTGAAGTTCAGTGTTTATGGCAATTAAATTAGCCATACTACTCATCAGGTGATTGCGTTTCGATGCAATCATCTCTTGGCCTTCTAATATCGACATAAACTCATAGGGATCCTCAGGCCTTACTTCGTTATTATAGTATACACCAAGCTGACGGACGCCATGCGCAAGTGGGATAAACTCGTCGTAATATATTTTTCGCCATTTCTTGAGTATTGACAATCTATTCCTTATTAATTCTCCAAGTTCTCGATCATTCAGTTTTCCTATATCTATGTGTGACTGTAGTTCCCCCTCCTTTTTTATCTGAGGTATTAATTTGTCATTTACCCTCACGCTTAATTTCTTTAATTTCTGCAGTTTTGGCCGAAGCGTGAGATACCAATTGCTTTGATCTTCCTTATTACTTTGATTGCCGGATGTTATTGGTCGTGCTTGAAGTATAGATAAATCCATTCCTTTACCCGTCCACTCAACATCGGCTGCCCATTGCATTTTTGATTCTATATCGAGTATTTCGTTATATAAATGCATGATTTCGTTTGTATTTAAAAGAAAATCTGAATAATCTGAATTGGACCTATTACCCTTATTTTGATCAATAATAGTCTTAGTCTTTCGGGATATTATCCACCGGTCAGGTTCGACAATTCCATCGACAAGTTCATTGTTAGTTCCCGGTACTGCCTCTATAATCGATTGGTCCAGTTGGGCATCTCTAGGATCTTTGCTAAAGCCTACGCCGGATGGCCCACCCTTTTGAAATCCTTGAATTACAGCTGCCATAGCGCTTTTATTGGGATCCAATTTCATTTCCTTACGATATAAAAGAGCAGCATCCGACCATAGCGATGCCCAGACCACTCTAATTGCATTAATCAACTCATCAATTCCCGAAACATTTAATATTGATTCATGCAAACCAGCGAAAGATAATCCCGCCGAGTCTTCACCCGGAGCTGAAGAGCGAACCGCGAGTGATGAGAACTCACCCATGATATAATGCTGTTGCTTTACATCTTCTATTATAGTATCAGGCATATTTGATTTAAGGAACATAGATCTTATTCTTAATGCCGAATCCCATAGTTCTTCCCATCTCATTTTCGCCAGGGGTTTGCGCCCCAGCTCCACCTTAATGGCTGAATCAATTTCATTGGTTTCTATAAAATATCTATATGCTTTAGTCGATAGGCAAAAGCCGGTAGGCACCCTAAAACCATGTGCGATTAGTCTGGATAGGCTGGCCCCTTTTCCGCCAACATACTTTTCCAGGCATTTGTCGGTTTCATTTAGTTTAATGACCATTTCTTCAGATTTTATCATTGGTAACTCGAAAGAAATAAAATTTGCCAAATATGGTTACCCTGGTGACCATTCGCGAACTTCTTGAAATGAACAGACATAGAAATACCTAAATATTTTGATTCTAAACAACGCAGTTGTTGGGGATTCAAGGAATTCACTTAAATATGACTGTTTGTTTACAAGCATTTTCACCCAGGATGATTGTGAATTATACTTTAAAATTTCCTCGGCCTTCCCCGTAGCTGTGAAAGCTTGGATTTTCATTAAATCAGTAGGATGTTTTTCTCTATTATTAACAACAAGGGCGACGTTTTTGCAATTAGTAAGGTTTTTATATTTACGCGTAGGTTTTGGTGTTGCGAAAACGACATTCTTCAGGTCATTTGATAACGCAAATCCTATCATAGAGCCGTATGGTTGTTGATTATTCTGGGTACATAGAACACCGAAAAGCTGGCCTTGCGCCAGCTCCAATATTTTGTCTCTAATTGATAATTCTTCATATTCATCCATAAGTAAAATCCTTTATTTAAAGACATTATCAAAAGATAATTTTCCCGCAACCTAATGTAAAGCGGTTTATATGTATCAGAGATGCTATGCCATATTAATAATCTGCAAAGGTGATAGTATTCTAAAACAAGCTAGTAGAAATCCTTAAATACTCGAGGATCTTTAATATCTTAATCCAATATAGTAGTGATTTCCTTGGCAACGCCAAGTCCAGATAAGGCTGCGCCTTCGATATCCTTGCCTGAAAAACTATCTCCCGCAAATGCCAATAATCCAGGCTTATCTATAATTAAATACCGTTGAGGATGGGAATTAATCGCTCTGCTATAACGCCACCGATGCATTTTTAGAAATTCATATGGACCATGTAAGTATTTTAGAGTATGCTTTAAAGTGGGGTCTATTAATTCAGAATCGTGTAAATTCCAATTTTTCAGACTAAAATCCGGATTTGTGTGGACGGTTAAAGCGCCGGAATAATTCGATACGCCTTTGGTGTAATTATTTACTATAAGAGATATCGGTCCTTCTTCGGGTTCTATGTATGCATCATCTGAATAATTCTCTCTCATATGCCCCTTAATTAATAAGGCGATACAACGTTCATATTCTACCTTTGTTAAGCTTTCGTGGATTTTTCCGGGTAGCCCAATATCACTCATTCTGAGTAATTCAAGAGATTGGGGTATAGGCAATGTTAAAATGATTAAATTTGTTGAGAACATCTCATTGTTAGAAGTTTTAACAATCCACCTGCCATCTTTTCGATAAAGTTGAATTACTCTGCAACTTGTTCTAACATCCAATTTATTGGCCAGAAATCGTGGTAATTCTACCATACCTTTTTTAACGCTGTAATATCCTTTATGATAATCTCCGTACCTCTGAATATTTTTATAATCAGTTGATTGTAGGATTCCTAGATTATTCCATTTATTTAAAAGAGAAGAAAATTCCCGGTTTTCGGCGCTTATGGCCTGAGCACCATGATCAAATTTTAGATTCCCTAAATCGCGAGTTGCCAGACGGCCGCCGACATTACGACCCTTATCCAAAACCAGACAATTGATGCCTGCCTCATAAAGTTTTCTGGCTGCAATCAAACCTGAGATTCCGGCACCAATAATAATACCAACGTAGCTTTTATCTTTCTTTTCCGACATATATATATTTTAACAACAGTTTATTATTTTCATTTTAATGCAATATATCAAAGCATAAGTCTAGAAATATAGCATT
>Ga0272443_10007864_pt1 | contig 10063 bp, 7 predicted proteins | sample SSMAcet12_FD_193581 | JGI IMG/M metagenome (GOLD analysis project Ga0272443, IMG submission 193581) | Marine sediment archaeal communities from Little Sippewissett salt marsh, Falmouth, MA, United States - SSM-Acet-12 | ecosystem: Environmental > Aquatic > Marine > Wetlands > Sediment ... | reverse complement strand
GCTGACTATTTAGATTTTATACTTTCAGCATTCATTTTTTTAATTGGAATATTTGTTATTCTACTTGGTTTTTCATGGATGGATTTCATTAATAATTCAATTGGAAGTTCTTATGAATGGATCAACATAATAGGATGGATTATTACAACCATCGGAATTATAACGATTTTATTTGGCCTTGTAAGAATTATAGGAAATGTTAAAAAAATTTAATAATTTTTTAATATTAGATTTCAAGAGTAATTCGGTAGATTTTAATATAGGAGAATGTATTTTGGTTACATGATGGAGAAAGGTGCGCAAACGTCAGCGGAAGAGGTTACTTCTTTTCTAAAACTACCTGTTTATACTCGAGAAGGAAAATACGTTGGTCATGTTAAAAACGTGTTTTTAGATATGGATGAGAAGCGGGTAAGCAGCCTATTGGTTACAAATACAAATCCTGCACTAATTGAAGGAACTGTGGATGTTGCTGTCCCATATCGCTGGGTCAACGCTGTTGGCGATATCATTATTCTTTCTTATTTCCCTGAAAGGGTTACAACCCGAAAAAAAGAGGAGAAAAAGGAAAAAACAGAATCTGACATCGATATGGTAAACTGAAAATCATCTGTTGTATCCTACATTTACGATGATTGATAATTGGCGTGTGGGTAAGGGCCGTAAAGAAATACTTTTATATAATGTAGGTTATATATATTCACATATTTAATATATTAAATAATTATTACAGAAAAGCAAGACCTGTACAATAATGTTTAAATAGGGTTAAAACAAAAATATATAATATAGAAATAAAAAATGGTGATGAAATATGCGAAAACTCAAGGCTGTAAAAGCAAGCTTCTTGTTAGCAATTATGTTATTTGGAATGTGTGTTGCTTTTACAACTGCACCAGCATCAGCTCAAGGTATTTTGCAAGGAAATGTTGTCCTTAATTATGATTCAAGCATGGTTGACGAAACAATCAGGCCAGAAACTGACACAAGAGTAATCCAAGTTTCAGTTAACCATTATGTTTCTGGATTGGGATCAAAGTTACTTATACCATTTTATCAAGATAGAAGTACTGTCCCTATAGAACTTTCCATTACTTCACAACTTCCAGATTGGATGGATGTGGGAATTAGTCCAGGCGTAGTATATCAGCAGTTATCATCCGTATCTGGTGAACATCCTCCTCAGATAACATATTTAACAATATCATTAAGTCAAAATGCTCCAGCATTTCTAAGCCGAACAATTGAAATAACCGCAACAAGTCAATACACACCACCGGTCCGCTCTGCAATAAATAAGATAAGCATACCTGTAAAATCTGGGTATTATTCAAATTTCAATTATGAAATTCCACCATTTAAGGAAATTGGGGCTAGTGAGACAGTAGAATTTCCGATTAAAGTTACCGGTTATGCAAATGCAATGTCAAAATTAACATTTGAGGTGCTTGATCAACCAGAGGGTTGGAGCACAGGCATAGATCCTGAACTTACTTTAGGAACATCCGCACTCGGTCAAAATTCTACCGCAACTCAAATATTTACCGTACAGGCACCTGTGACCTTTGGTTACCATAATGATGTTAAACAATTTAGAGTGAGAGTTAGTACTTTTGCAGCTGGACATGCCGCCGAATTAGGTTATGATAATACCACGATTCTTCAATTCACAGTGCGAGCACGGGGTTTCTCAACTCCTGGCTTTGAATTACCATTTGTAATGCTAGCTCTAATGGCAGTTATCATAATTTATCGAAAAAGATCAAAGAAATAGACTCGGTTTGTTTAACAATCAGTCGGTAAAATCACACATTATTTAAATAAAATGGGGGCAGCTTCCTCCTTTAATTGAGGATATACAAAATGAAACCAACGTTACGTTTCATAACATTAGGTATTGCTATATTAATAATATTTAATTCTACATTTATTTTTATTACCCCAACTTGTGACGCAGAACCCCAAGCACCCGAGGATTTTCCACCGGTACTTGGATGGGTTCTGGAAAACATTTTCAAAGCTTTATGGTATAATGTTGGATCGGGTCCCACGCCCAAGTATTTTTTCGCAGAACCTTCATTAATTGCAATAGATTATCTGGGTAATGCTACTGTTGATCTAGTCTGGGGTGTGGAGGATCCTGAAAGAAAACCATTTCATCGATTCCAACCACAGGTTTTTACCGAATTTAGAATTGAATATGAAGCTGTATTTCCAGATGAAATACAGGAAAATGCATTTAATGTTGTTTTTGATCCCCCGCTTTTTGACGTAGTGGAATACGATAAACAGGCAGGTGGAACTAATCCAAACGTTTCTCAACCAACAACTAAACTTTATCTTTCATTGGAAAGGCCACCAGATCCAGGAAATCCTATCGAGGATTTCATTCTAAAAATAAATGTCTCAATTTACAGGAAATTTGGAGATATAATTAATGTTTTTGGATTCTTACCATCATTTCTATCTGGAATTTGGAAAGCAAATTATGCCGCTGATGTTGGTCATAAAACTTTTGAAATTTTTGTTAAGATAAAACCATTTAATTATGTGGATTTGGTGATGCCTCAGCCAGTGTACATGCATATTAATGATTTAAAATCCACTCGGGTTAAATTAACAAATCTTGGTAGCCACGTTAGACAATTTGGATTTAAAGTTAATAACAATAGTGGAAGTCTTTTAGTAAATACACCTCCACCTATTACTCTTTATCCCGGGGAGACAGGATTTGCACAGGTGGGTCTTGTTACAAAACCAGTTGCATATGATCGAGGCACACTTCATTCTGTTGAAATTGAAGTTTTTGCATGTGAAAATGAGTCGGTAATTCTTGAGAAAGGAGTTCTTAGTGTAAAAACTCAAGGATTTGCAATTCAAGGTATATTTTCGTTTAAATATTCATGGCATTTGTTTTTTGCCAGTATATTCATTATTTTCATCCTATTAATTTATTGGATATTCAAAAGAATAAAAATCGGCTCATCCTGTAAAAAACCTAAAAAACCATGGACACTCCCAAAGGAAAAACGGCATCTAGAAAAGTTATTGAAGGAAAACAAAAAGGATGAATATAAAAGCACTATCGATATGATGAAAGAAGAATATGCTTCTTCTTTGTTGTGGTATAAATATTTCCGTAAAAGTCTAATTAAGAAAGCAAGGAAAAAAGGAAAATTGACAAAATTTTTCATAAATTTAAAGAATTCAATTTTGAAATTTTTCAAAAACCTATCTGTTAAATTAAAAAATATTTTAGAAGAAAGACAAGATAAGAAATTAAAACTTGAAGAGCAAAAAGTCGTTGAGGAACAAATAGAAGAAGAAAAACCAGAAGAACCACAAGAAACAAAAGAGGAACAAATTTTTGAAGAAGAAGATCTTGAAACAAAAATCAAAGATAAATCACTAAGAAAAATCCAAAAACAGCAGGAAAAACAAAAACGCAAACTAAGAAAGAAACCTCTTGGGAATTCAACCAATTTTTATTAATTCATTTATAAAATACTATAAACCAATTTCTCATTTTAATTACTAAATCAATTAATGGAATCTTTACATGTCCAGACCAAAATTTTCAAGCAAGAGACCACTTGTTGGTTTTTTCCCACTTTTTTATAATCTTGCTGAGACCGGAAGAGCTCTGTTAATTGCTAAAAGATATGTAGAACAGGGTGGAAAGGCAGTTTTTTTTAGTCATGGTGGACAATACGAAAGTTTAGTCAAAGAACACGGTTTTGAGGTAATAAGAGTCGAACCAATCTATTCACAGGAATTTATAGATGATTTATGGAAATTCTCAAGACTGGAAAAAACAGGTTCGCCATTTCCACTGCAAATTCTTAAAACACATGTTGAACATGAAATTTCTGCATACAATAAGGCAGGGGTTGAACTTATTGTCACAACCAACAATTTTCCCTGCAGTATTTCTGCGAGGGCGGCAAAAATACCTTTGGTATTTATCACTCCAAAAGTCACAGGTAAGTTTACGATTTATCCAGACGATGCAGAGTTTTCTTTTACAAAATTTCTTCCAAAAAAATTGAAACTTGCTTTCATAAACTGGTCTTTCCCTCGTAGCAAAATGTGGGTTAGACCATTCAAAAGACTTGGTAAAAAATACGGTTTGAAAGAATTTCGTTATTCAAGCGATATCACAAAGGGAGATTACACATTCTATTCAGACTTCCTAGAACTTGTTCAGCTACCACAGTCTGATATTCGCTCAAATGAACATTTTATTGGACCGATTTTTCTCGATGAACTTTTCAACAAAACAGATAAAGAGTATTCAACCAATGAAAATATTGAAAAACACTTGCAAAAAAGTGATAAAAATATTCTTTTATCACTAGGTAGTTCAGGGACAAAAGAGCTTTTTGAAAACATACTCAATTCCCTTTCAAAGACAGATTATGGAGTTATTGCAGTTTATGCATCTATTTTTTCAGATGACAATTTACCAGATGTAGCAGACAATATCTTGTTGAGTAAGTTTGTACCTTCAATTAAAGAACTTAATAAGACAGTTGATTTAGCAATTTTACATGGTGGACAGGGAACGGTATACACAGCTGCGTATGCAGGTAAACCGGTGATCGGATTTCCAATGCAGTTTGAACAACATCTGAATCTGGAAATGCTAGTAAAACATGGCATGGCTTCTATTGCATCAAGGAAATTTTTCAATGAGAGTTTGTTTCTCAACATGCTTCGTGAAGTGTTTGAAAAATACGAATCATTTTTATCTAATGCTCAAAAACTTTCAAAATCCTTACCAGAAGCTAAAGGGGATCGTAATGCAATAGACCTAATAATTAAAATAATTGAAGGAGAAATTTAGTATTATTGAAATTTTGTTGATTACCAACTCTTGTCTTTCTCATAACCTAGTTCAATAAGTAGATTACCAGCTTTCCTCTTAAACAAGTCTTTTTCATTTGGACTCATGTCATTATGCCATCTTCCAATCGTTTTTTTGTAAATGGGCATTCCGACTTCTATATTCTGAAGATGTTTATCGTCCTTTTCAGTTTTATAAAAACCTAAAAGCTTGTCTTCTGGAATCATTTCTAAATCCAAAAAAGAAAAAACATTTTTCATTGTAGGTATAGCATTGTTAGCCAAATCTTCATATTTTATCTCGATGTAGTTGTCCGAACTTCTCCATTTTTTACCTTTATTTATACAAGAAATCCAACGTCGAATACACCAGTCAAACGGGTTTTTTACAAAGTTTGGTACAATCTCTCCATTAACCATTTTTCTTTTCGGATGGGTTCTTAGCGAACATGATGCATCTCTTCCATCCCTTATGACATGAACGAATTTCATTTTTGGAAAATACTTGAAGAGTTCATCAATAATTAAGATTTGAAATGGGTGCTTTAAGGCAATACGAGATTTACCTTCCTTATTTATAAAAAGACGCAATACTTGTTCTGAAAATTTAACGTGGTCATTGTATGAATTCGTTAATTCTTGAATTTCGGCATTTGTAAAATCAAACACATTTTGAAGTAAGTTTTTTTGCCTTGTCCACATTAAAATATTATATTCTTTTTTTGGAGAAGCGATTTCTGGATGAATGCCGATTAGTGCCCTAGCTAGAGTTGTACCGCTCCTTGGGCATCCTCCGATTACAATAGGATTAAGATTTGAAACATATTCCTTTTTTTGTTTAATTAACCACATTTTAAAAATTATTGATTCATAAATCTCTGTTTCTTTAGACAACCTAAAAATTAATTTATCAAGAATCGTGTGTTTTCTATATATGTTATGTAAATTGTGCATTGTATCAAATTTAACTAGGCAAATATTGTAAATGCGTCTATATGTCACTTCCATAAATATTTTTTCAGAAAAACAATATTTGATCTGACATTGATTTTGTTTAAAAAAGGGTAAAACATATGTAATGTATTCAAAATATTAAAATAAAAATAAACTGAGTAACATTATGATATATCATCAATTAGAGAAAGGATCACTCGTAGGTTTTTTCCCCCTATTCTATAATCTTGCTGAGACTGGAAGGGCAGTATTAATTGCAAAACGATATGTTGAATTGGGAGGAAAAGTTGTATTTTTTAGTCACGGCGGAAAATTTGAATACATTGCAAAAGACCAAGGATTTGAAATAGTTAGGGTTAAACCTACTTATACAAATGAATTAGTAAATAAAATTGTTAGTATAAATCGAGGTGAAGAGAAGGGAATTGCCTATGATCTGGCCTTTTTGGGGGAATCAGTGAGTGAAGAAATCTCTGCCTTTAAAAAAACTGGAGTAAAGATTGTTGTTTCCTTTGTCAACATACCTTGCTCAATATCAGCTAGAGCAGCAAAAATTCCTCTTGTCTGTATCTCTCCTGCACCTGGTACCTTCTATAAAAAAATCCCAGATAATTTTGAGAATCATCTAACTAAATTAATACCTCAAATTATTAAAGTTCCATTGCTTAATTTCTACTTTTATAAAAGTAAGAAATTTCTCAAACCATTTAATATCTTGGCTAGAAAATATGGCATTAGTACTTTTAAAACTACTATCGATGTTCTTTGGGGAGATTTGACACTTGCTACAAATTTTTTTGAATTCATCAATATCTTTCCAAATCAGCAGATGTTGCCTAAAGAAAATTACATTGGAATAATTACTTTAGAGGAACTATTTACAGATGAATTTAAAAAAGAGGATACAAAAAAAATTGAGGATAAAATAAACCTTCATTTGGATAATAGCAATCGTTCCATTCTTCTAACGATGGGAAGCAGTGGTGACAAGACACTTTTTCTTGATCTTTTAAATGCATTAAACAAGACCGATTGTAGGGTAGTGGCCGTTTATGCAAATATTCTTTCCGAGCAAGAATTGCCAGATTTAAATGAAAACATATTACTTCTAAAATTTGTACCTTAGTTGAATACTCTTCATAAAAAAGTCGATATATCAATAACTCACGGAGGCCAGGGAACGGTATATGCAGCTGCATATGCAGGTAAACCAGTAATTGGCTTTGCAATGCAGTTTGAACAACATTTGAATCTGGAGAAACTGGTTGGTCACGGATCGGCGGTAATGCTTTCCAAGAAATTCTTTGATGAAAACAGATTTTTAAAAACAATCGAACTTATGTTTGAAAACTACGAAATATATCTTTCTAGTGCAAAAAAGTTGGCAAATCTTCTTCCAAAACCTGAGGGGGATACTAATGCAGCCAAAAAAATTATGAATCTAGCAAATTCATAAATTCCTTAAAGTAATTAATTTTTCAAAAGCATTATAATATGACCTATCTATCCAAAAGGCTGAAAGAATTAGGTGTAGAAAAAATGGCTGACCAGATTTCGTCTTCTACATTTCCTTCTGAAATAGGAATTCTTGAAATTCGACGGCATGTACCGGTACTTTATACATTTTGCAAAATTTGTAAAACGCCTGAGACAAAAGTTACAATCTTTACCACTAAAGATTTATACTTGCGTCTAACAACTTATCTAAAAAATACGGATCAGTATAATTTTGTGATAAAAGAAGAAAAAGAAAGCATTAAATCTTTTTTAAAAAGGGTTGAAACGTACTGCAATGAAAAAATTGATGTATTGTTTGTAAACACCATTCATGAAACATTTCTGGACTTATTTTGCTATCTTAGATTCAACCCTAAGTCCAAAAAAATTCTTGTAGTACATCACGTGAATGCTTGGATTAGACCTAAACTTGTTTTTAATCCTTTACATCCAATAAGAACTGCTGATACAGATGCTGCAACTTTGTTGATAAAGCAATTTATTTTTCCAAAATTTGACGCCATTAATGTAATATATCATCCACTTAAGACCTTTATAAAAGAAAATACAAATTATGAAAAAAAGGTATTTACTTTACCCACCTCTATTTTCGAAGATGCCTATAAGGATGAGAGATCAACAATTAAAAAAGAAATTAAAGTCGTGATTCCTGGTCTTGTTCAAAAGCATAGAAAGGATTATTCTCCCGTTTTTTCGGTCTTTGAAAATCTATTTTCCAATTATAACGGACGCATTAAACTTGCAATTCCCGGCCTTCCAGTGGGAAAATTTGGTAAACAAGTTTATGAAAAATTCTTGCAGATGAAAAACAAAGGAAACCATGTGGAGATTTTCAATAAATTTGTGCCAGATGATATTTTTAACAAGTTACTTATTGACTGTGACATAATTCTTGCACCAATAAGAATTAAAACTCGGGCAGATGGAGATATAGAGGAAATCTATGGAAGAACAGTAGGAAGCGGCGTTATTTATAACGCAATCCAGTATGCCAAACCAATAATTGTTCCAAAAGATTTTGTCATGCTTCCAGAACTTGAGACTTCAGCATTGACTTATGCTAGCGAAAAAGAACTTGAACAGCACATTACAGATCTAATCAATAATCCAGATAAAATTATACAATTAAAAAAGGAGGCTTACAAGAATGCACAAAAATTCTCTCTTAAAAATCTTCAAACATATTTTTTAAACGAGGTTTTACCCCAGATAAAAAATTAGATATTGTTATTTTCTGAATTCGAGGAATCAAGGCGCTTTCTCAATGCCATAATTTTCTTGAGTTCTCCAGATTGTAATGGCGTTTTTTTACCAGTTTGTGACCAGTCAATCTCTTCCATCGGTGGTTTTTCAACAAATACATTCGTAAAAGCAACACCGTCAATATGGGTTGGTGTGGACAATCCTAGACAACTGAATACTGTTGGAAGAACATCTTCTACCTTTATTCCGTCCAGTGATTGATTTGATTTTATATTTTTTCCGTAGGCAAAAAATACACCATATGCGGCATGATCTCCTGTTCGACCTGCAGGGTCTTTCGAATATACATAAGGAATGGAATTTTTTTTGTATTTTAATATTTCATGTAATGTACCGGGAAACCGAATCCACTCGCTTGCGGTAACGCCCGGTTTAAGATCAAATACCAGATCGGGAGGGTCAACTGCGTCTTTACCAAAAATTTCTTCAGATCTATAGACTCTCTCTATAAGTAAATTATTACCATTGGAATCTTTTATTTTACTCAGTAGACTAATCAATTCTGTAATAAGTTGTTCAGATTCTTCCTTTGATACGATACCATTTTTATATTTTTCAGCTAGACATAGCTGTATTCCTCTTCCGTCGGCTGTAGAAAATGCTTTTGTTTTTGTAAAATCTATCAATGCGGCCTTTGATGCACTTGAAAATAATAATTGCTTTATTAACTGTGATTGCTGAAGTGTTTTTTTTGGAAGTTTTTTAAGTATCCACTGCAAAAGCCGATAAATTATCGAGTATGTTATTGATTGAAGGTTATCGTAGGGATCCCAGGTTGGAACCAACAATTTGTTGTTGTAAAGCACATTGTCAGGATAAAGAACTTTTTTAATTTGCTCAAACCCGTGATCTGAAACAACAAATATTGTCGCATCGGCATTATTTTCAATAATTTTGTTGACAAGCTCATCAACTTTTTCATAACAACTTAGCAGTAATTTTTCACTGTCAAATAAGAAATGCTGCGCAGTGTCTGTACCTCTAAAAACAATCATACAGAAATCCCAAGGAATTTCCTTCATTAGATTTCCTGCAACTGTTAATCTACTGGCCATCTGATTGTTGATGTGATTTATTAGTGCTTGAGGGTCTCGCTTTTTCATTTTTGCCCTGGAAAAATCCTCAAGCCAAAATTGTTCAAGTTCATATGAGCCAAGATCATCGTCGATAAGCCTTTCTTTAATGGTTTTTGGATATGTAAAAGTCACATCTTTTGATGGAGTAAGAAGCCCTGTTATCATTGCTCCATTAATTTTTTCTGGAGGATACGTTCCGGGTACATTTACTACAATACAATTTTTCCCTATTTTTGAAATCAGATTCCATATTGCTGGTACTTTTCTATATCTAGAATTAATTAATTTTGGCTCCAGTGTTCCGGTTGCTTCAAATCCATAGATGCTGTGTTTTCCTGGTGTACATCCCGTAACAATAGAAGTCCATGCTGGGGCACTGAATGGAGGTATGGTGGATTTCATCTTTC
>Ga0272443_10007863_pt1 | contig 10063 bp, 8 predicted proteins | sample SSMAcet12_FD_193581 | JGI IMG/M metagenome (GOLD analysis project Ga0272443, IMG submission 193581) | Marine sediment archaeal communities from Little Sippewissett salt marsh, Falmouth, MA, United States - SSM-Acet-12 | ecosystem: Environmental > Aquatic > Marine > Wetlands > Sediment ... | reverse complement strand
GCCCATCACGCGCTCGACGCCGGCCCGGTTATACCAACTGCGGTCGAACAGCACCATCTCGCCGGCCGCCGGCAGGTGAGGAGTGTAGCGCTGAAAGTACCATTGGGTCTTCTCTCGCTCGGTAGGTGTCCCCAGGGCCACGACCCGACAAACGCGAGGATTGAGCCGCTGCATGATCCGTTTGATCACGCCGCCCTTGCCGGCCGCATCACGCCCCTCGAACAACACCACCACCTTGAGGCCTTCGTGCTTGATCCACTCCTGGAGCTTGACCAGTTCGACCTGCAACCGGGCCAGTTCCTGCTCGTAGACCTTCTTCTTGATCTTACGGCGATCCTTGTGTTCGGGCTCGACGACCTTGATCAAATCGGCGCCCGCAGACGCATTCCCGGACTTCTCTTTGGATCGCTTGGACTTTCTGGCTGCCTTGGTCGCGTTCATGATGTTCCCATAAGAGAGGACTGGTTGCATCAGATACCTACGCTTGCCCGCCACACGCGTTCGAGATCGACTTGCTCCAATTCGGCGCGCGGCGACGGCCTAAGAGTGTCCATCGGACGAATCGGCAACCGACTTTACTTCTGGGCTCGGCGTCACAGACCCAATCCCCGTCCGGAACGAAAACGGGCCGCGAGACATGCTCGCAGCCCGTTTTGGCAATCATGATTAGGTCGCGCACTCCATGTTGAAGAGCAACGATCCTCAAGCGGCCCTACGGAGACAGCCGGACGTCATCGACATACAAGACGCCGTTGGCACCGGCGCCCTCGACGCCGATGGTCAACTGAGTCACATTGCTCAGGTTCGCGCCAGTGGCCACCAGATCGATAGTCCACACTTGCCAGGACGCCAGTGTAAGGTCAATGGCCGCGCCGGCGCCGACCTTCGTGCCATTGATCTTCACGTAGAGTTGGCCACCGCTGTTGTCCACGTCGCCATAGAAGGAGATAGCGAGACTCTGGACACCGTGGGCGGTCCAATCCTGATTGAGGGACAGATCGACCTCCGAGGTCGCGACGCCGACATTGTCGTAGAACAGCGGCATGGACTGCTTGCCACTGTTAACGATGGTCTGCTCCGCAAACGGCTCCACCAGATAGCCGACCGTCGAGCCGGTTTCATTGATCCAACCGTCGATCCAGGTCTCGTATATGACGTTATCATCGTCGTTGTAGGCTTCGAAATCATCGACGACGATATACGGCTGCGTACTGAAGCTCCAGACGGACCCTTCCCACGTGCTTATCACCTCGGCCTCGTTAACCTCAGTGACCTTCCAGTAGTACATGGTGTCGAGCGCCAAATTGTCCGCCGTGTAGCTGTTCTGGGTGACCGTGCCGACTAACGCCGTTCCATCGATCACTGCGGCTTCGTCAGTGCCGAGGTACACCTCGTGCGAGGCCGCCTCGCGTCCGGCACGCCAGGTCAGCGCCGGGGTAACATCGACCTCCGTCGCGGCATCGGCCGGCTCGGGCAGACGTGCCTGGACAGGAATCGAAAGGAACTGCACTTCACTGAGGCCGTACTGCCCCAGCATCCCGTAGGCCCCCGTGATCGTCAGCCGGACGGCCCGAGCGGCCACACCCTGCATATCCACGGCGGTATTGGCCACGTAGTCCGCACGACCGGGTGCCTGGGCCAACTCCGCGTCATCCAAAGCGATCCACTCGGTGCCGTCGCTGGAGTACTCGACGCTGACACTCTGGACACCAAAGCCCAGAACGGCTTCGAACTCGGAGTTGTAGTTCCACACCACCATCTCGTGCAGCTTGTAGAGATTATCGAACTCGAACTGGATCCACACCGTCTCGATCCCGGCCGCGTTGACCAGCCACATATCAGCGGCCGCCGTCGAATGCTGGCCGAGGGCATCGAGACCCGAGCCGTCGACCATTTTTTCCGGCCCAGAGCCGGCATCGGCCGGCGCATTGCTGGTCGCAATGATCCCTTCGATGGGGTAACCAAGCGGCTCGGTGGAGAAGCTCCAGACCTCGCCTTTGTAGATCGTGTTGTCGGGAGCGCCGTTAACCTCGTCGACACGCCAGAAATACGTCTGTCCGAATTCGAGACGCCCCGGATCGAAACTGGAGTCACTCTGCCCCTCGCTGACGAGGAGATCCATCGGGTCAGTCCGGCTGGCGTTATTGACGTCGTCGAACACCGTCCCGAGATAGACATCGTGCGTGACGGCGAACTCGCCGGCCGTCCAGCTCAACACCGTATCGCGTAAGACATCGACCGCCTCGTTTTCCGGCATCGGATCGCCTGCGAGTTCCGGCCCCGCACCGTCAAACATCACTTCCACGATCTCTTCGGCCGTTAGCGCGTGGCTGTAGTATCGGACATCATCGATGCCTCCGATCCAGTCGGAGCCCCAGCCATCCGAACCGATCAGCACTGAAGTCGGGCTGTTCGTAATAGTGCCTATGTCCGTCGATTCGGTCGCTTCACCGTTGAGATAGCAGGTCAGTGTCGTCCCGTCGGCGGAGCAGGCGATGTGACACCACTCGCCCTGGTCGAGGTTGCGGCCGACGAAGGCCCAGGCCCGCGGCGACGTGTTGAACGTAAACGCCATGTAAGGTTGCGGGCCACCCCAGCCGTAGCGCACCTGAAACGTCCAACTCGGACTCGCTCCACTTGCCGCCTTGCACATGGGCGCCGTCTCCATACCGGCCCCTTCCGGATCCTCCGCATCCGGTCGGATCCACAGAGCCAGCGAAACCTCGCTGCCGATATCCAGACTGGCATCGCTGCCGCAGTCGACACGGTCCCCGCCGAAGTCGGCCGACCCGGTACCATGGAACTCCATGGCACCGCCGTAGACGCCATCGATCCAGGTAGGATTACCAGCCGTGGTACCGTGGTTGCTCCCGACCGAGTCAAGGACCTGTGTCCCCTGGCCCTCTTCGAACCTCCAATGACTCACCAGCTCCGCCTGGGCCACCCCGACCCACGCCAACAGTAGCACCACCATTGAAAGACAAACAAGTCGCATACCCATACTCTTCCTCCTTTCAAGGACATTTGTGTAACGCTGATCACACCACACACGAAGAGATGTGTCCGCCGCAGAGGCCCTCACAGTCGAGGGTCTGGCGGAATGGACCCGGGATTCTCGGGGGAAAGACTGAATGCACGTCGGGGATCGGTAGAACGACACTTCGGCTGCTCATCATGGCCTCACACCTGACAGCGACCCAACCTCGCGTACCCACGCGGACGACACACGCCCAGAACACTCTCGATGCCGCACGCCTCACTTAGTTCAGTTGTATCACATCCGCCAGGTGACCTCAAGGAGAATCCACCGTCCGGAGGGGTCTATTTGTGCCATTGCCTGTCCGCAGTGGTGGGAATGGGCCGACCGCCGGTTCAGGAGGGCGAGATATCGCCTTGGGTCCAGCATTCGCGCAGCGACGCCAGCACGAGCAGGATCAGATGCAGCCGACTGGAGAGACCGAAGGTGCGGTACAGATGATCGATCTGGGTGCGAACCGTACGGGTCAGAATACCCAAAGCCCGGGCAATCTCCTCATCCGTCTTGCCCAGGAAGGTCAGACGCATGATGTCCGCCTGCCGGCCATCCAGACCCAGGTGTTCTTTCAGTTGCTCCCATTCTCGCTCGGAAATCAAGTCAGTTCGTACAGTCACGAGTGCCGCCCTCTGCTAACCTGGTGTCTGCCGTAGTCTGATTCCGCCGGACCCGAGGGTCCTTCCCTCTGCCCTGCGCATCCGCTGGGAGGCAGTGTAAAACCACAGGGAGTGACGTCAATTGTGGCAACTACGTAATCACGTGTGATTAATTCTGATGACGATGCGTCTGACGGATTGGCGCTCGAATTGTCGAGGCAGCCGTGCTATCCTCTCTGTCGGTGCTCGTGTGGCGAGGGCCGCGCAGCACGCGATGGAGACCGCTATCGACGGCGAGAACGACCGATGACTGATAGTCCGACGCCCCAAGGATCTCTCCGACGTCGCCCCCGGTGGCGAACTCTGGCTTTTCATCTGACCGCATTGGTCGTCGTTCTCTTTCCCCTGATGTTGGCCGAAATGCTGTTGCGCCTGTGGGTCGCGGCTCCGGAGACGCGTTGGGACGATCCGTATGTCACGTTCAGCAACCCAAGTCCCCTCTTCGTCGCTGATGCCACGGGCGCACAATTCGAAACCGCCCCCAACCGTCTCGTCGCGTTTCGCCGGCAATCCTTCGCGGCCCGCAAGCCACCTGACACGTTTCGGGTCTTCTGCCTGGGAGGATCGACCGTGCAGGGAAGACCCTACTCGGTGGAAACCGCATTTGCGACCTGGCTCCAACTCGGCCTGGAGGCCGCCCGGCCTGAGAGGCGCTGGGAGGTCATCAATTGCGGCGGCATCTCCTATGCCAGTTACCGACTCGTACCCATCGTGCGCGAACTGCTGTCCTACGAACCTGATCTGTTCATCCTCTACACCGGTCATAACGAGTTCCTCGAAGATCGAACGTATGCCCACGTCAAGGAGGTGCCGCGCATTCTGGTCCGATTGCATCGCGTCATGCTTGGTTTGCGGAGCTACGCCCTGGCCGATCGATGGTTGGCGAATCGCAATCGGCGGCGCGCGGCCCCCACGGTCATGGGCCCTGAGGTCCAGACCAAGCTCGATCTGGCCGCGGGACTTGACGCCTATCGTCGCGATCCTACCTGGCACCGAAGCATCATCGCCCACTTCAGCCACAATCTGAACATTATGGCGCAAATGGCCCAGGACGCGGGTATTCCAATGATCCTGGTCAACCCGGTCGTCAATCTGAAGGACTGTCCGCCGTTCAAATCCGAGTTCCGCACGGATTTGTCCGCAGGCGACGCCCAGCAGGTGCGCGACCTGTGGAACCGCGCCCGCGCCCTGGACTGGACCGCAGCCGACATTCACGCCAAGATTGAACTCCTCGAACAGGCCGCGGCACTCGACAGCCGACATGCCTGGCTCCTCTTCCTGATTGGCACGGGCTACGAGCGCATGGGTCAGTGGGCCGAAGCCAAGCCGTGGTTTGTGCGTGCCAAAGACGAAGACATCTGCCCGTTGCGCATCCTTGAGCCCATGCGCGGCATCATTCACGACATCGCCACTCAATGGAAACTGCATCTTATCGATGTTCAAACGATGATTGAGGCACGCACTGAGGATGGTATCTCGGGTGATGAATGGTTGCTGGACCATGTGCACCCGACCATCGCGGGACATCAGTTGATCGCTGAGGCGCTTCTGCAGACCATGAAGGAGATGGAGTGGGTTCGCCCCTCCGACGGATGGGAAGCTCGGCGCGATGGACTGTGGCAGAAACATCTGCACTCGCTGAACGAGGCGTACTATGCCCAGGGCATCGCGCGCCTCAAGCGTCTGAAGGACTGGAGTCGAGGCCGCATTCATCAGAAATGACGACAGCGATATACGTACTTGCCACAATGGACATGCTTCCACAGTTGCTTATCGTATGCCATAGAGTTGAGATAGGATGCTCTGGTCCGACTCAGAACCATCCCGATGGTCTCATCGAACGGCACGGCCGGAGGTTAGAGACGACCGTATGCGAGGCAGCTTTGTACGTCGGTTCGGAGGTGAGCCCCCTGCAACTCTATGCGGAGGCCGCGACGGCGCGCCCGGGCGAGGCGCCCGGCTGGCGTATCCAGCCCGCGCCAGTCCTTTGACCCAGACCGGCAACACCTCTTGATTGGACATACAGAGAGAAAACGGCGGGGTTCCATGCCGAGGAAGGGAAATACAGAGGAAGAAAGGAGTCTGCGAGATGTATAAGAGAGTGACGTTCATTGCCGTCGTGACACTGGTTGTCGCATCGGCAGCATCGGCGGGGGTTTGGGACTGGGCTTTCAACAGTGTGCTGCGTTCGTCAACATCCAGCAGCCAGCAACAGTCTTTCGACGGGACCATGGGACAATCCGCCGCCCAGGCTGGTCAGGGTAGCAGTTCCATTTGGAACAACGAAGACGGCCGTCTGGTTCAGACCAAGACCACACCATCCGGCAAAGGCCGCCAAGACATGGACGCGACCGAGTCACAGAGTACCTACATCTACGGCCGTCCTGAATCTATGGGCATGGGCTACGAGGAGTCCTCCATCTTCACGTGGCAAGGTCAATGGTTCTAGCACGCCATATTCATCCGTAACGATTCGCCGTATGGAAGACCCCTGCGAATCCGGGGCGGCGCCGAGAATGCTTTCTCCGCCGCCCTTCTCTTTTGTGATACACACCCGCATCTGTATTGGCCGGACAAGGCATATCGCGCACAGAGAATCGCGCATGCGAAGCGGCTGAAGGACTGGAGTCGCGACCGTATTCATCAGAAATGATGACAGCGATATACGTAGTTGCCACAATTGACAGCCTTCTGAGCCCCCCCTATCGTCTGACATCAGAGTCAAGCGGAGACGACTCGACTTGGCTCAGGTCATTTCCAGCGATCGGTCAGACAGCATAACCGAGAGTCAGGGACGGCCACATGTCAGGCGGTCGCACACGTCGGTTCGGAGGCTGGAGTCGCGCACCATCGTGCGGGCACAGTTGCCGCGCATTCTCCTTGCCCCCCGTCGAACAGGCGTACCGCTCTTTTGAGAGAGAATGATCCGTTCTATGCAGAGAACGCGTTAGTCGCGAGAGAGACAGAGAGAGAAAGGAGAGCGAGAGATGAATAAGGCTGCGGTATGTGTCTGCGCTATCGTTCTAGTGCTGTCATCGTTTGGTTCCGCCTATGGTGATCTCACCTGGAACGTTCCTCCCATTGCTCTGGAATGGGGTTCAGGCCAAACCGATCAGGACGCGCTCGGCCTCATATGGTGGCTCGATCCACAGACCCTCCTGGTCCTCGGCTTCATGAAACAGGAAATCAGCATCGGCCCCGGGCCCGGCGCGGGCTTCGCGGTACAAAGCGGCACCATCAGCGAAACCCAAACAACCGAGACGGGCACCCAAAGCACATCGATTACGATCTCTCAGCTTAGCTACGCCTCGGGCAATGGGGACGCCTGGGTCCGAAGCGAAGCCGTTGTGATGACATCGCAGAGTTCTCCTTAGTATCGAAGGTTGATTGCAGAAAGCGAATGTCCCCATGACCAGTCACGGCCGCGCCCGATGAGTGACTTCGCGACCTCATCAAAAATGATGACACCGATTATTTGTTTAGCACGAAACCTTCGCAAACCCGCGCCGTAAAGCGACCAATCAACCGTGGATGCTTGCCTCGGGGCGTGGAACCCAGGCGAAATCCCGAAGACGCATTTACTTTTAGGTCATGGATGGCCCTATGCGAGGCGGTTCCCGCAGCACACTCGGAAGACCAGATCAACGACATGACCGCCGTGGCGATGTCCCCTCATGCTCAGCGGACCGGAGCAGTTCAGTTTCTGCGCAGGAGGTCACTTCACACCCGAGAGACTCAGGGGCGCAGCACGTGGTCTCCCAAAACCACCGTGTCACGATTCGCAATCACTTCAGTTTCTATCGCCTCAGCCGCATGCGAAGGCATGGCGTGAATCGTCCAGGCGAAAGAATGGCAGGGTTCTGTGTATGACTGGCTGTCACAGAGAGAGAGAAAGGAGCGTTAAGGATGGTCAAGAGATTAATTTGCATCACTTTGGTATTGCTGTTGGTCGCAAGCGTGGCTTCGGCCGGAAGACGGAATCGCTATAGCAGTTCTGACATCAAGCAGAAGCAAAGCACGAGCCTCTACGTCAGCGGTGGCACGTCGGGATGGGGCGGCACCGCCGCGACCAGCGGCGGATCGGTCTACGCCAATCAGAGCGCGTACAAAGGATGGGGCAAGGCCGCCCAGCAAACAGCCGGCTCATCCATCGGCAGCTCGAGTTCAAGCTTCTGGGGCTCGGTCTACACCTGGTTCAGCGGATGGGCAAACACCTGGCAAGAACAATCGGTCGATTAGACCCGGTTCTCCTACCAGCCACCCTGCAACAGAACCCGGCAAACACCCAAGCGGTTGCGGCCCGCAGGGTCGCAACCGCTTTTTCGCGTCCTTGTCGGCTCCCGTGAATACGTCCGGCCTGCACCTTGGTGCCGCGCGTTGACCCACCTCCGGCCCGCGAGTATGATGGTCTCCGTCCAATGGGTGCAGCGTTATAGGAGCCCTCTGAGATGAATAGGATACACACGCGACGCACGTTCCTCGCCGCCGCCGGCTCGGTCGTGACCGGCGCCGCTACACCTTGGCCGATGACGATACATGCGGAAGAGGCCCAACCGAAGCGGCATATCGTAACGCTCAGTTTCGACGACGGGTTCAAAAAGTCGTTCCTCCACATCGCAAAGATCTACGAGAAGTACAAGCTGTCGGCCTGCCTGAATGTGATCGCCACCGGCCATGAAGCAACCTTCCAACCGCCGGGGGAGTACATTGCCGGTTCGAAACGCGGTGATTTCGGGCTCTGGAACGAACTGAAACAGCGTGGCCACGAGGTCATGCCCCACACCTATCGCCACACCAACCTGCGGCAGGTGCCGTTCGCCGAAGCTACGGATCTCATCAGCCGCTGCCTCGACGTGTTCGCCGCCAAGCTCAAGGGGTTCGATCCGAAGAAGGCCATCTATAACTTCGCTTACAACGCCTCGACACCGAAACTGGAGGACTGGCTCACCGGCCGGGTGCGTGCTTTCCGCACCGGTGGCGACGCGATCAACCGCTGGCCTTATCCCGGACAAGTGAAGCTGACGTGCACCAGTTTCGGGCCGGGCAATTGCGAACACGCCATCAACCGCGAGATCGAGAAGCTGCTCGCCCGTCCCACCGGTTGGCTCATCTTCAACACGCATGGCCTCGACAACGAAGGATGGGGCCCGATCCGAGCCGTCTATCTCGACCGCTTGCTCGACCGCCTGACCCATACCGATTCCGTCGCCGTACTGCCCGCGGCCGGCGCATTGGCCAAGTTTGTCGATTCCCGGAAACCGGACCCCGGCGCACCGCAACCAACAGAGGCGTCCGGATAATCCCCGGCCCCGGCGTCGGATTCACCATGTCATCGCGATCGCTCTCCCTGCAAATCCGTCGGGAACCCCGCAAAAAGGATTGCTGCGCGTCGCGCGCCGGCGGTACAATGGGAGGTAACATCAGGATTGTATGCTGCTTCTGGGACAGGGCTGCCGGCCGACGCGCAGGCCGCCGAAGACAGGAGGCCAACGATGAACCTGAGACGCCACGCCTTTACATTGATCGAACTGCTGGTGGTCATCGCCATTATTGCTATCTTGATGGCCATCATGATGCCCGCCCTCCAACGCGTCAAAGAACAGGCCCAGGAGATGGCTTGCCGGGGCAACCTGCGGCAATACGGCGTCGCCCAGGTCATGTATCTGGACGATTACGAGGGCCGTTATCCCAGCGCCTGGACCTCACTGGTCGAAACCGAGGCCCCCGAGAGCGGCTACCAGCGCTACTGCCGCTGGCACGATCCCCGGTACAAGGCCGACGGACCGTTCTGGCCCTACTTGAAAGATGGCAAGGTCCACCTGTGCCCCACGTTCAATGCGATCGCCAAAACCCAGGCCCAGCGGCATCCCAGCCACGATCCCTCGATCCCCATCGATCCCTACTACAGCTACAGCATGAACGCCTATCTCGGCTCGAAGACGGGCGCCGCCGGAGGGGGCGTCATCAAACAGAGCGAAATCACCCGCGCCAAGAGCGAAGTGTTCTTCTTCGCCGAAGAGAATATGTGGACGAGACCCGGCTGCTCCAATGTCCTCAACGACAATGCCCTGTGTCCCGACGGTCGTGACTGGTTCGGCACATTCCACGGCGCCAAGCGCAACGACTGGAACGGCGGGACCTGCAACGCCGTCTTCGTCGACGCTCACGTGGAGAAGGTCCGCTCCGGACTGCAAACGATCGACAATCGGGCCGACTACGCCAATGCCGAGGACAACCGTTTCGAGAAGTACGGCTGGCCCTTCAAGACGCCCATCCCTTGATGCCTTGGCGTCCGCAGCCCGCCACGCACAAGCAATCAGAGCAGATAGCCATCCCCACGGTGCCTCAACGCCACTTGCCCGAGCTCCGGCTT
>Ga0272443_10007860_pt1 | contig 10064 bp, 9 predicted proteins | sample SSMAcet12_FD_193581 | JGI IMG/M metagenome (GOLD analysis project Ga0272443, IMG submission 193581) | Marine sediment archaeal communities from Little Sippewissett salt marsh, Falmouth, MA, United States - SSM-Acet-12 | ecosystem: Environmental > Aquatic > Marine > Wetlands > Sediment ... | reverse complement strand
ATCTCGCTGGATAACGAAGCATACAACGGCTCTTCCATGCTCCAGTGCTTTGATTAGTGTATTCATGTGACGAGCTCCCCGCTTGGTGGGAGCATCAGGGAACAAAGCAATATTATTTTCCACTAGTGTGCAGCTTTTCGCCTCTAAGAGTATCTGGTTTTTTCCGTTGCTGAGTTTGAGGTCTAGTCGGCTGTCGTGGAAGCTGGGTTCTGTTCGTTCTACTGTGTAGTCTTTGAACTCTGGTAGTTTGTTTTGGTTGATGGCTTCTTGTAGCATGTAGTTGGGTAGTCTGCTGTCTATGCTCACCAAGGTATCATTGTAATCAACTAGGGTTAGGTCGTAGCTTGTTTTGCGGTGGTCTCCGGGCTTATGGATGAGGTAGACTCGTGTTCCCGGTACCATGAGTTCATGCATTCTACCCGGGTTCGGGATAAAACACTCAACATGTTCGCCTTCTAGGTCCACGACGCCTAGGAATCTGTTGGGTCTCTCTAGAAGTGTTGCTGGTATAGGCGTTGACGGTTGCTTCACTCTATTAGCTCCAGTATCTCATCGTGGAGACGCTTGGTATTAGCTGCTACTACAGTACATCTGGTCTTCCTTGTCAACGGCAGGTCACCAAATAGTTCTCCGTTTATACTATAGACGCCGCCTGCTTCCTTTATGATGAATAGCCCTGCACTGATGTCTGTGGCTCTTACGATTCCACGTAGATCAATATGAGCGTCAAGAACTCCCGCAGCAACATGACATAAGCTGGCTGCACTGCATCCTTCTTGGCGTGTGTGGCGGCTCTCTGAGATGAGAATTGTTGTTTTTTCTAGTTTGGGGTCTTTGCTGATGTCCATGCCGATGAGTCCATGCTTGTAGGGTATGTAGGGTGAGGTCTTGACTGGGTAACCGTCCAGTGTTGCTCCCTTGTCTTTCTCAGCGTAGTAGGTCTCACCTGTGTAAAAGTTGGTGACGATCCCAGCCACAACTTTGCTTTGATGGGGCTCTGTGGCTATGCTGAGGCTGAGTACAGCTGGGGGAAATCCTCGGCTCAGGTTTGATGTACCATCCACCGGGTCAGCGGTGATAATGTATTCACCGGTGCCGAAGACTTGGTCGCCTTCCTCACTTATGAGAGTGGCGTCGGTTTTCTGTTTGGTGAGGGTCTCGATGATGGCGTCTTGTGCTTGTTTGTCAAGTAGGTCTTTGAACTTGTTGTTGGGCATGGTTCCGCGCTGTGGGGTAACTGTGAGTACCTTGCTCTGGATGTTGTCGCTTAGAGTATGCAGTAGTTTTTGGTGGTTCAACGTGTTTGCCTCGGATAATAATCACGTTGTTTGATCATTGATAATGGTAGCGGGTTACGGTGGAGGGTATCTGAGGGTTATCCCGTATATTGTGATATAGATTGGTGTGTCTACAGTGGCATGTGACGCTGTTTGATGTATTTGTTTTGTTGAGTACGCCGGTATATCCCAGTGAGCACTCATCCAGTCAATGTACTCAACTAGCCGCGACTCGCTGTCAGGGCTTCCAAAATGTGTTATTACTGGACTATATACTGGTATCCTTACCGGGTATGGGTTACTGTTATTGAGGATAACAGTGATTCTTTTGTCATCGTTTTCGTTAAGAAAGACTATGATGCCTGATGAGTTTACTTCAACCCATACTGGTTCGTATTCGGTGATTTCAAGGCTGAGATTAGCTGAATCAGTACCTGTGATGTCCGTACACTCAGCCACAACCTGAATCCTTCCCGTATATTCCGGAAGATACCTTATGGTTCTAACGATCTTTTCACTATGTGGGGCGATGAAGCCTCTTCCATAGATTTCACCTGATGCGATTCTCGCTGCCTCAGCCGCGTCTTCAGCGGCTATCTCATTATTAGAGAAATAGAAACGTCGGACGTTGCTACCGTTACTATACTCCGTGGTTACTTCGATAAGCGTGTGTCCTCGATAGTAGACGGGGATGGGTAATGGATTGTTGATGGTGCAGTTGATTTCGATTACTTCTCCTATACCGTAGCTGGGGTTATCTGATGATATATTGAAGGTGCAGTAATGGTCCAAGTTGATGTAGCCGAACCCGATTACAAGCAAAAGAAGAACTACCAAGCCGTATTTTCTCAATAGTATCGCTGGATCATATCTCCCACCGGTTCCCGAGTACCTATTATAGGCAACCATCAAACCCGTGACAATAGCTACAGAAAGCAATACCAATAGCAATAGGAACCAGTTTGTAGGCGCTGCCATTGACCGAACCATCAAAATCATGGAACTACTTCCCCCTCAAATGAGACGGTTACACCCCTGATATAATAATAGAGACTGAATCCCGGTTGTGTTACTCTAAACCGGTCTCTCCAGACCATTTTCTCAGAGTTTGCCTCAATAGTGTAGTGAGACATAATCCAGTCAACCATCATTCCACCCCTTGGCTTACTGGGGATTAAGCAATAGCTAATTTCATTGAATACCGGTATCTTGACTGGGTACGGGTTCTCGTTAACTATGATAAGGACAAACCAGACGTTTTCCTTGTCTCTGAGTACAGGTGCCTCAGGCTCGATCTTCAGGCTTATTCCAGTACTATTCACATCAACCTCCTTGTAGCCTGTGACGTTGACTGTTTTTGTCTGTCCAAGTCCGACGATTTTGAATGGCCCGGGATATGTTGGGGTGAATTTACATGAGGTGAATGTGAGGTTCTCATTTGCCGGTATTATGATCTTGGCGCCTTGGGGATAGCTGGCGTGTATGCTACAAGTTGTCTTTTCTGGATCGTATACGCTGTTTCCGCTGAACTCGTATGAGTAGATGGGGTTTATGCCTATCGTGTAATTGTGATGGTTCACGAAGACTATGGCTGCTTCTACTTGTTCTCCAAGTTTATAGGACTCCTTATTGGTCCAGATGAATTGTTCATATGTTCCTGATCTCGTGACAAGATTTTCAAATGGATCGTTAAAACCTTCCTTTATTACATCGTAATTTATACCTAATGAGAACACCGTGATCGCTACTAGAACCAGCATAACGCCGTAGATCATATTCCGGTATGTGGACACGTACTATACTTAGTTTTATCCATGTATTAAACTAATTTTTTGAACAAATATTCAACTATTTAGAACAGCAAGAGTTGAAAACAAGAGAACCGAGATATACCACATGCAAGTCCTACCGAGAAGCTTCTACAACCGCAGAACAGACACAGTAGCACAAGAGCTCCTAGGTAAGATACTGATACGTAGACTGGATGATGAGCTTCTAGGCGGAGTAATTGTTGAGACAGAGGCATATTTCGGCGGCGAGGACCCAGCTAGCCGAGCCTTTGAGGGCTTGAAGACGTATAACCGGGTGATGTTTGAGGCGCCGGGGCACGTGTTCATCTATAATGTGCACCAGTACTGGATGCTGAACCTGATTGCCCACGATGATGGGGTCGGCGGAATACTCATCAGAGCAATAGAACCCACCATGGGCATTGATGCGATGAGGGATAATCGTTCTGTGAAGCGTATACGAGACCTTACCAGTGGACCCGGAAAACTTACTCTCGCATTAGATGTTGATAAGCGTTTGAATGGTGTTGATGCTACAAGCACTGATAGCCTAGTGTATGTCTCGGATAACGAGTACCACTGCGAAATAGAAACAAGCTATAGGATAGGAGTAACCCGAGACCTACCAGAACATTATAGATATTATGTAAAAAATAATGAATTTGTATCCAAGTGAAAGGTATTAGCCCTTCCACTGGACAATGGCGCCTTGTTTCTCTAAGGCATCCAGTTCCTCATCGGTCTTACCCAGTTTCTCCTTCAAGACCTCTCGAGTATGTTGTCCAAGCATGGGTGCTGGTCTGTTTACTTCTCCAGGGGTCTCACTGAACTTTACTGGGAAGTTTGGTACAAGGTGCTTGCCTGCTGCTGCGTGGTCTACCTCAACCCACATATCACGTGCCTTGAGGTGTGGGTCCCACATGGCTTCATGTGCCTCATAGATGGGTGCACATGGGAAGCCTAGCTTTGCTAGCCAGTCAAAGGCTTCTAGCTTGGTCATGTCCTTGATGCGTGCAACAACCATATCTTTGTTCACTTCATCAACTCCGAGCTCTTCTTTCAGGTTCTCAACCGCCTTGCTTCGCTCACCTGCGATCTGTACCCATCCATCCTTTACAGGCAATATGCCCCATATACGCTGTGGGTCACGTGGTCTGTCTTGACGTCTATCTAGTGGGCTCTCCTTGAACAAGTCATATGCAACTGATGAGCAGCAGTTGAACGCCACCATGGTATCCACCTGACAGACATCAACCATCTGGCCAACGCCTGTCCTGTCACGGTGCCTGATAGCCGCGACGATACTGAATGCAGCATACATTGCTGGCCCAAGGTCACCTAGGGCTCCCGCCATGTTGATTGGAGGCCCCTCGTAATCATAGTTTTTTCCTGTCGCGTATGTGTGCCCGCTAATGGCTTCTGCTACTACCGCGTATGAGCCGTATCTGCTGTATGGACCGCTTTGACCGAAACCGCTTAGAGCTGCGTAGATGATTTTTGGGTTTATCTCCTTCAAAACATCGTAGCCTAATCCGAGGCGCTCCATGGTGCCGGGTGCAAAGTTCTGTATAACCACGTCGCTCTGTTTTACGAGTTCCTTGATCATGTCCATGACCTCTGGGTTTTTAAGGTCCATGCTGATGTCACGTTTGTTGAGGTTTAGTGCATAGAATGTTGTTGATACGCCTTTGTAGAGTTCTCCGGGTCCCATTCTGCCGATGGTTCCCCACGGTGGCTCGACCTTGACTACTTCTGCTCCTAGTTCTGCTAGCATCATGGTTGTGTATGGTCCGAACCAGACATGTGTGAAGTCTAGTATCTTGATGTCCTCTAGTATCTTCTTCATGATAACGAAAACAAGCCCGATGGTTGTAGATAATATTTTGCCCGATACCGGTCTGAGAAGTCTTAACTAGTGTTTCAGCCTTTTCTCAACCATGACGGATTCATATCAAAACATCAAGAAACACGTAGAATCCATAAAAATAATCGACACCCACGAGCATCTTCCCTCAGAAGAGCAACGCCACGCCAAACAAGTTGATGTCCTCAACGAGTTCTATCTTCACTACACATCATCAGACCTAATCGCGGCTGGCATGAGCGAAGAGGAACTACTCTACACACGAGACACATCAATCACCCTTGATGATCGCTGGGAGGTATTCGAGCCATGGTGGCAACGGATCAGAAACACAGGGTATTCACGGTGTATAGAGATCGCTGCCCATGACCTCTATGGCGTTGACGGTATCAACAGGGGCACTTACAAGCAACTACAGAAGCGATTAACCGAGCGCAACAAACCGGGGCTCTACCGGTGGGTTCTCAAGGAGAAAGCGGGTATCGAGATAAGTATCCTTGATGAGTTGACTGGTAGCCATGATGTTGACCTAGAGTTCTTCGCACCAGTACTCAGAGTAGGCGAGTTTGTGAATCTCTCAAACCGATACGAGGTTGAGACCTATGCTAAGATGCTTGGGGCAACGGTTCACAGCTTTGATGACTTAGTAAAACTGGTTAAGACAAGGTTTACCTCATTGGAGGCTAAGATTGCTGGTATCAAGATAGCGTTAGCCTACAGGCGTCCACTTTATTTCGAGAAGAGAAGCTATGCTGAAGCCGAGGAAGCGTTCAACTCCATCTACAAGACCCGTACATTCCACAGGGAAATCATAGACGCCGATAAAGACTACAGTAGGATGACACCAGACTCACCGGGAAAAGACGCACTAAAACCCATGCAGGATTACCTCGTTCACCTAGCCATAATTGAAGCCGGGAAACGGGAGCTACCCATCCAGATACACACGGGGCTCCATGAAGGAAACGAGAACATACTCACTAACAGCGACCCAATGCAGCTCGTCAACCTATTCCTGGAGTACAAGGACGTTAAATTCGATATATTCCATGGTAGTTGGCCTTACTGTGGGCAATTAGGGGCACTTGCTAAGAACTTCCCAAATGTCTACCTAGATATGAGCTGGATGCACATCATAAGCCCAGCGAAGGCAAGAACAGCCTTATCTGAGTGGCTTGACGAGGTGCCGGTAAACAAGATTTTAGGTTTCGGGGGAGATTATCTTGCTGTTGAGGGTTCGTATGGGCACTCTGTTATAGCACGTGACAACATCTCAAAGGTTTTAACCGGTAAGGTTGATGATGGAGACTATAGCATTGAAGAGGCAAAACAATATGCTTCCATGATGCTCAGGGATAACCCAATGAAACTTTTCTTTAAAAAATAGGAATGGAGACTACTCCCCCTTTTTCCTAAGTCAGGACCCGGGCTGCAGATAGTATATCTCCCTTTGTGTGAGGATCACTGCTTCCTTGGTGGGAAGCATCATACCGTTTTGTTCGTATGCCTTCTGGGTCATCGCTTTGCCTTTCTCGTATTCTGGTCCAGCTGTCTTGAAATCGACTAGAGTTTCCCTACTTGTACTATTACGCTATGGGTTCTTGAGCTATAGCTGGGTAACGTGGGCTCGGTTGAGGTAAGCACATTCACAGACCCATTTACCTCTACGCCGTTTTCGAACCGTGGCCATACTCCTTCTTGGATGCAGACCACTCCCGGCATCATGTCTTCTGTTAGTTGTGTCTTTATTCTTAGTCGTCCTTCTTGGCTGGAGACCTCAACCATGTCGCCTTCTTTGATGCCTCGTGGGGATGCGTCCTTTGGGTTGATCCACATGGTGTGTTTCTCGCGTTCCCTGAACCATTTGATGTTATAGTTCTGGCTGTGGATACGGTAACGATTCTTGGGAGTGATAAGCCTCAGTGGATAATCCTTGTTGACTTTGAATGGTCGGTAGACGGGTATCGGTGAACCGCCCTCAGCGGCGAAAGCTTCTGAGCGTATCTGTATCCTACCAGATGGAGTTTCTAATGGGTGTTTGTCTGGGTCTTGTATGAAATCGCTGATGCTTACATGTTGTTGGTCTTGTCCCCAGTGGATGCCTTTCTCCTTGAACTCGTTGTAGTTTGGTATCTCCGAGTTTTCAACAAAGTGTCTTAGCCACTGCTCCTTGGTTCTTCCCTCGCTGAACTCTTCATGGAAGCCTATTCGTTTGGCTAACTCGCAGAATATATCATAATCATGCATAGTGCCAGGTAATGGCTCGTGAATCTTGTTGGAGAACAGCACAAAGTTGCCTCCACCCGAGATAATATCATCTCTTTCAAGGAACGTGGTAGTTGGGAGTATCACATCACAATACTGGGCTGTTGTGGTGAGGAAGCGTTCATGGTTCACCGAGAAATCAACCCTCTTGAAAGCCTCGATATTCTTCTGAATATCGCTCCCCTGAACAAGATAGTTCCCACCCACATTATAGATCACGTGAATATCCGACGGATAACCTCCTGCCTTACCCTCCAAGACCGCGTCAGGCCAAACATAAGTCGGGATAATAACACCCGCCGGGTTCTTTGGGACTCCCATCTTTCCTACGGGGGGTCTTCTGATGTACCCTGTATAGCTTCCAGTTGATCCACCCTGCACTCCGATGCTGCCTGTTGCTGCTTGAAGCGCGATACTGAGTCTTACAGAGTCCTCGCCGCCTATGGTTCGCTGGATGCTGAGTCCGGGGATAAAACATACAGGGTGATAGTTTCCCATGAGTTCTGCGAGTAAACGAATCTGTTCTACAGGTGTACCTGTTATATTCTCAGCCCATTCAGGCGTCTTTGGAACACTATCCTCTACGCCGAGAACATAGTTCTCCAAATCAGTGAATCCATAGGTATACTTGGCGAGATATTCACGGTCCACGGCGTCTTTCGTTATGAGTTCATGGAGAACCGCCAACATCAAAGCCGTATCGGTGCTCGGGTAAACCTGAAACCAGTCAGTGCATAGGGTCTTGATAGTGATTGTACGCCGTGGCTCAACCCCAACAACCCTGACGCCACGTCTTTTCGCTTCTCGTATGTATGATTCTAACATACCTCCGAAACGATTGTTCACGATATTAGCGCCCCAGAGTACAATCAAGCCACTATGCTTGATGGTATCCGGGTATAAACCGGCGTCAAGAGAGCCGAGCACAAAGGGCGTAGTATATGAGACGGCTCCAGCACTGTAGCCTCTGTTACGCTCCGTATATCCGCCGTACATGCTGAGGAATCGTTTTGGTAGGCTTGAGGTATTGTGGAGTGCTCCTCTTGTGGACCCTGAGCCTCCAAGGAATAGCACTGATTCAGGTCCATGTCTTTCACGTGCCTCCACGAGTTTTTCTGCGATAAGGTCCAACGCCTCAGTCCATGATGCTTCACGGTATTCACCGCTTCCTCTTGGCCCTGTTCTGATTAGGGGCTTGGTGAGTCTTTTCGGGTGGTATTGCATGTGTTGTAGCTGGAAGCCTCTGATGCATCCCTTGAGATAGTCGCCGCCTTGTGGGTTGTCTGTTATGCGTGTTATCTTGCCGTCTTTCATATGGGCTAGGAGTGCGCAGCCTCCTCCGCAGTCAAAGTTGCAGGCGATGGGGATGAACCGGGTCAAGTTTCTCCCGTTTCAAGATGCATTTTCTCTAATAAACCTCTACCATATAGCCGATATTACCACTCTAGTTTGGCGTCTAGGTCCAAGTCCCATTCACGGTACACCGCCTCAACCCCATCACCCACTATCTCAACGTCATCAATCTTACCGATTCCTGCCTCATGAAGCCATCTGATGTGATCAATCTTCCAAGGGTCCATACCTATACAGCGTGCGCCGACAGCGTCAGCGGCCACAGGGTCTCGGCTGGCTATGATGGTGTTCATCTGTACTGGGTTTCCTTGCCAAGGGCCTTTGCCTTCCTTACCGTAGAAACCGTCTATTACGCTGAGGGTTGGTGGTAAGGTTTTCACTATATCGTAGATGATATTGTTCATGCCGTGCCGATGCATGGTGAATTTCCTGCGAGTAGTTAGCACTCCAAACATGTTCTTGAGCCCCATGGTGATACCCGTATGATGCAGAGTCTTCATGCTAGGTACCGTGATGATGGGATACTCTGTGGCTATCTTAGCGACTTTGAACGTTTTCACCTTATGTGGGTTCTCGACTGTGAGTTCAACCTTGTCCTCAAGCTTTCTCATATTCACATACTCAGCACCTAATCGTTCAATGACTTCCATCATGCCTGTCTCATGGATGGCTGTGTCAGGTGACGTGATTCCTCCCTCTGTCTCAACTACGAGGGCTCGTTTGTCGAGTTCCTGTACCTTGTTTATTACGGCTTCAACTACGATGGGGTCTGTGGTGATGCCTGTCTCGTAGGTGTGGCTTGTGATGAGGTTGACCTTGATTAGCACCGTGTCGTAGGGTTCAAGGGGTTCATGGTAGTCTATTAGAGTCATTGCCCTGTAGACTGGCTCTAAGGCTCTTTCGCCTCTTACAACCGCGACTCGCGACATAGGCGGTATAATGTGTGGTGGTTTATGAATCCGAGTGGTTAGACCTTATCACTGATAGTCGAGTACAACAAAGGCAGAGCCAGCAAAACAGTGTTTTTTCCCTTCTCGGTAGCAGAGTATTCGACTCGTAGCGGCGTATCATCAATCACATTGCGATCAATATACCCGTTCTCGGCTAACAGCTTGAGTTTATCCGAGAGAGTCCTTGAATTAACCCCCAGTATACGCTTTAACTCGCTGAACCCGACCGTGTTCTTCAGTGTTAGTGTGTAGAGTATGCCTAGGTTCCATTTCTGGAAGAGGATGTTGAAGCTGTTTTCAAGTACTTCGAGGTTGGCTTTGATCTCCTCTGGGCTCATATCATAGTTTTCGCTCATCATGTTGATGGTTTCTTGGATTCCTGTCAATGTTTTCTGTATTCTTTGTTCCACTAGTCTGCGTAGTTCGGTGCTGAGTGTAAGGGGGGTGGTCACTTTTGGTTCACTTGGTGTGTTTGGGCTCACTTCTAGGTTTATAAGGGTTTACTCGGTACACCGAGTGTAATAGTTACACTAAGTGATATCTAATGGAGAAATACGATACAATC
>Ga0272443_10007858_pt1 | contig 10067 bp, 4 predicted proteins | sample SSMAcet12_FD_193581 | JGI IMG/M metagenome (GOLD analysis project Ga0272443, IMG submission 193581) | Marine sediment archaeal communities from Little Sippewissett salt marsh, Falmouth, MA, United States - SSM-Acet-12 | ecosystem: Environmental > Aquatic > Marine > Wetlands > Sediment ... | reverse complement strand
TAATATGTCGATGTAAATCTCTCGAACGAATCTTGGTACTCCTGCCTTCACACCATGCACCGAACCACCGGATAAACTGACCATATCGCCTTCTGCATTGTGTAGTGTAATCCATGGAAGAGTGACATTTGTAGTATCAATACCCTTGGTTCGAGCAGTAATATTACCAAAATTAAGCTGCAATTGATTTGTTGTTGCGTTATAAAAACCTTCAGTGATGACCGGAGCGTCCGTAGGATCTTCGGCCACGAAACTGACATTAACATTATCATCCGCAGTAACTTGATGTATGCCGTTCAAATTTTCATCGAGAATAGCATAATTATCAACAAGCAACTTCAAATTTTCGGTATTTTCCAACGTTTCAATGAGAACCTGATCCGCTGGCAATACCATAATTTCGATGCGAACACCATTTCGAATGCTAACACTTTTATTACCGGTGAGAGTTGCGGATGTGTTGCTAACCGGATCAAATATTGTAATTCCTGTATAATTAATCGCGTCCAGCGTCTCATTCTCTTTCTTGCCACTTTCATAGTAGAAGCGCTTGTAGGTGGATTCAACATCCTCATTACAATAGATGCGAAGTGTATTATCAACCGAATTGTAGTTAGCGCTATCGATCATTGTTGGTTCTGTGTCTTCGATAACTTCTATTACCACTTCACCCGCTGCTACAATCTTATTGGTATTACCAATTTCATCGAGAAACGCGTATTCACCCAGTACGATCGACATCGAAGCCATATTCAAATCCTCTTCGATAACCTGTTGATGCTTGGGCGTGAAGTCGATAATGACAGAATCTGTCGGGACAATCTGATCAATGAACTCCTGTGCACTCGTTAATGCAAGGCTTTGACCAGAATCATCCACTAACGACACCTTGGTAAAGTCAACAACATCTTTTGCCTGAACTACTTTATTGAACTTTATACCCAACTGATTGACAGACGCATCATATACAGCTCGAATTGGTTCGGGTTTGTTTATATACGGATAAAATGATATTTTCATATCTTCAGCAAGAGTGACCTCGGTGTTTCCTTCATTCTCTTCGTTAATAAAACGACCGGATGGCATAATGAGCCACAAATTCTCGCTATTTGTATAGCCATAATTTTCAATAACCTTCTGGTCATCGTAAGTAACGGTCAAGTTAACCGTATTGGTTAATGTAGGGTTATTCGGATCACCTTCAAATGTACCACCAGTTATAGCAAAATCATGATATTGGTCCAGGAAATATCCCTTCACAGCGATACCATCTCGTATCACATGTTCAACATCATTGTAAACTGGCTGATCGAATACGATTTGTAGTACATTTAATGAATCAAAATATGCAGCAGACGTTACAATTGGCTGCGCAGCATAAAGGTTTGAAGCTCCGAGTAGTAACCCTCCGAGTAAAAAGACTATCAATAACCTTTTCAGCATGGATTCCTCCAACTATTTAATTATATTAAAATGGAGACGATTTATCCCAAATTCATTCTTGAAGTTAAACCGCCCATTCTTTCATGTCAACAAGGATACAGTTTAAAAATTCACAGTCATTGAAGCTCGGTGTACCCAATCCAGCACTCCGAAATCTGTGTACGCATAGTCCAAAGAAATCAATCCAAAATTCGGAATTGTCAGATAAAAACCTAAACCTGCGCTAAAGCTTTCGGTATAATTTTTAATCTCGTTTGAATATTCATTGGCTTCATTATTGTTTTCAACTTCGTCGTCGTTTTTACCCAATATACCAAAAGGACTCACGTAGCCTGCTCTTAGCGCTAATGTATTATAAAAGGTATATTCGGCGCCAACATTGAATTTTTCAACATTATCATTTGGATGAACCAGGTCAACACCCGTTGTTAACTTCTGGCTTTCATTGATATCAAAATCGTATGCGATTCCGACAGCAAACGTCATCGGCATGTGAAATGGTAAATAGTCCTTTTCCTCGGGATCCAATGTTTCCGGATCAAGAATGAGTGAACCATTATCATAATCGTTGTAAAATCCACTTATTTCCAATTCAGGTCCGAAATTTCGGATGTACATACCCAGACGCAATGAATTGAAACCTGTATAATACAGTGTTCCTATATCGATGGCCCAGGCAGAGGCATCCTCTGTGTCAAGTTTTTCCCGTACATACTTGACATTCGCACCGATACTAAATTTATCTGATAATTGTTTTGCATAAGACAGACCGACCATCAAATCGCTCGTATTAAATATACGGCCGGTTCCTGCTTGTTGCTCAACCGTTGTCTCTTCCATATCACCCGATGTTAAATAGGCGACGCTTATTCCAAAAGTACCAATATTTCGAAACGTTTTTGCGTAGGCAGCAGCTTCATATGCAATGTCCGCCAACCAATCCGCGTGCGATAAAATGATGCTGTTTTTCTCAATCTGGGCCAATCCCGCAGGATTCCAGAATACAGCGGATGCATCATTACACACGGCACTATATGCATTTGCCATGCCGATACCACGTGCACCAATACCAATTTTTAAGAACTGGGCTCCGGCAGTACCAACCTTGGCAAATTCCTGAGCAAATGTAGCGCCAGTGAGCAAGATCGTTAAACATAATATTGATAGAATGACTTTCTTCATCATATCCTCCATCATTACCTAATGATAACAAATTTACCAATGTGCTTTTTATATTCGGGTTCTTTCGTCTCAACCAGGAAAATGTACAACCCGCTGACGACTTTCTGACGATTTCGCGAAATCAAATCCCACAATTCCGCATCAGTACCATCTTCGTGATAGATCGTATCAATTAAATCTCCTGTGATCGTAAAGATAGTTATTTTACAAGCAGGAGGTAAATTTGTAAAGCGAATCTTATCTTCATATCGTGATTCAAAAAGTGCTGTACCTTTATAGGGATTTGGCACCACTTTAATTTTGCTCATATCCAGATCCTCAACAACAGGATCCTTGTATAACTCTGTCGGTACTATTGCTAAAGGAGCTCCAGTTACCGGATCCGTCATATAATTGCTCTTTGCAGATTCCTGCGATTTCATGGCCGGCCGCGTCGCAGTCGCTTCTTTATCCGGATCATATGCAACAACAGCATAATAATATTTCAAACCATTGATTGGTTTCGAAATATCTTTACCAAGGAAATATCCACCCGTGTCCACATATGTATTGACAATATCCGGAAGCTCTACCATGTCTTCACTCATTAAATTACCTTGCGTATCCCTCACATACACAGGGCCATCAACATTATCAAATGCTGCAATCATTTCCCAGGCGCTTGGATTATATAAGGAACGATATATTTTGTATCCCTCAAAATCCGTGGAACCCAACATTGCATCGATTGCAATTTCCGCGCTATTGTCCCACGCCAACTGAACACCCGCATCAAGAGCAGAGTACGTTAGATTTGGTACTGGCGGCGGAATCGGTAATACATAGTGCGTATCTTTGTATTTTCCGGCAAATGAGGACGGATGCAATGGATCACTCCACTCCGCACCAGCATAATACGCTCTAACAGCATTATCGAGATTCACTCTCATACCTTCAAAACCATGTCCGACACCTACCACGTATACCGCTCTCAGCGTATCGCCCGGAGCAAATCCGTAGAACGGACCGGTCGATGTCACCCACCTGTAATCAAACACAGGGGCTAGTACTTCAAATGGATGAGGCAAGAAATTATAATGAACTCCAAGCTGCGTGGAAGCAGAATGTTGAGCTGATAAATAATCGTATTTCTCAATGTCTGTACCAGGATCACTCTCCCAGTTCCACCATTGATGCGCGAATGCGCGCATGATTGTATCTTCAGGCGTTGTATTGTAAGGGAAGACTCCCTCTTCATGCATTATATCTGAATATATAAGTTGGCCAAAGATCACACCAGGTAATGGTTGTGCTGAATTTCTTTCACCAATGTCCATTTCAGGCGTGCTTGCGTGATCGCCATCGTACATGATTGAAGCGCTGCGCGGATATAAATACCCTTTCAACGTATCGCCATCCACCGTGGTGGCTGGTGTACCCGCAGGTGCATTGGCCCAGTTATCGGACGTTTGCCAATGAATCACAGGACCATCACTATTCAGAATAATGCCCCACTCGTCGTAAAATCCATCCGGATTGATTTTAGATGGATCATAATTCGGATTCGTTGGCCCAACTGTTGTGTTCAACGCAAATCCATATGGCCAGCCCCACTCGTCATAGCCTGTTTCACCATCGCCATCAAGATCCATGGGATCAACGATATCAATTTCATCATTATCACTGTCGAGTCCATCCCATCCTTCAAAATCGACGAGGTCATCAATATTCGGATCCGTTGGATCAGCAATTGCCGCTACATCATTATCGTAAATCCAGCCCATGAACAGATCGTCCAATGTGTATTCACCAACGTTTAAGATTTCATATTCAAAGATGATAAAATCATCATATTCTCCCATACTCCAGGCAAGCGCTCGTTCATGCACTTCAATACCCAGTGGAAAATGACCGGCAATGCCGAACATATCGTCATATTCAACATATGAATCCAAAATGGATTTGCCTGCTCCAAAATAGAATGAACTACCCTCTTTGGGATACCATTCATAGTTACCGTAATCAGCATGGCTCACGTATTTTTCACCATCAACAATGGCGCCAACCCAGAAGCGACCTTCCCACAAATAATGGGCTTCACTCCCGCCCGGCCATTCCATGGAAGGCGTCGCCTGCTCTGTATGTCCAACTTGACCTCTGTTCGTCACAGTATTCCAGAGTGTCCCGATGTTGTGAACACGTCCTTCGGTTGGAGGTCTTGCAGTGGTTTTTTGAAGAACCGGAATCTCTTCGACCTGACGGATATCTTTGGCAAAATCACTCGTTACCCATGTAAATAACAGGGGCAGTAATAGAGCCATTAACAAGACTTTTTTATTCACAGTAAATTACCTCCATATATATTGTTCAACAATAGGCCTTAAACTCCTATGTGCTAGGTTGGGGGTGCATCATATTATCCTTTTACTAACTTATATGTTTATAATTCATGACCATTTTCACGATAATCTCATGAGATTATAATTAAAATTTTGAAAAAGAAATTTGATACACCCCCATAAAACGACCCTTTGACATCCCTAATATGTCACATTATGAGGAGCTGAGTCGTTTAGAATTCAAATTTTAAACCAAATCGAACCGTTCGCCCCCAACCAAAATTGGTCGGATCTGATTTCGGTCCTACTACAGGATTCTCTTTGTTATAATCAACTTCGCCATCTGCCTCGGTCAGAATGCCATCATTGTCAATGTCATTCGGATCCTGAACATCCATGATCGACATATACTCTTCGTACGACATATCTCCCTTGTCGTAACTATCTTGTACATTTGTGAATGTATAGTACCAGGATGTATCATCGACATCAATGATGTTTTGTCGGTTAAATAAATTACTAACCCATACAAAGAATGTCATGCTGCGATTGGCACCTAAATTGATTCGTTTATCAAATGTCATGTTAACCGTCATTGTGTAAGGCAGTCTCTCCGTATTGATCAACGGCTCTTTCGTTCGTGCCGGAGGAGAATATGGCTTACCAGTGGCAAAATTGAATACCGTGTTTATTCCGAGATCATCAAAAATTGTCGTACCAAATAAATGACGTTTCGATGGAACCCGTAAATCAACATTTGCCTTCACCTGATGACGAATGTCCCAATCAAGATAATTCTCTGTGGTTGGAATGACATCACCGGACCAGGTCAGATCATAGTTCTGTCGATAACTACTACTCTTACCCTTGGCAACTCCATACGTATAATTCAACGTCCCCGACAGGAAGCCCTGTGGTGAACGTCGTTTGTAAATTTCAAATTCAAAACCGCGAACATTACCATAATCGCTATTTATAAAGAATGTATAATAATCACTGAATGTATAAAACGCTTGCTCCGTATCTGTCAATCCAGTGATATCTTTATAATAACCTCTCAATGTCAGGATAGCATCAACTGAGAACTGATGCGTCCACGAAATCTCGTACGATGTCGTTCTTTCCGGATCTATATCAGGATTTCCGACCATGGGGAAAGCACCGCTAAAATCAAAATTCACATTGTCGAACAAGAAACGAAGCTGCGGAGTCTGGAAATATTTTCCGTAATTGAATACAAGATTGTCCCTGTCCGTGAACGGAAATGCAACACCAATACGTGGACTCCAGTAAAATTTCGGATCAACTGAACGTGGATCATTAATAACACCACCGACAGAAAGTAATGAATCGGGAACCGGATTGTTCAGGTCAGATGGATAATTATCAAAATTGGCATCAAACCAGTCGAACCGGAAACCAAGATTCAAGATCATACCCTGATATTCCATCTTGTCATTAATATATGCACCACCCTGGTTTGGAAAAACATGGATGTCTGTTCCATATACATTACCGCCTGAGGCTAAATCAACATCATGATCCTTTATGTCCATATAATCGAACTGAACACCTGTCTTGATTTGCTGCCGTTGCGTAATCTGACTCGTGAAGTCAAATTTTGCGGTGTAAGTATATTTCACATCATTGTTCCATCGTCCTCGATAAAATGAAAGATTTGGCGCAATACCATATTCGTAAAAAGACTCAGTATCCTGATAATTTCCAAATGGAATAGCTGCCCAGGGGATCCAATCCTCACGCGGACCTCTTTCTGAGGTATCAATGAATCCATTGTCATTGTCATCCCGGAACAAGTCCTCGTCTTCACCATATTCCTTCCAATCCCAAATATTATTCCCGTTTATATCTTCATGACGATTGTCACCATCGCCATCAAGATCGATACCAGTCGCAGAGTCGTAAAGGTCCAGGTGACCATCACTATCAGTATCTTCATTTATATTCTCTTTAACATTGTAGTGCATCATGGTCCTATAGCGACTTAACTGAACCTCATAAAATGTATTGGAACTCAAGGTATGAGTCCATGTTAATCCAAACTCACTCGTCGCGAGATCCAAAACAGGTAAATGATCCAACATACTGAAAGCATCATTCATGTCACCATCATGATTCAAATCGAGTCCTTTAACCGATTCATAGGTCGTATTTTTCCAGGCGTTCGAAAATCCCCAATCGGTTTTCCGCCATGTTCTCATCCCTGTAAATGCAATTTTGTAGCCTGGTTTCGGTGACCATGTAAACTTACCATTTATCGATCCTTTTTTCTCGAAATTACCGGGGAAACGACCTTCACTATCATATAACTCTCCGGCAAGGAAGAAATTGACAGGATTCGACGTATTGAGCAAATATCTGGTTATTGGCTCAGGTCCTCCAAGTGACCATTCAAAATTTCGCAAATTCTCTGCTCTTTTATATTCATCAGTGATCATCTTGTTGTTCGGTTGGTCAATAAGTGCCGTATAACTGTGACCGAAATTTTCGTTCAAACTCGCGCTTCCAAAATCATTTGTCTTGTAACGAAATGCACCGTGATAGGTCGGACCACCTTCTTTGGTAACCATGTTTACGATACCTGACTGTGCATTACCATATTCAGCACTAAATCCTCCAGTCATAACTGATACTTCTTCCAATGACATAAGGGGAACATCACTTTCAAAATTACCCGTCATCGGATCCATGACTGATACACCGTCTAACATGTAGACCGCTTCACCAGCACGACCACCACGGAAGTTGTCGCCAGTTACACCTGCTGCCAAGCGGACGGCACCTTGAACATCTTCTACCGGTGCTGCCATAACTTCCTCAGATGTCGTAATCTTACGACTCGCTGTCATATCCTTCTGAATCATCGGACGTTCTGCAACAATCGTCACCGACTGCCCCATATCCAATACTTCTGAACTCAATTTAAAGTCAACAGGAGTAGTTAAATCAACTCGCACCCTAACCTGCCTGATCGTCAAACTCGAGTATCCAATCATTGTCGCCTTTAAATCATACGTTCCAGCAGGTATGTTGAGGATAAAATACTCACCGTTAATATCCGATGCACCACCCATTGATGTCCCTACTATCACGATATTAACGCCCGGTAGTGGATCACCGGTCTCTCTGTCAACTACTTTACCGGAAATCTTACCGGTTGTTCCGGCAAATAACAAAGTGGGTATTAAAGCTAATAGCAAAACACCGCACAGCGCTCTTTTTAACATTAGATTGCCTCCTCATAATTTGTTTCTCTGAACTAATTTTTCATTAATCCAGCCTAATATATTAAAACGGTAAAAAAACATAAAAACTTTGAAACATACATAATTTGTTTCCGTACCAAAGAGTGTATAAATCACCTCCTCAATATAAACTGGTATTTTAAAGTTATCGTTTTGGTTTGAATTTATAAGCAAGTGAATAAAAATGTATATTGTCTAATACATATAGACAGGAACACGGGGAAAAACTTAAAGAAATAAAAATTTGGATTCAATACGTTTCTCTCACTCACCTATATATTTAATCAATTAATCCTAAAATAAGTTAGGCTGGTATTATACCCTGAACCAGCCTAACTTATCAAATATAATACCACTTTAAGCAAATCTCTATAAGTTACTGTTTTTTAAGCATTTTTAGAAATGGTACCATATATTAAAAGTGCAATTTTCTGCACAATATGTATGAATGAATTTGCTCACTTATGCTCTTTTTAAAGTATTTTTAATGATATGTGAATAGAAGTGAATTAATAAATAGTATATAAAAAAAAGTCATAAATGTCAAGTGAAAAATACAATTTTGTTACTGAATATTAATAATCACGTGACAAATATATGGATTCTTTACCTTCTATTTCTAAAAGTGGGTATTTTGTTGTGATTTAGGGACATGAATGCTGATAATTTCTATTCATACAATATATCCATGACAACTCGTCCAACATTCGAAAGACTGCGCGGGCTGCATTTGTCGGGTGTGTCCTCCACCGTGTGCCAATATTCATACTCGAAATCAATGATATTAATACAAGGAATGCCAACTTCCAATAAACGGACATGGTCATCCATGACATCAAATTTCACTTCAGGTATGAATTCATATATTCCTAATTCCTGTGCCTTATTCCAAACCTTGTCTACAATCCCTCTCGCGTAACGATATGAATTCGCCTCAATGTAAATTTGTTGGTCGCTGTCACCAATAAGATCGAGTAAAATACCGTACATTGGTTTGTAGGATGGATTCTTTCTCCGTGCAAATTCCCGGGATCCTATCGCCCAGCTATCGTTATCACCATATTCCCCGTAATCCTCACCATCAACGAACAATATGTCAACGCCATATTCTGGTGGATTCTGATGAATGAGCCTCGCTATCTCCAGTAATACCGCCACACCCGAAGCACCGTCATTTGCGCCCAATACCGGCTTGTCCCAGTTACGACTGTCAGGATCCTGGTCAGCCCATGGTCGGGTGTCCCAGTGTGCTAATAGCAATATTCGTTGCTGATTCTCAGAATTAAAATTGGCAATGATATTGGTCATAGTCACCGGTTGACCTCCCGCTCGCAACGGAAACCTGAAGTTCTGCTTGACAACCCTGTCGGCATATTTGTTTAACTCAGCGTATAAATAGTCGCGACACTGAGCATGCGCCTCTGTCCCGGGTACCCTTGCTCCAAAATCACATTGCTTCTCCAGATAGTTGAACGCACTCTCCCCACTAAATTCTGGTACTTCCTTACCTGTACAATGCATGCTACTCATCAATAATAATATTAATAGTATAATAAAAGTCATGGATGCATTCTTCATTCGCCCGCTACCTTATATTTTCTTCAAAATTTGTTTTTGAACCACTAACTATAATTCTCAATATTTAGAGTATAGGATTATGTTAGAATTATTCTCACTACAACCACCATTCTACCAAGCAGAGCCACGCTTATCCCCCAAAAGCGACTCACCACAGAGACGCAGAGGACACAGAGCCACGCCCATCCCCAAAAAAAATTCAACACGAAGATCACGAAGCCCTACACATCCTCCACCCCGGAAGAATAAAATTTATTATAAAAATATTTATAAAATAAGA
>Ga0272443_10007857_pt1 | contig 10071 bp, 10 predicted proteins | sample SSMAcet12_FD_193581 | JGI IMG/M metagenome (GOLD analysis project Ga0272443, IMG submission 193581) | Marine sediment archaeal communities from Little Sippewissett salt marsh, Falmouth, MA, United States - SSM-Acet-12 | ecosystem: Environmental > Aquatic > Marine > Wetlands > Sediment ... | reverse complement strand
TGATTCATAAAGGGTAAGTGACCCACTGGAGGATTGCAATGGCCCTTGCATTTTTGGAGATTTAGCCATTGCAATTCTGGGGAATTTTCTTTTGCAATTTTGGACGTTTTAATTATGCACTAAACAGTTGAGGGAAAGCTGCTCGTTCGTAATATGGCTAAAACGGAGACAATCACCGATGTATTACGTAGAGAAGGGTGGTTGATTGCTGGAACAAATCCTAAACTTAAGAAAAGTAGATTGGAAGAGAAAAATTACGGAATTGCACAAGCTAAGAAGATTGCTGATGCTTTGAATCATATTTTTGTAGAGATAGAAGATTTGAACAAATTTGAATCCTTTCTCAGGAAGAACGAGATTCTAAGGGACGCTAGATTTGATGATTTTGTGAATTTTCTTGCGAAACCATTTTATGATTTAAGCAAGCGAGACGCTGACAAGTTTTTAAACTTCCTCTACGAGTTTGCAGAGTGGGAAAAGAAAAATAACAGAAAGGCAAAAGATGAATACTTTATTTGCCAAAACAGAATGAATCTAATAGCGCTTAAATCTTTTTTCTCATTCTGTTTTGAAAGAGATATCGTAGATAGAAATATTCTCGCTGGTATTAAGATTCCTGTGAATCAAAATCGGACTCCCAAAAATCTCTTTTCTCTCAAACAACTCAGAGAAATGTTTAATGATAGGATGGTGAAGTCAATTGATACTGTTTTTGCTTCTTCTCCTGAATATAGAGCTCTGAAATTCGCAGGACTTTCTGGCATGAGGTCATCCGAAGTAAGAGCGCTCCGGTGGAAACAGATAAGTCATGATAACCACGTTGTGGAGATAAATTCGGCGTTTAAGATTGATAGCACAAAAAGAAATGCAATTGGGAAACCAAAATGGGAAAAAACACGCACAATCGTCGTTTGTGATAGTGCAGTTGAGTGTCTTGGGATGCGGGGTAATCCAGAATCATTTGTGTTCCATTTAAAAGGTGGAGGTGCTATTGGAAGTAGCAAGTATATCAAATCTTTAGAGACGTTTCTGGATAAACTTGATAGAGCATATATTCACTTCAATCAGCCGCCATTTACCTTAGGAAAACATTACACCCCGCATAGCTTTCGTGGAAGTTTGAATTCTTTATTACTTTCCGGTGGAACCATCAATGAAGCTATAGTTCAAGAATATTTGGGGTGGACAAAGACGGCACTCACTCAAGTTCAAAGGGTTCATTATACAAAGTTCAAATTAGAAGGATTGTTCAAAGTTGCGAATGAAATAGAAAAGCTCTTTTCTGGAAAAGAGATGGAATGGAGACCGAAGAGCTTTGAAAATGAGTATGAAACTCCAGAAATCGTGAATATGATAATAAATAACAAAGAAGAGATAGAGGGCTTTCTACCAGCTAAAAACAAGATAAGTTCTAATTGGGGAACCCATGATTACGCAATTGAACTAATTCAAAAGAAATAGACTAATAATGCTACTTTGACTATATCCATTCATGTTAGAGGTTTTATCAGCCTTATTCTTCTGTTCTGTTCTGTTCTGTTCTGTTCTGGTTCCTACTTCTCTCCAGAGCTCTTGACGTAGTTCTTGACCAATCTTTCTCTCTGTTGTGTCAAAACCTCTTTCTGGGCTTTAAGGTTGGCAATCATCGCATTTCTTGATTCTATGACTTTCCTGTGATTATTGATTTGCTGTTTCAGTAGATTCAATTTATTAGATATCGTTTCCATCTGTTGTTCGTAATTTGATTTCATGTTTCCTCCTTATCATGTTTATCAGTCCTCTTAGATACAACCCTTTTGAAAATTGTTTCTCTCAAAGGTTGTTATATACTTCTCAAAATCAAACTCCTGTCCTGAGGAGATATAGCTTGCCATATGGTAGAAAAGAATTCTGTAATTACCTTCCAATGATTCATCCCATTTTAAGGATTCAAGGACGGTTCTTAATAGATTTGCCAACCCATAATCTATTTTTTCAAAAGGAAATGAATTTATAGAATCAGTGTAGTATGATTCTTGTCCTCTGTAATATCTACGAGCCCCGCACTGATTTATTAGGAAGTCTTTGAAGCTGTCCAAATCCAGATATCCTCTTTTAAAAAGAGAAACAAGATTTGCCTGTTGTTCCGAAGCTCTTTCAATCATCTTCTTGTTGAATTCCTCTTTTTCTGCACTTTCTTCCTGTTTTGTAAGTTGCTCTTCTCCATATTTCAGAAAATGAGTTCTGCGTCTTGGATTAAGGAGGGTATGAAGTGAGTTGTAAAGCGGTTTCCCTTTATTTTCCCATTCTCCATATTCCATTTCGTGTTCAATATAAAGACCAGCAAATTGAAGATACTGTCTCTCTCTTTCTGATAATGAGTTAATTAGATTTTCTCCAAGATTGCGGGGAATTTCCAATCCCCGCTCTTGTAGAGATGAAATAAAGATACTTACCTCTTCAAAGTTAGTATTGTTATTGTTAGTATTGTTTATCCTGTCATATTTGACTGTAATATCCACATTTTCAGTCATATTTGACTGTTCTTCTCTTTGGTGGAGATTATTCAGCTCTATCAATTTTTCTTCAAGAACACTGATATCACAAACGATTCCAACACATACAAAGTCATTACCGTCTTTGTATGTTCTCCGTTTCGTATGAAGATATCCCTTTTCTCTCAAACTCCTGATTCGTCTGTTTCGTGTGCTCTCCGACATGTCAGACAATTCCTCTTTAAAATTGATTGCCCAACCTTTGGTATGGAAAGCGATACAGTTGAGTATTGCGATATCCTCTAATGATAAATCCAGTTCTCTTCTATATTGCCAGAGTGCGTTTGGCATTTGATAGAATCCACCCTTCAAGGACTCTTTAAAAATATTGCCCATAAATTCTCCTTCGCTCTTCTATCCCGTTAAAAAGATGGAACCGAAAGCGTGATGCCTCCGGTTCCTGTGTATGTTGAGATTAACGAAAGATAGCCAATCCTCGTCATCAAATGCCCATATAATAATAGTTCAGTTTGGCTTTTCGTATCTCAACATTCAGAATGGAACATCCTTCATTAGTATCTTTCCAAAAAAAAGCTAACCAATGAAGTTTCATCCTGATTTATATAAGCTACGAAAAATATTTATTTTCTTGGCCTTGAATGATATGCTAGTGAATGAAGATAAAATATTTCTAAACATTTTAAAATGATGAATTGTCTAGTATCAACAAGGATTTATTTGATATGAATTTATACGATGACCTTATGCACTTTAAACCCATTGAATCGTTTGATGACTTATTACAGCATTTTAAGAATTTGAATTACAATTTAAAGGATTTTGAATACAAAAATGATTTCTATCTTGCACAAAAATGTCAATTACTCGCAGAAAAAATATGGGAAGAAAGCTTGCCACCGAATAAAAGAACAGAAGAAAATATCATTCCAGAGATGTTATTACATGGAGCTATCTATACTTTCTTAATACTGATGGGCATCCCTAGAAATCTTCACGGATTGACTCCGGATGCGCTGGACATTATCAAGACAACAAAACTTTCAATAGATATTGAGGATTTGTTTATCGCAGATTTGGTTGATAGACCTTATTTCCTATACTCGCTTAACAATGCACCATTATACGATGATGTATTAAGCATAGCAATTTTTATTGATGATGCTGATTTTGTATCCTGCATAATAAACCTCACGAATGGCAACAGTTTTAGTGAGGATATTCCTTTTGATAAAATTGTAGAAACCTTAAACAAGCAGAATAACCAGATGGGTGATAATCCCGTAAACAAAGCCCTAATAGAAAAAGGGCTAATGGAAGACTTGATAACAATTCCTAGAAAAATTCATCAAGGGTTCTTTCTGTTCGCTCAATTCTTACTATTACTAAAATGTGAAAAAACTCCAATCTATGTTGATTACTTACACCCTAAGGATAAGAAAAACAGTTTAAGTTTGAAGAAGAAGACAATCAAGAGAAAAATATCTTACAAGAAAGTTTCATTAACGACAGAATATAAATCAAGAATGCATGAGAGGATTTCTCAATCAGGTGGAAAACTTAATAAGGAGGGAAAAGCATTAATACCTATAAGAGTAAGCGGTCATATACGTTCGCAACCTTATGGCACAGGCAATATGTTGAGAAAACTCATCTATATTGGAGAACATGAATCATCATCATGGGTAAATACCGAAATCCGAAAAATTACAGTATTAAAATAGTCGTTGAATCAAAACTCAACCATACGTTTCTACTGCTTATTTGCCCAATTCTTGATACTTTGTGGATTAACCTTCTCTAATCCAGTCCTCTACTTATCGGTTTTGACAATCTCTGCGTGGGAATCACCATCTACAATAAATTTCTGTCTTTCAACGGTTTGAGCTATTTTTATTGAATAGTTTTTTAAAATCTCTGCCCGTCCCTTCAAGACGGGGCTTTCTTCTCCCCCTTTCTCCAATTTATTAAGAACCAACTCATGAAATCTTGTAATCGCCGTATAATAGGAATTAGTTCTTATATAAACATCAGTAGGAAAAAACTCAAATGCAATAGATTTATAGTTCTGCCATTCCCTACTACTAATATATTTGAAAAGTTCAAGTTCAGATGTTTTAGCTTCTAAACCATGTTGAAGACATTGTTCATTCATTCTCAATTCTCTAATTATGATTTTAATTATACGTTTTTTTAGACCCCGCTTTTGGAATAGGGGTATCATATGAGCTGTTGAAATGCCAATACCCGTAATGATTGAACCTATGGCTGTCCATCCCGTTGAGTTTAACCCCATAAACAATTCATCCACAATTTCACCTCCAAAGAAGACATTGGATAAGATTATCTGTCAAGTTTAGTTCATCTGGCTTCAAACTTCAAACATTCTATAAGTTCTTAAAGGTGTAGCTTAACGAACTCAAATTTTCAGATTTCAAATCCCTATTAAAGCGTTCGTAAATTACGTATTGACATAACGAACGTTCGTAATATATAATAATAATGTAATCAAGTTTTACGAACGATATTGGGGGGAATTTATGGCACTTATCGGATACGCAAGAGTTTCAACAGCTACACAGAAAACGGACAGACAGATTGACTCACTTGAAGAGGTTGGCTGCTCCAAAATTTTCTCCGAAGAGATTTCAGGGGTGATTAAGAACCGGCCAGAACTCATCAAAATGATGGATTATGTCCGCGAAGGCGACACTCTTGTGGTAGAGTCAATTTCACGCCTTGGACGTTCCACAAAGGACTTATTGGAAATCGTTGAATATCTTCAAAAAAAAGGCGTTCATCTGAAATCCCTTAAAGAAAGCATTGATACCTCCACTCCAAATGGAAAATTCGTGTTTACCATTTTCACTGCGCTCTCTGAACTGGAAAGAGCAACTATCCTCCAGAGACAGAAGGAAGGTATTGCGGCAGCAAAAAAACGCGGAAAGCATATGGGGCGTCCTTGTGTTAAGAAACCCGAAAATTTTGATGAACTTTATGCTCTTGTTAAGAAAGGGGAAATGACAGCGGTTGCTGCGTATAGCCAGATGGATATTGGCAAAACGTCGTTCTACAAACTGGCAAAACAGTAGGCTGGTTGTTATGGTTTCATAATTATAGTGTATATCGCAAAGAGGTATCCTAAATAATATTCCTCTGCATCATTTGGGTATGAAATTAAGGAGGATTGTTCTACTACATGTGAGAAAGCAATTAGCTTTTTTATAACTTTTGTTTTATCTTTCTGTAAGAGTTCGGCTTGGTTGCTTTCGGTTGTACTTGTGGGTTTGAATTTTTTTGTTAGATTTCTTGAGAAAGTAAGAATACCGTATTTTAAACTTGATTCCATCTCATCTACTCTTTTTGATAAAATTTCTTCAATCCGTTCTATATCATTTTTTATTCGTCTAAATGATGATTCCTGGTTCTTAACTTCAATAACACAATAACTTCTCAGATAATCTCGATAATAATTGCTCCTAAAAATCGCAATATCAAATTTCCCATTTCTTATTGTGCTATTTTGTCTTCCTCGTCCAACAATTCTAAATCCACCTGATTGATTTCTTCGCATTATAACTTTAGAACTAAAGCAATCTGTGAATACTTTTTCTGTGGAGGCTTCCAAGAGGAGTGAGTAATCAGGTCTATGCTCACTATCAAGTATTTTAGTTTTAAATTTTTCAGCAATTTTAACAGTAGCTAAATACTCAGGTTTTACAACTACCGGCAAATATTCACTTTGAGCTGCTATTGAGAAATCTTCAGTTTCTCTCCAACCTTCCTCAATAATTTCTACAATTCTTTTTAAAAAATCTGTATCACTTAGCATATTTCTCTCTGAATAATAATATTTGTATAGTTTTTCCAAGTGTATGATGAACAGTAATTAATCAATGCCTACAACTCGCGGCTCCTCTTATATAAGTCTTGCAAACTTAGAATACTCATATCAATCAGAGGTTCAAACATGAAAGAATTGAAGTGAATGTTTGCTGGTGTCATTAGAAGTACCTCTTCTAGCAATGGACGATTAAAATCTTCACTAAAGTGTTGGATGAACTTCCCGTATAATTGGCCAATGGTAAACAAATTGGTTAATTCTTCTTGATATTCGGGAAGTAATAATCCAGTCATATATTTTTCTGCGTTTATTCGTATTGCGATAGAAAGTACTAATTTACTTTTAATGCAGACCTCATCAACTTGAGAACAGCATCCCTTTGCTACCTTTTGTATTTCCTGTAAAACACTTCTATCCAGATATTCTGGAATTTCCTCTTTGTTGAATAACTTATTATAAAGCTCAACAAGTCTTCTAAAAGTCAGGGTTTCTATTTCCTTGCTATAATGAAGGGCATTAGTTAATAGCAGATAATCATTATCAGATATACCTTTTGTGTATTCAATCAAGTTCCTTACAAGAGGGATTAATGCTATAGCCTTACTAATATCCTCTTGGTAGTTTTCTTTCCAATCTTCAAAAAAGTTGGTGAATGATTTGTTTTTATCTAATACAATAGCTCTTCTATCTTTAAATGCTAAATATGAGTTTTTTTCAAGCTGTAAACGGTTTGTTATTGTCCTGAAAAAATCATAATTGTGTGTGAGTATTATAGCCTTGAAATTTGCTTCCATTATAATGTCGGAAATGTATTGAACAATTGCATATTTGTTCTTGTAGTCAAAAGAATCAGCTAGGTCATCAATAATCAGTAAACTTTCTAGACCAGAAGCCTTTAAATTTTCTATTTCGTACATATTTTCTAATATAAATAGAGCTTTCTGTTCTCCTGTACTAAGGTTTCTTATTAAAGAGCCTCTATCCATTTTTTCACTTTTTTCTTCAGATTCACCCTCTCTGTCCATGTATAAAAATCTTAAGTTGGGGAGGTTGTCATTTAGGATTACGTCTTCTTTATTCTCTATTAAAATTTCATATGGAACTATAAATCTTCTGTTAAATTTCCTAATCACTCCTTCCCATTGAGTCTCCTGCTTTTTTGCTTCCTCGGAAATTTCCGCAATTTCATCCCGTACTGATTGATAAGTTTTTACAAGTAGTGTTGCTTCTCCCTTAATTTGTTTGAAATATGATATCCAAATCATCTGTCTGTAAGTAGATGTGTCGCTGAGGAAGGGCATTATTTCTTGGTGTGATTCAAGATATTCTCTAAAGTTTTTCAAATCTATATTTTGAATAGATTTATCTAAGGATTCAAATTTTTTCTGTAGGGTATTATCATTTATTATTCGTGTGAGTTCCTGTTTGAAAAGTTCATCCAACTTCTTTTTACTATTTATGGGTTCATTCTCGCCATTTAGCAGTAGCTTATGATTTGCTTCAAAATATTTGTTAGCACCCAATTGCTTAGATATATCTGCTGCGTTCGTGTGATTAAATCCACCTTTCTTAAAAAATGTGGATTGTTCTAACAACTCTTCATATTTTTTTATATAATCATTTATGTTTTTAGCATTCTCTTTATTTTGTAGGAATTCTGCGACCTTAGGATTGTAGATTGTTTTATATGCAGCGTTTTCAATAATTGGGGCTGTTTCATCTTCAATTTTTTGCAGATTGTTTAAAAGGCAATCAAAAATTGAATTTTCTTTGAAAGCATCACATATTTCTTCTTCAATATTTTTTGACATATGTGATAGGGCTTTTAACGACTTGAGGACATCTGCCTTATTTTTAGCTAGAATTTTTATTAGTTCATCATACCTTGTCTTTAAATCCTTGTTCACTAATAATGTGGAGATTCGGTCTGATGAAAGATGACTATCAAGAGAGTTAAAGACATAAATCTGTTCACGGTTCAGAGGTTTTCCATCTTCATCAACAGCTTGAAATGTGGATTTTCTCTCAGGGAAATATTCATCACTTGGTTGTTTGCCCTTAGAGTAATCATTAAAAGTCTTTGCGAAAGAAGTTTTCATTGTACCGTTTGGGGCATATACGACAGCTCCCTTTGATTTCGTAAAGGAAAATGTATGCGATAACGACTTAATTCCATAACAGTTTTCAAGCTTAGTACGAAGTGTTTTCATTTCTATCTCCCGTATTATTATGCTTTTGTGTTTACTTCATTGACTTCAATATGTTTCTAAGGTGTAAGTATAGAGGCTGTTGGATATAATCTTTAGTAATATTATGCTAAGAATAATTTCCATGCCGGTGTTTTAATTATTAAGTCTTCTATTTTTATACTACTCCTGAATTATTATACATAGTGAATTAGTAAAGTCAAACAACATTTGATATTACCCCTCCCTCTCTGGAGGGGTAATACTTCAATACCCTTGGACATTATTTGGATATAATTCTCGGCTTTCTTGTTCTGACGACTTTCTCTATAACCAATACTTTGCTCAATGCCGCAATACTTTCTTCAAGATGTGCAAACACCTTCAGTCTTGATGTGTCCTGAACCTCTACGTTCTTGATAGCATCATACCCAACACAGTCTGCTTCAACTCCAAGTGAACCGACAAAACATTTCCTTTTTGTGTCATGCTCAATGAACATTACCGGTTCCACATTCACTTTCTTTGTTCTTGTTTCCATTTTCTTTCTCCTTTGAAACTCGTTTTTACATGTCTCAATATGCCTATATTTCTAATTTTCAAGCAAATTATTTTTCAAGTTGAAAATCAGCATTATACGAGTACTTGGTTGATGTAATGGGGTATGTATATGTTAAGAGTTATAAATAGAGGTGTGTAATATAAGGCTGTTTTTAGTAGAGTAAATGCTAACTGCTACTATATTCGTCAGTATTTCCACTCATTAGTGAGTGGAAATACTCTTTAGGCATGTACTTTATTTCTTTGGGAGAGCCGACTAATTCAGGGTCAAGGAATCTTACTTTCAGATAACCGCTCTTCTCTGTAGGCACATTGGCAACATCACAGATTGCGAGAAGGTGGTTGTAGAACATTTTGACTCTCGTCCCAATCTTAAGACGCCCTGAATAGATGTGGTTGTTCACCGTCTCCACAATTGCATTGCGTTCATCACGTTTTACCAGCTTTATAGCGTCCTCGGAAATCTCTTTCTCCATCTGGTCAAGCATGAGCTTGAGTTTGCGAATATCCTCTTTGGTCGCATCTACCAGAGCAAGCTGCAATAAGCGGCGAATGAATCTGTAGTCGGAGTTCTTCATAGAGAGAATCATACTATGAAGTAGTGGTGGAAACAATAAAGTCGGTGTTCTTTTTTTCTTGAGCCTAAAAAAGCAGAATTAATAGAAGTGGCGACAGAATAATTATATGGCGACAGAATAATAATTAGAATACTAAAAAATAAATCGGATTTTAATTAATTAAATAATTGTATATGAAGAAATTCAACTTAAAAAGTAATTTGACTTAAAACTAAATTATTAGTGCTAGAAAGACTTAAAATCCCTTGCTCGTAAGGGCGTGGGGGTTCGAGCCCCTCCTTCAGCAAAACCCTGTATTATAAAAGACTTATCGAAATTTATCAGGCAGACTACTAGCCTGCAGATGAAAAACGGTGACAGGAATTTGTCGCTATGCGGCGGCAGAACGCTTTTCAACCCTCCATTGATAG
>Ga0272443_10007856_pt1 | contig 10072 bp, 6 predicted proteins | sample SSMAcet12_FD_193581 | JGI IMG/M metagenome (GOLD analysis project Ga0272443, IMG submission 193581) | Marine sediment archaeal communities from Little Sippewissett salt marsh, Falmouth, MA, United States - SSM-Acet-12 | ecosystem: Environmental > Aquatic > Marine > Wetlands > Sediment ... | reverse complement strand
AAAATGGAAACCTCTATTCGGGGAATATACGCCTGCGGTGATGTTAGAAGCCAGCTGGTGCGGCAGATTACGAATGCTGTCGGCGACGGCACCACGGCGGCGGTAGCCGCTGAAAAATATTTCGAGGAAAAAGGCTGGTAGATTTTCCTGATTCATTCCCGGCCCGCTGCCTGGCGCAATTTATATTCGCAATTTTGCATTTTTAATGAATATTTTTGCATACATGATTTGACAATATTTTTGGGCTAGAATTTAAGGATTGGCCCGGCTTCCGAAATCTCTTGAAGTAAAGCTGGATATAAAGGTATTTGTTAATCAAAACCCGAAGCAGTTCCTGCGTCACAGCGGGCATAATAATTGCTTAAGTCATACAAAGACTGAAGAATAGAACAAAATACGGCTTTGAGTTGTTAGAGATATAGGGAGTGGTGTGTGCTGGTCTTCCAGCCACCTGACGTTAGAGTCGGGCATCCCCCCTCCACCACTCCCTATTTTTTTATTCAATTTTATTCAAATTCTAATCTTGGCCGGCTTCCGTGCCGATATTTCGATTATTAGCGTTTAGGAAGGTTGGCCGTAATAATGTCTAAACTCAGAAGCCCCGGTCTCTTAATCAGAATATCGCATTTGATATTAATCCAGATTCTGTTTGTTTTTGCGGCTCTGGCCCTGTTATTCTTTTATCCACAATCTGACAGTCAGCATATCGACCGGTACACTTATTTTGAAAAACAATTGTCATCTTATGCCGCACGCATTGACAGCATCATGGTGACAGATTCTCTTTCGGTTTTTCCGGATAAGAACAGAGCCGCTCAGCTGGCCAGCATTATTGCCGAAACCGATTTAATCTCGGATATTGAACTTATTCTTCCGGGCAGGGGTTTGTCGTCGGGTAAATGGCTGATGTTCGGCAGTTCGCGGGCCAGTCATGATTCAAAACTCGATACTTTGCCTGCCTTCGGCCTGCCGCTGATTCATCGCCTGGTTCCCGATAAAGATATCTATCTGGCTGCAATTTCGAAAGACGGCGGTTATTCCAGGTATATTATTCCTCCGGTGCCGGGACGACGGGATTATGCCATCATTTTAAAAACTCCCTCCCGAATGCAGCAGACCGCAGAAATTACTCAGGGACATCTTTTGCTGCTTCTGTTTTTAATTGCCACACTGATATCGCTTTTAATCATGAATCTTATTGCCAAGGGAATTAAAAAACCTCTGGATTTGCTTATAGAGGGACTTGAAGAAACCGCTTCCGGCAATGAACATCATATACCGGAGGATGTCGGTGATGAAGATATCCGGCGGTTGACGGTCGCCTTTAACGATATGTCCCGGAGCTTGGCCGAAAAGCGAGCCGGCCTTTCGAAATCAAATGAAGAATTACTCAGGGTTAACAAATCTCTGATAGAGTCGGAATCTATCCTGACCGCCCTGGTCGATTATTCACCTGATGCCATTATTGTTACCGATCTTGAGGATCAGGTGATTATATACAACCAGGAGGCGGCGCAGGTGTTCGGATTTAACCAGACCAACATGATGGGCAGGAAAATTTCCAATATTCTCCCGCTTGATAAACTCCGGCAGTCGGATGAAAGCAATGATGCGGTCGAAATTATTTGCCGCCGTAAGGACGGCAGTCGTTTTCCGGCCATGCTGGTGCACACGCCGCTGGGGCCGGAGGCAAATAAGCCGATGGCCATGCTGTATTTTATCAAGAGTATTTCCGAGAGTGAAAACTATCAGGAAATGATATTGAAACTTGACCGGATTGCTTCGCGGGGCAAAATGGCGCGTGACATTGCCCATGAGATAAACAATTATCTGGCCGTCCTTCAGGGTAATGTCGAACTGCTGCCGATGCTTCTGGCCAAAAACGATATGCCCAAAGTCGATGAAAAACTGAGCCTGATGAAAAAGACGGTCGGCAATATTTCCACTTTCACCGAAGGTCTCAGCCGATTCAGCGACGAGAACAGCGAATTCAGCAAGGAAGATTTGAATCAGCTGATTGAGAATCTGCTGGCCTTCTTAAAGCCCCAGAATAAGTTTGACAACATTTATATAGGCACCAATCTGGCGGATAATCTGCCGATGGTGGCCATCGATGCCGGTCAGATACAGCTGTTGATAGTCAATATTCTGAGCAATTCCGCCGAGGCCCTGGCCGAATCCGACGACAGGAAATGGATTGTTGTCTCCACTTCCCGCGATGAAAACGGCCGCGATTTTTATCTCAAGTTTGCAGACAGCGGCCCGGGCATTCCCGAAGACTACCATGAACGTCTTTTTATCAGCCGCTTCTCCACCCGGCGCGACGGCAACGGCCTCGGATTGATTACATGCAAGAATATCGTCGATAATCATCAGGGTGAAATATCTTATCACAAGAGCGAGGAATCGAAAGCCATCTTTATTGTCAAACTGCCGATAGAGCATACTCAGGAAGATGATCCGCCCACCGAGATAATTACCGACAGCGAGCGTTCGGTTCCGGCCGTAAATTAAATAATTGACCGGGCCTCATAAATAATCTAATTTATTTTCATGTCGAAGGCCAACAGCTATTCACTTGTCCCGAGGCGCAAGATTAAATTTGTACTGCCTTTTTTGATTTTACTCGGTGTTCTCCTTTTCATACTGGCCTATCTGGGGATTCAGAAAAGCCGCAGCGATAGCCTGCAACTTCTCCGTCAACAGGGGACAGCCTTACTGGAAAGCCTGACCCTTTCGGCCGATAATGCCATCAAGGCCAATTCCTTTTTTGACCTTTTAATCCACGAAAAATATTCGGACCTGGCGGTTTTTCTGGAGAGCCATCCCGATCTTGATTTCACCCCGGCCGAGCTGGCCGATTTCTCACTGGGTTACGGTGTTGATGCCATTTTAATTTTTAACAGTGACGGCGGGCTTAAATGTGCCGGCTCCCGTTCCGTCTTTATCAATATTGAAGATATCAGAAATACGATTCTCCCCGAGGTGGAAGCGCTTATTGAAGATGACGCGCGCATTAATGATTTGTTGACTGTCTTCGGGGAACTCCCCGGCGATGTATCGATGTACTATCTGGGTCAGACTTCGGATAAGGAAAATGTTATAGTGATTGTATCCGATGCCCTTTTTTATTCCGAAGCCAAGAGAAATATCGGCATCGGGTATCTGGTGCAGAACATCGCCCGCGAAGTCGGCATCGACTATATTATTTTCCAGACCGACGAGGGTATCGTTTTTTCCTCTCGCAAACTGGGCCCCCTTCTTAAAATAGAAAAAGACCCGTTTCTCAAACAGGCGCTTGATAACGATTCGACAATTTCTCGAAAGTATCTTTTTGCCGACCGTGAAATTCTGGAACTGGTCAGACCTTTTTCCTCAGAAGAATACGGCGACGGACTTTTCAGACTGGGATTGAGCCTTGATAAATATAATGAAATAGTAGCCGGATTTGACCGGCAGATGATAGCGCTGAGTGTTGTTATCTTTGCCGTTTTTGTCCTGGCCGTTCTGTATCTGGAGGGAAAACAGAAGCGGCTGTATCTGGATCGCTCCTATCAGGAGATGAAATCACTTTCGGAGAAAGTATTCGACAGTATCAATTCGGGCGTTATTTCGGTGCGAAAGGACGGATTCGTGGAACTGGCCAACCGAAGATTTTTAGAGGATTTCGGTCTGGCCGAAAATGATTTGGTCGGGACATCCTGGGACCGGGTTTCGTTCAAAGAAATTATTCCTTTCAATACATTCCTGTCCGGCGATAAAGGCAGTGATGAATATAAAACGGAGTTTCGAAGTCCGGCCGGTCATAAGTACTATCTAGTCAATATCACCCGTCTGTATGATTACGAGAACAAACCGGCCGGAGCGGTGGCCGTCGTGTATGATTACACTCAGATTAAAGAGCTTGAAAATACTGCCCGGCGGAAAGAACGCCTGACCGAACTGGGCGATCTCGCCGCAGGTGTCGCCCATGAAATCAGGAATCCTCTCAATGCCATATCCATCGCCGCCCAGCGCCTGATGGCGGAATTTAAACCGGAGCGGGAGGCCGATGAGTTCGAATCATTTACGCGGCAGATTAAATCCGAAGCCAATCGTCTCAATGATATTGTCACCCGTTTTCTGGCTCTGGCCAGAGAAAAGGCCGAAAGCAGGAAAAAAATTAATTTCAGCAGGGCTGTTTCGGAGACTCTTGATTTATTGAAACTCGACAGTGATAAGGCGGATATTGTTCTGGAATATGCCGTTGAACCGGATATATTGCTGCTCGCCTCCGAGGACAGAATCAAACAACTGGTTATAAACCTGGTCAGAAATGCTGTTGAAGCCTGCATTCCCAACGAGGGGAAAATCATTGTTAATCTGGAAAAGAAAGATAATAACGCTATCCTTCTGGTGGCCGATAACGGCCCGGGAATTCCGCCGGAGTTGCGGGATAAAATTTTTAATCCTTATTTCAGTACTAAGGACAAAGGAACCGGCCTGGGGCTTTCAATAGTGCATCAGATTGTGGATGAATTCAATGGCCGGCTGGAATTGAGTTCATCGCCGGGCAAAGGGACGCAGTTTCGGATTTCTTTCCCCGTATAAAAAAACGGCGGCCCCGGGGCCGCCGTCGTAAGTACGCGATTCAAAACATTTATTTAATGTTTTCCTTGACCCATTCGGTACTGACTGACTTTGGACGAGTAATGGCTGTCCCCATAGCGCGGTTAAGCACCAGCTGGGAGAGCATACCCATGGCACGTGAGACACTGAACAGAACCGTGTAGTACGGGAACTCGGTCATACCATAGTGATACAGCAATGAACCCGAACCGGCATCGACATTCGGCCACGGATTCTTGGCTTTACCGTGTTCCTTAAGAACATCGGGAACCACATCATAGACGCGAGCCACGGTCTGGAAGACCGGGTCGTCGGACAGGTGTTCCTTGCCGAAGGCCAGGAAGGCACTGTAACGCGGGTCCGTGACACGCAGGACAGCGTGGCCATAGCCGGGAATAACCTTACCCGAATTAAGCGTATCCCAGGCATATTTGCGAATTTGCTCTTCGGTCGGGACGCCCTTGAATTTCTTCATAGTCTCCAAAACCCAGTTGAGGCATTCCTGGTTAGCCAGACCGTGCAATGGGCCGGCCAGGCCGTTGAGGCCCGCAGAAACGGCATAGTATGCGTCAGAGAGTGCGGAGCCGACGGTGTGGCAGGTATTGGCGCTGACATTGCCGCCTTCGTGGTCGCAGTGCAGGGTTAAATAAAGACGAATCAGCTTTGTAAAGGAACCGTCCTTGTCCTTGATGCCGAGCATGCGGGCATAGTTGGCACCCCAGTCAAGGTCCTTCTTGTAACCGATTCTCTTGCCTTTTTTGAATCGAAGGCGATAAACGCCGGCCGCGATTCCCGGCAGTTTGGCCAGAAGATTCAAAGCATCTTCGAGGGCCGGTTTCCAGTAGTCGGTCTTTTTCATGCCCTTATTGTAGGCTTTTACGAATTCCGATTCTTTTTGCATAACCAGAACACCGGTATCGAGCATGGCCATTGGATGTGAATCCTTGGGCATTGCTTCAAGAACATCCCAGACATATTTGGGGATGGTGGATCTCTCGGCGAATTCCTTGGAAAGCGCCTTGAAGGCCGCCTTGTCCGGCAGTTCACCGGTCATAAGCAGATAGAAAATCTCTTCCGGATATTTCTCACGCAGTTCCATGATCGGAATACCGCGGATGATCAAACCCTTGTCGGGATATACGACCGAGGTGTCGCAGATCATGCCTTTTACGCCGCGCATGCCACCGTAAGCCTGAGCGACGGTAACTTCTGAAATCTTTTTATCCCCGACTTTTTTGGCGAGTTCTTTCAGTTCCTCGCGAAGTCCAGGAATCATCTGGGCCAGTTTCTTCTGTAATGTGGCCATTATTAACTCCTATTTTATAGATTGGTTGTATGTTGAGTCCATTTAATCGTCCCGGTTGCACATGTGAATAAATTCACATGACTGATATACTAATTAGATTTCCATTTTATATTATCCGCGACGATTTGTCAATAGACCGGAGGGCTAAAGTGGCATTTTTTAAATAGTTTTATGAAAAAATTTAACTTTTTCTTGTCAGGCAAACATCTTACCCGGATTAAAAATGTCCTCCGGGTCAAAAACTGCTTTGAAAACCTTCATCGCTGCCAGTGTCGGCGGATCGAATTCAAAGCCAAGATAATCCTTTTTGGTCAGGCCAATGCCGTGCTCGCCGGTCAAAGTCCCGCCAAGTTCCAGCGTCTTTTTAAATAATTTCTCCGTCCATAACGCTACCGAGCCATCATCAAGATATTTGTCATCATCCAGCAGGAAATTGACGTGAAGATTACCGTCACCGGCATGTCCGTAAGAATTAACCCGCACCGGCAGTTCCTTATTTAATTCCTTAACAAACCCGACCAATTCCGGTAAACGTGAAGGCGGGACACAGACATCTTCGGCTATTTTATAACGGGCCGATTCCTTGACGGCTTTCGACAGGTTACGCCTGATTTTCCATAGGCGTTCGGCTTTGGCCGAATCTTCCTCCTTTCGCAATGAGGCCGCATTGTTCTTTTTGCATATTTTAATAATATTCTCGGTTTCCGCCCGACAATCGGAACCAGCCGTTTCAAAAAGTAGGACAGCTTCAGCCGAATCGATATCAATACTTTTTTCGTATTTATTGGAACAATCGATGGCGTCGCCGTCCATATATTCCATAACCGACGGCACAATGCCGTTTTTGGTTATTTCAGCGACCGTCCGGGCGGCGTCTTCAGGATTGTTAAATACCGCGAGAACAGTCGGGCCGAATTCCGGCAGGTCTATCAGCCGTACCGCTATTTCGGTTACGGCCGCCAGAAGTCCCTCGGAACCGATAAGAACCCACGAAAGATTAAATAATTCTCCATCGGCATAAACGCCGGTTTCAAGAATTTCGCCGCCCGCCGTGACGGCTTTAAGGCCGATAATGTAGTCTTTGGTAACGCCGTACTTCTTGCAGTGCAGGCCGCCGGCGCATTCGGCGACATTACCTCCCAGCGTCGATTCATCATAACTGGCCGGATCGGGAGGATAAAACAACCCGTGTTTTTCAGCCTCCTTCATCAGCTCGATGGTTATAATCCCGGGTCCGCATTTGGCCGTTTTTGTCGCGGCATTTACCTCCAGCTTTTTCAATTTTTCCAGTGACAGAATAAGGGCACCAGGGGAAGGCACGGCGCCGCCGGTATAACCGGTCCCTGCGCCGCGGAAAATTATCGGAATGCTATGGACTCGACAATCATTTATGATTTCTATTACTTCGTTTTCATTTTCTGCAAAAAAAATGGCGGATGGTCTGACATTGATTTCCGAGGCATCCCGGGCATAATCAGGGAATTTTTCGGTATCAAGAACAAACCTCTCGCCGAATTTCGATTTAAGGTCGGTGAAAAAGGTTATCTGTTTTTCATCCATTATATTGCGGCGTATCAGGCCGCCATTCCTTTTTGGTCTTTGTTTTCCTTTTTTTCTTTCTTCGTTGAAGAATCGGATGATGTTTTCCCGGTCGATTTGCTAATGGGGGTATCGACGGAATCCTTGGCCGCCGCTTTTTTATAGCTGTCGGATCGGTAATCGGTTGCATACCATCCGGAACCTTTAAGAAGAAAACCGGCGCCACCGGTTATTATTCGATGTATCGTCCCGCCGCAGGAGGGACATTCCTCGAGCGGGTCATCAGTTATTTTCTGGAATTCTTCGAATTCGTGTCCGCAGTCGTCGCATTTATATTGATATGTCGGCATCCTTTATATTCCCGTGTTTTTCTTTAATAGTCCGGTGTTTAATTTACCTTTAACAATATTTATCGTTTCCGGTTCGAAATTATTAATCTCAACCGTAGCGCCAACCGCGGTCACGACCCAGCCGGTCGTTCGGTTTCCAATCGGTTAACCGCCGCGCTTTTTCTTTGGGCGGCGGCGGTGTTTCTTTTTCCGCCGGGATAAAGACCTTGGTTTCTTTTTCGGGGGCAATCCGGTAGGATTCCTCGGCGGCCTGTAGAATTTCCGGCATCAGACCTTCCTCGGCGACCTTTTCGGTGAACTTCCGGCGGCCGGCAACAAGTTCGCGCAGGTAGTTGTCTATTTGATCCGGAGAGTAATATTTTTCGGGAACATAAGCACTCAGATCGGCTCCTTGAGCCGAGACAATCTCCTCGGTTCCGAGGAAACTTTTCCGGTAGACATTAGTACCTCTCAAATCGCCGCGCTGGATGGCGGCCATGGTATCAATCGGTACCCGTTCGGTTTTGCGAATCATTTTTTTATTGCCGTCTTTGTCTTTTTCTATAATCTCACCCATACCGCCGGTATTGTACTGGAAGAAATGGACTTTATCGGGATAGTTTTCAGCCAGGTTCATTATTGTTTTATAGAAATGATTCACCTTGTGGGCGCGGGAACCGACAATAAACGGGTCAGTTCCGACCGTTCTGACCGACTCACCGGCCTTGGCCGGATTAGAAGCATAACTGTGACTCGACTCGCCCCAGAGATAAGCCAGCGCCGCCTGAATCGGAGTTAGTCTTTGAGAAAAAGTCATAATCGTGTTGCGCCGCGTAATAAAAGCGAAGGCAATGCCGTCGAGTTCCTCAACCGGCGGGAGATTGATGGAGGGATACCAGATATCCTTCATATTAAACGGCCAAAGACCGCGTTTTATTTTCAACTGCTTGCGCATGATTACCGCCCGGCCGTTTCCGCAGAGATTTTCGTCGAGGAAATCAGGGCGGCCGTCGGCGTTTATCATGACGTTTTCATATAAAGCGCTTTTATGTACCAGGGCGCTGTACATAGCCTCCTGCAAACGTTCGTCAACGTCGGTTTTAACGAAGTAATTCATCTCGGAACCGTATGCCGAGCCGTCATCTTTCAAGAAACAGATATCATCCTGGCAGACATACGTCCGCTCGCCTTTCGACCAGTCGAGACCGAGCTGATGGCACGACCAGGTGCTCTTGCCGGTGGCCGATAGGCCGAACAGGAAAACGCCGAATTTTTTCAGCTTGTTGGTTTTGGCATCACGGATGACGACCACTTTGGTTCCGGCGTGCAGGCCCAACATGCCCAGCTCACCGGCGGCGTACATACCGTTGCGCAGAAAACCTTTCTTATCCTCGCCCATATAGTCCGAACCAAGAACCAGGGTGATATTATGATCGGCCAGAACCAGCGCCTGTTGGCGGATGTGATGTTCCTCCGGGATATGTATCAGGGTGAATTCCGGCCCCGGCGCCTTTGTCACCGGCCCCATAGTATGGCCCCACATATATGCCAGCCGGTAATTTTTCAAATCGGCCGTCGAAATGTACAGGTTACATTTGGGATTGTATTCGGAATTATTCCCCATCTGTCGGCTCAGGCGGACAAAGGGGAGAGTTTCCATCAGGTGCAGGACTTTATCCAGTTCTTCCGGGGCTTTGGAGATGATGCTCTTTTTGGTGTCGGATATATGGAACTCGCGCGTTTTTTCCGTTCCGAGGTTCACTGTCTTTTCGGCAATGCGGCTTGAGACCGACGACCGCCAGCCCCAGGAGCCGTATTTTGTCTGCGTGCCGGTTTGCAGGGAGGGATTGCGTAAATCTTCAAGCTTGGTATCTTTGATATTGGGTCCGTTAACACGGCGTTGGAGGTCGCGGGCGAAACGGGCGTATAATCCATTATCGTACAGTGAATCAGACATAATTATACTCCCTTGGGCAGAATTTCATCGTCTTTGAAGAAGAAAGCCACTTCGGTTTTGGCCGTTGTTTCGCTGTCGGAACCATGCACCACGTTTTTCTCAATTGATGTGCCGTAATCGCGCCGGATAGTATTGTATTTGGCTTTGGCCGGATCGGTATGACCCATCAGGTCGCGCCAGCGTTCAATGGAACCATGCCCGCCGACCACTATAACGACGATCGGCCCCGATGTCATAAATTCGACCAGAGATTTATAAAAAGGCTTGCTTTCATGAACGGCATAGAATCTCTCGGCCTGCTCCCGCGTCATTTTCAGGACTTTAAGACCGCGA
>Ga0272443_10007853_pt1 | contig 10073 bp, 12 predicted proteins | sample SSMAcet12_FD_193581 | JGI IMG/M metagenome (GOLD analysis project Ga0272443, IMG submission 193581) | Marine sediment archaeal communities from Little Sippewissett salt marsh, Falmouth, MA, United States - SSM-Acet-12 | ecosystem: Environmental > Aquatic > Marine > Wetlands > Sediment ... | reverse complement strand
CTCGGCATCAGTGAAAGCGTCTTTCGTTCAGGAGCCATGCTCAGTGTCTTGACCGTATCCCGGGAAAGGGGTTTCCCTTTCAGGAAAGGGTCAGCAAGGTCCATATAATGGTAGGGAGCAAGGTTGGCTATCTTTCGACTGATGGTATTGGTGATTGAGATTTGACCTCCTAAAGAGAAGACAAGTTCCGCAAGATCTGAGGAAACAAAGAGTTCTGAAGTTCCTTTGGTCTCATATATACCGATAGGGGTCGTTACAGTAAGGCTTTCAGTAAAAGTGTCTGAAGTAAGAAAAGAGGCCGACCCTCCCACCAGGTAATACTTCAGATGCCTCGAGTTGTTGGAAATGATGGAAAGGATGGATTCTTTCTGAAGCACGATCGTTATATCACGGCTGCTGATAGTGACCGGTTCCTGATCGGAAAGAATCACCCACCCGTCATCAATGGCCTGTGGCGGTGCTGTTTCAGCAACAAGAGCTCCTCTATTGTCGAACAAGAGTGCTGAATCGCCTGTTCCTTCAACTATATGCATATAGTGTAAAGAACTGGTGGATGTGTTGGCAAATCCTTGCATTGCTCCTGCGGTGAGCAGGAGAATCATCACAACTGTAGTAAGGCCGTACCGGGTTACACGTTTCTTTTTCATACTGTCAATGTACTCCAAATAGTGGTAGTCTGCAACTGTCATCCATAATCTTCATCAGGATATAACGGGTCTATTGTACTACCTTTTTATTGTATAATCAAACTGATGTTGGTGTGCGGAGTAAATATGTTCACGTGCATCCCTGTCCAGCTGCACAAGTGAAGTCACAATGGGTTTAATGGAACTTCTGATATTGCTCTGGTCGTACGGGCATACAGGCTTTACTGCAGGAAATCCATATTCTTTCGTTATTCTGGCGATCGTTGATTCATGAACGAGAATCATCGGGCGGATCACGTGGAGTTTCCCTTTGAAAAACTCCTGTACCGGCAGCATCGTATGAAAGTTGCCCCGCTTTGCCAGGTTCATAATAGTTGTCTCCACCATGTCATCAAGATGGTGCCCGGTGGCGATGAGTGAATAATCATGAGCATCAGCGTACTCAAAGAGGATTCGTCTTCTGTTACGTGAGCAGAGGTAGCAATTGAATTCACCCTTGAAACTCTCGGGATACTGCTGTTCACGGAATATGGTGAACGGAATGCCGAAGGTCGAGAAGAACTGACGGAGATTACTCTCTCCATCCTTCCCGATGGGGTGTTCCTTCCAGTCGATCATCACAGCTTCGAGATGGTAGGATACAGGGAGCCATTTCAACCGGAGCGAAAGAGCGGCTGCCAGTGCAAGAGAGTCCTTGCCACCCGAAACACTAAGGAGGACACGATCCCCCTCTGCTATCATGGAATGGGCATTGATTCCTTTTCCGGTCAGCTTGATGAACCGTCTCACGCGCGGCGGAATGTTCCCGTTCACTAGATCCGAGTAGTGTAAGGCAGTCTCTTTCCCCTCTATCATAGGTACTTTCTCACTATCTGTTCTGCGATGGAGGAATCGATCTTTTCAGGGGTAAACAGGCGAAACTCTCTGAGCGAGGACGTGAACAGAGTTACCAGCTGATCGCTGAACAGCTCGCTGGCACTGTTGAACATCTTCATGGATCCTGTTCTCTGGTTGCGAATCGGGAGGTTGGATTCGAAGGTGACCTTCTCGCTGATATCAAGGACGATCATAAACTCCTTGAGATCCGGATAGATGACAACCAGATCATTCCATATTTCCTTCTCAAGCGCGGTTCTCTGTGCTTCACTGCTGTATCTGAGGTGGTTCCTGTTTTTATGATCGTAGGGAATGCGAACGGTCTCCTTGAATAATTGCCCTTCTCTCACCCTCTCAAACAGTTCACTGGAGACCGACCCGGTCAGGGAATACATCAGGTTGGCGAACTGATGATCATCAAGATGAGTCAGCTCCTCATCCCTCAGAGTTCCATCGGCACGTGCAAGCAGAACTGCTTTTTTGATCATTGCTGTGGCACTTCGGGTGCTCGCATGCCAGTATACATATTTGTACATGAGGTATTTGGAGAACAGCAGGTGCTCGACAGCTCCAAGAGCCTTATCATCAAGGTAGAGACTGTTGTTCTCAGTTATACCGATATGGCGAAGAAGGTAATCAACATCCTGCACCCCGTAGGGGACTCCACAGTAGAAAGCGTCTCTGCACAGGTAATCAAGCTTGTCAGGGTCGAGAGTACCGCTGAGGACCGAGCGGTAGAAGAGAATTTCCGGATCTTCACAGGTTCTGTCTGGATCGATGATCTGACACACAGCTGATACTGAGGTGCCTATCTGGGTGGTAATGATGTCACGAAGCTGTTGATCCTGCTCAATTTTTTCTGCTCCTATCGCCTCATGTTCTTCTTTGATACAATCCTTCAACGCATGCGCATAGGGAAAGTGACCCACGTCATGGAGCAGACAGGCTGTGAAGAATGCGTGGATACCATCCAGAGTGAAGGGAAAACGGTTCCCGTCCGGTTCCCGGGAGAGAAGGGAAAGAATCATCTGCCTTGCTACGGCATACACTCCCAGAGAGTGTTCATATCGGGTGTGCTGTGCTCCCGGATAAAGCAGATAGGCGGGTCCCAGCTGCCGTATGGAGTGAAGTTTCATCATGACCGAGGAACCTGTCAGAGCCTTCAACGCTACAGAGAACGGGATATCATGATGGATGGGGTCCCGAATGATTTCTGTTGCTTCTCGATGGAGTGTCTCTATGATGCTCTGCGGTCTTGGGATCGATGAATTCATGATGTACGACAGCTTATAGAAATGTGTCGTATCTGTCCACCGATTCTTTCAATCGTTTGACAGAGTCACTCAATTGCAGTACACCTGAAGTGTATGAAAAGATTACCTGTTCTGGCCCTGATCAGTGTGTTTCTCGTGTCTCTTGCGGCAGGCCCTGTCCCTCTTCACTCTCACCCTTTCACAGGCGTGCTCCCCTATCAGTTTCCATCAGGGCGTTTTGTCGATCTGTTCAACGGTTACGACGGTCTTACACGCCAGATCATCGCTGCATCGCGTCAGCCGTACAATCTTGCATGGATTGAGAACTATGTCAGCGAAGAGGTGCGAAGTACTCTCGTCTTTCTTTACCAGGATCTGCTCGAGGTGATGAGTGAATCAGAAATCGAGTCGGTCCGCGTCACCGAAGGGGAGGGCAGCGTATCGGCTGAACTCGTGTACCGCAAGAATTACCGGGAACCGGTGCGGATCAAGAGTATCTGGATTGAAAATGAAGATGGGGTGTATCGTCTGTTCGCCCTCGAAGAGAAATAATTGGTCAGTCTCGTGGAATCCTCTTGACATGAGCCTGCTAAGCCGATTATATTGTCGCCTGTTGACAGCAGTGCGGCGGCGTAGCTCAGTCGGTAGAGCAAACGGCTCATATCCGTTCGGTCAGGGGTTCAAGTCCCTTCGCCGCTAGAGAGGCTCCCTTTTTCCGAATCAGGAAAAGGGAGCTTTTTCTTTCTCCCTGTCTTGATATTCTCCCCCTCAGACAGTACTGTATGGCGTATGATTGGATTTTTTCTGAAAAAAGCCTTCTTCGACGGGTGGGACAACATGATCTCTCTCGTAGTCATTAACCTCGGGTACCTTGTCGTGCTCCTCTCCCTGTACGGCTCGTTTTCTCTGATGGCCGATTCTGTTGCACCTGCAATGGTACTTCTTGTCGTTACTGTCGCTCTCCATGCTTTCTACAGCTCCGCGGTGAATGGTCTTGCTCATTCGATGGTCAAGGGGCGTAGAGCAGAGTTCTCGGAGTTTCTGGAATCGCTCAAACAGTTGTGGAAACATGCACTGCTGCTGTGGGCCGGGGAACTCGTGATGCTTACGATAGCCCTGTTCGTCATACCGTTCTATCTGTCGCTTCAGACAATCCTTTCGCTGGTTCTTGCTATAGTGCTGTTCTGGGTGGTTCTGATTCTTGCCTTCATCAATCTGTACTACTATCCGCTTGCCGTGCAGTTTCCTTCGGACAAACCGCTGAAGAGTGCGAAAAAGGCTCTTGTCTTAGTAGCGGACAACCTATCGCTCACCATATTCCTTTCAGTGTATCAGCTTATTCTGTTCGCCCTGTCGATCTTTCTGGCCACGATCATTCCCGGGATCGCAGGTGTAGCGATATCTCGCAACGCCGCGATGGATCTGCTTATGCTGAAGTATGATTATCTGGAAAGCAATCCTGATGCGGATAGAAAACATCTGCCATGGGACGAACTTCTCTACGAAGAGAGAGAGAGGGTCGGTCAACGATCCCTTAGATCGATCATCTTCCCCTGGAAAGACTGAGTATGGCCACTGAGATAGAGTGCAAGATGTCAATCGAACCCGAAACAGTCACTGATCTGTACCACAGGATAGTTTCTTTTGTCCCCAGGGAGGCGAAACACGATTCGGTTGACAAGAAGGACCTGTACTGGGGCGTCGGTCAGAAGGAGCAGGCACTGTTCCGTATCCGTGAGTCGCAGGGAGGATGTGTCGTCACCCGTAAGAGCAAGGAAGAGCGATCAGACGGTCTTGAAGTGAATCAGGAGATTGAATTTTCTGTTGAACCTAATAGCCGGGAAATACATGCATTCTTCTCTTCACTCGGATATGTTCCATTGTACAGAAAGGAGAAACGTGGCTGGGTGTGGTCGGTGAAAAATCTGACAATCGAGCTCGTTCAGGTGAGCACTCTGGGATGGTTTCTCGAGATGGAGATCCTGATTGATGCTCATGACGGTCTAAGCACCGATGATGCTCTTGATGAGCTGATGAGAGTGCGCAGTGCCCTTGAACTTGACCACCTTCCCCTTGAGGGACGATATTACAGTGAAATGCTGAAAGAACATCGAGAAGGAGCTTATGAACTATGGAAATGAGAGCCTCACATATACTTGTCAAGGAGAGAGGGCTTGCGGAGCAGATACTGAAACGGATCAGATCAGGATCCGATTTCGCGTCCCTTGCCCGCGAGTTCTCCACCTGTCCGAGCAAGAGCAAGGGGGGAGACCTCGGCTGGTTCTCTCAGGGACAGATGGTCCCTCCCTTCGAGCAGGCATGCATGCGTCTGTCGGTCGGCGCAGTCTCCCAGGTGGTTCCCACCCAGTTCGGCTATCACATCATTAAAAAGACCGGAGTGCGTTAACTCCTCTGTTCCTGCGTACCGTTACTTCCAGAACGGTACGATGACCCGTTCTACGCCTCTTTCACCATTCCGCTCGATGATATCGACGTGCACCTTGTACACCTGTTCGATTCGCTCCTTAGTCAGAATATCCTGAGGGGACCCAGTTGCAACATGCGATCCGCGGTCGAGAAGAACGACCTGGTCGCTGAAGGTATAGGCGGCATTCAGGTCATGAAGGACTGTGATGACTGTGACTTCCTGAGTTTCAATCAGACGTTTGAGAAGGGAGAGGATTTCCACCTGGTGATGGATGTCCAGATGACTTACCGGTTCATCAAGGGCTATGATGGATGCGTTCTGTGCGATCGCACGGGCAATGAGCATCCTCTGGTATTCTCCTCCGCTGAGTTCACTTGCAATTCTGTGTGCAAGGTGGGAAAGGCCGAGATCCTCGATCGCCTTGTCCACCTGTCTGAGGTCTTCCCCGGTCAGCTGGGAGAACCGGGAACGATACGCATATCTTCCCATGGCAACACATTCATGTACACTCAGGTCCCACATGATCCGGTTGCTCTGAGGAACAAAGGAGATGTGTCTGGCCTGCTCCTTCCTGTTCATATGAGTTGCATCGAGTCCGTGATAGGATAGAGAACCGCTTCCGGTTTCAATCGTTCTGATGAGGGCGCGGATCAGAGTCGTTTTTCCTGCTCCGTTGGGTCCTATGATGCTCACAAAACTGCCATGCGGGAATGAGAGAGTAAGGTCTCTGAACAGAGGTTCACCGGTATACGAGAAGGTGAAATGCTTCAGTTCAATCGCTGGCTGGCTCATAGGCCTCTCCTGCTTCGAACCAGAAGAATAAGGAAAAGGGGCGTGCCGGCGATGCTGGTGATCACACCTACCGGCAGTTCGGTCGGAGCGATCGCGGTTCGGGCTATGAGATCACTTATGAGGACCATGATGGCCCCCCCGATGAGGGTGAGCGGAAGCAGTCTTCTGTGAAGGGGCCCAACCACCAGGCGCATGATATGAGGTACCATCAGACCGACGAAACCGATGATGCCGAAGAATGCGACCGTAGCCGAGGTGCTGATGGTGCAGAGGACGAGAAGAAGTATGCGGGTTCTTCGCATACTCAGTCCCATTGAGTGGGCGCTCTCCTCATCAAGAAGAAGCAGATCCATCTCATGGGTCAGAAAAAACAGCGGAGCAATGCCGATGAGGCTCGTCACGGTAAGAATGCCCACCTTCGTCCAGGTACTGCTCACAAACGAACCCATCGTCCACTGGAGGATCGCATGAAGCTGTGTGCGGTTGAGATAGAGGAAGAGGGTCATAAGGGCAGAGAGAAGAAAGTTAAGTGCGACACCGGTCAGCAGGAGGGTAGTGGTTGAGTTCCTGAGTCCCCCCGATATGAAGAAGATGAGAATGCTGGTCAGCAAGGCACCTGCGCAGGCCACGAGGGGTATCACATAGGTGCCGGCTGCTCCGGTAACGATGCCGAGGTAGGCACCGAGGGAAACCGAAAACGCCGCCCCGCTGCTGATCCCCAGGACGAAGGGGTCGCTCATTACATTGCGGAAGAGTCCCTGATACACCATGCCGCTTGCTGCCAGTGCCGCTCCGGTGATGATTCCCCCGAGGATACGTGGAAATCTCAGGTTTCTGATGATGTGCTCACTTGTTGCCTGTTCTGCTCCTTTTCCCATCAGTATGTTCACTGTCTCTTTCAGTGGAATGGTCACACTGCCGTGAGTCAGGGAGATGAAGAACAGGGCAACAAGTGCCGTAAGGAGTGCGATTGTAAGAACGGGAGTGCCGATTTTTCTGTTCACTTGAACTGCCCCGGGTGAAGGATTTCTGCAAGCAGCTTGACCCCCAGAGCCGAACGGGGGCCCTGTCTGTTGAGGATATCCGCCTGGACGTCATATATTCTGCCCTGTTTGACAGCAGTAAGTCCCCGATAGGCTTCGAAGGAAGTGAAGGCTTCGAGCGTCTGTTCGAATGTGGATCCCCATGTGGCAGGAAGTATGATCACTTCAGGGTCATGCATGATAAGCCGCTCAAGTGAATAGGTCCAGTTGCTTCCATCAGATGCGACATTATCCCCTCCTGCAAGGGTGATGATCTCGTGGAGAAAGGTGTCTCCGGTCGCACTGAAGTCACCCCACTGCCCGAAGCCGGCAACATAGTAGGTGGAAACGGCTTTTTCCTGACGTACCTTCGATTGCACTTCCTGTATCAATCCCTTCATCCCGGCAATCAGTGTTTCCGACTCACGCGCAGCTGAAAGGATATCAGCCACCATGGTGATCATCTGGTAGGTACCCTCCATGGTACCTGGTTCATTGATGTAAAAAAGGGTGATTCCTGCGCTTTCCAGAGCATCGATGATCTGAAGCTGTCCGAGAGTGCTGATAAGGACAACCTGCGGATCCAGAGCAATGATCTGTTCGACAGAGGGACTCAACAGGTCTCCAACCGAGGGCACCTGACTTGTCTGCTCAGGGTAATTGCAGTAATCGGTCCTTCCTACAAGGGTGGAGCCTCTTTCCAAGGCATAGATCGTTTCGGTGATGTTCGGACTGAGCGAGACAACCCGTTCCACGGTTTCGGGAAGGGAAATATCCAGTCCTCTGGAATCTCTCAGGATCCGAACTTTTTCGAGTTCGATGCTCTCGTCGGTACCCTGGGAATACATCGCAAGCGTGAAAAAAAGGGTGGCAAACACAATGGCTATGGTACGTTTCATGTCCATTCCTCCAATATGATGGTGTGTGGGCATGATCGTACATACCCGACCTATTCTCCGTAGGCCCAGTCCTGGACTGACAGGTTACGGTATGGCAGGTTTCCTGGCTGCATGGGATATATGGTGAATCCTTCTCGAAGGGCTCTCGTCGCAGGTGCGAACAGAGACCTCCAATGGAGAGGTGACGATTCATCATCACCCTATCACCCGTACCATGGTCACAGTGGCGGGACCGCACAGGACTCACACCTGTTTCCCTACACCATACACGCCACCTATGGTAGTGAGATTGTTCATACAGTGTCAATCAGTGAGATTTCCTATTCAACTTGGGAGAAAATGATGGTACACTGAGTTCATGGATTCCACTGATACATTTGCCCGGCTTTGTTATTTGTGTATACATACTGATGATGTCAGACTTCTTGAGAGTATGTTCTCGCAGGTGATGAACATAAATGACATAGATCTAAATGGCCATTCTCCAACCTACTATGCGGCAACTCAGAATCCTCATATCGAAGTGCTTGAAGCACTGATTCAACGGGGAGCGTTTCTTGATCTGTTCCTGGTTGAGGAGTCTGTGAAGCATAATCAGAATCCTCATGTAGCCATCAGAATATTCAAGGAGATAGAGCATCCAGGACAGGCCGAGATGGATTACCTGTTTCTTCTCAGCGCTGCACACAGAACCGAGAAGACCCTTCCTGAATTCTTTATTGAAGAGGGAGCAAGTGTCGACGCCACGCTCGGTCTTGATATATACCCGGAGTTCGACTGGGATGACGAGCCCGATGAACAGCTCCCTTCCTACCTTCTTGTAGAGGAGAACGCGCTGGTCTTCGCAATCTACGAGAATCCGGATCCGTATCTGATGGTGCCCATCCTTCTTGACCTCGGAGTGGACTTCAACTTCATGGACAGAGAGGGTCACACTGTTCTGTATCATGCTCTTGATGATATCGAACTGGTCACACTTCTCATTGAAGCGGGCTGTGACGTGCACCGCTGTGATGCAAGCGAGAGGACGCCTCTGATGCTTGCCTGTGAAGGGGAGAACTGTGAAGTCGCACGGTATCTCATAGAACATGATGATGATATCAACAGGTCCTGCTGTGAGGGAAGGACTCCTCTACACTTCGCTCTCAGTCTTCACTTTACACAGAATCATGAGGTTGTGCAGGCCCTTCTGGACAAGGGGGCCGACATACGTGCCAGGGACAGCAGAGGGCATACTCCACTTGATTATGCTTATCGTTACTACGCGCGCAAGGAGACGATAGAACTGCTCAAGAAGGTGGAGGAGAAGATCTCTTCCTGATTTTCCACCTGCTCTGAAGGCTGCAGGGGCCGACTCACCCGTATCTGCCATCCTGCTCATAAGGTGTGACCATCGTTCTCTGAATCCCAATGATTCCCCGGTGCTTTCTTATGATCCCGAAGGATAACCGAAGTTTCTTCTTACCTGTTCTTGACTGACGGGAAAGATTCTCCGTAGGATGAGGCATGGATACAATTACAATCTACACGGACGGCGGGTGTTCTGGAAATCCCGGTCCCGGCGGGTGGGCATACGTCGTTTCGACCGAACAAGGTGTCGTGGCCTCTTCAAGCGGAGGAGATAAACAGACAACAAACAACCGTATGGAGCTTACCGCCGTGATTGAAGCGCTTCGCTTTGTCTATGGAGCCTATCACCCGGATTCGGTTACTCTTTGTACCGACAGTCAGTATGTGAGACAGGGGATCACCTCCTGGATCTACAACTGGAAAAGAAACGGATGGAAGACAGCGAACAAGAAACCAGTCAAGAATAAAGATCTCTGGCAGGTGCTCGACAAGGCACGGGAGTATCTGTCCATTGAGTGGGTATGGGTAAAAGGTCACAGCGGAATCGAACTCAATGAGATGTGTGATTCTCTCGTCTCTGCGGAGATGGATGCGCTGAAAAAACAGCGGTAAGTTTCTGTGACCAGTGTTGACACTTTCAGGTCATCTTGGTACTATCCAACACGTTCGTAACGGGCTACTAGCTCAGCTGGTAGAGCAACGCCCTTTTAAGGCGTGGGTCGCTGGTTCGAACCCAGCGTAGCTCAGAACAATCAGGATGTCGAAAGACATCCTTTTTTGTATGACGGGCATGTCATCATTCTTGG
>Ga0272443_10007851_pt1 | contig 10076 bp, 2 predicted proteins | sample SSMAcet12_FD_193581 | JGI IMG/M metagenome (GOLD analysis project Ga0272443, IMG submission 193581) | Marine sediment archaeal communities from Little Sippewissett salt marsh, Falmouth, MA, United States - SSM-Acet-12 | ecosystem: Environmental > Aquatic > Marine > Wetlands > Sediment ... | reverse complement strand
CATGTCGGTGCAGAAGCTTTGAACGGGCGTGAAGCATTGAAAATGATCCGGCAGCAGAGCTTCGACTTGGCGATCATGGACTTTTCGCTCCCCGATATATCCGGGTTCGACCTCCTGGAAGAAATCAAGTACATATGTCCGCAACTCCCCGTACTGGTACTCAGCATCCTGCCGGAAGCCGAATACGCTCCCCGTGTGATCCAGGCCGGGGCTGCGGGGTACCTCAACAAGAAATACGCCGCCGAGGAAGTGATTCGCGCAGTCAAGCAGGTACTCAGCGGTCAGCCCTACATGAGCCGGAAAGTCGCCAATGCGTTGCGCTCCCGGGGGGGGAATCAAAAATCATCTCCGGGTCCCCAATTGTCCAACCGTGAACTGGAAGTGGCCCGTTTGCTTGTCCGGGGCAAGCCGATCCGTGAGATCGCCGCCGCCCTCGGATTGACCGTGTCAACGGTCCACACCTACCGCACCCGCTTGATGAGCAAGCTCTGCGTGCGCTGCAACGTCGAACTGGCCCGCTACATGCGGGAACACAAGATGGACGGCAACTGATCAACCGTTTCATCACGTAAATCGCTTTTTCATTCCCACCTGATTTTTAATCCTGTTGCCAAATCAAGGATTTATGACAGACAAGGCCTTTGGGATCCCTGAAAATGGAATCCCGGAGGCGGAGTGGCCGGACCCTGAAACTCCGGTTGACAACGTTTCCTTGGAGAATACGGGCGATAAGAGCAAGGGAGATACCCGTAAACTCGAGGGGATGATGGGGAAGGAATGGAGATGGAAAGAAGTCGGGAAAGGGACCTGATCCTGGTCCTCCGCCAGGAGGCGGGCCGGGGGATTCCGGCCATGGTGATGGAGAGCCTGGGTTTCCAGGTGCTCATCGCCCGGGATCCCCGCTCCGCCCTGTCCCATTTCCGCCAGGGCGAACAAGAGTTCCGCCTGGTGCTGGTCGATGCACCCATCATTTCAACTCCAATCCTCGAGTTCCTGGACAAAATCTACCGAACCGATAGTATGGCGCGGGTGGTATTGCTCGCGCCGGAGGAAGCGGATGCCGTCCCCCGTTACCCGGACCTTATCCACCTCCAGCCGCCCCTGAACATCTCCAACCTGGTCCAAATCCTGAACCCCCAAGAGTCGGAAAGAGGCAATCCATAAAATGAAGAGTCAATGATCTTAAAACAAGCACTCATTATCAAGAATTCTTCACTATCTATGGGAGGAGCAAATGAGACGGAACAATCATTTGTTTGTGACTATTGGCCTACTTGTTCTAATCGGTTTGTTTCATTATGGAGCTGCTTTCGCTGGAACCAGTGTGAGTATTTTGCAGAGGGCGACTACAGAAAGCGGTGACGCCAATAATTTGTCTTTTACAAAAGTGGGTGAGTGGGGATCCGGATCATATTCCAAAGTAATGACAATGGGCAATTTGGCTTTTTGCAAAGCCGATTACCATATTGACATTGTTGATATCACCAATCCGTTAAATCCAGCAAAAATCTCAAGTTACTCATCTACTTCATCATATAAAATCAAGGCGATTTACTGCAAGAACAATTTCCTCTATTTATGTACGGATAAATTTGAGATTGTTGACGTATCAGTTCCTTCACAACCACAATTTATGGGTCAGGTTCCTGGATACGGAACGGGAATATTTGTTGAAGGAAATTATGCGTATGTCAGTAACAACCTCGCTTCAGTAGTCACAAAAGTGATTAACATCTCCAACCCTCAGAATCCTCAAATACTGACAACAATTTCAGATAGTTATCGGGTAACAGGAGATACAAACTATATTTACATAGCCGATTACAGAAGCATTAATATATACGATGTTTCAACACCTTCAAATCCGGAATTTTTAGGCCAGTACTCCAATGGCAGTTATAATATTACAGGAATTTTCAAGGAGGGAGACTTATTATTCATAGTAGATCAGATCGACAGATTGTCTATTGTTGATGTTTCGGATACTGCTCATCCAGAATTGATATCAACCTTAATGGTAGACAGACCGGATATACCAAGCGGAATTCCAGATCAAGTTACATTAAGAGAAATAAGCAAAATTGGGAATACATTGATTTTTCCAAACAGTGGATACAACTCAACTTATGGAAACGGAGGCGGAATCATCACCGTGGATATCTCAGATGTAAATAACCCCAGCATAGGAAATTTTTTTAGTGACAATTTGCAAAATGAAAGTCTAAGCATCTCCGGACAATATGCTTTCACGGCCGCATACAGCAATGGACTACATGTATACGATATTTCTGATATGAATAGCATTAATGATGTGGCTTCTTATGATTTGTCAAATGGGTATATATCCAGTCTGGGAATTCATGGAGATTATGTTTTTTTGGATGGAGTATCCGGAAGTACCAATTACAATGACTGTATTGTCACACTGGATTGCTCCGACCCTATTAATTTAACCAATGTAGCAGCCTACGATACCGGTACTACTCAAACTTGGGGTTTTGTGATTGATCATTCAAGATCATTTCTATATTTAAGTAAAGTATATGCGATTACTAAGCTTAACATCTCTAATCCGGCCGCAATAACATTCGATTCTCAAACCCCCAGCACCATCATGGATGGGATAATAGTTGGTTATGATTTAAACAGCAACTACTTTTTTTACGCCTTGGGAGACTATGTTGTTAAATCGGATCTTAGCCTCCCAATTGGAAGTATAGGAACTGCAGACTGGTACCCTGACACAACAGATGACATTGAAGATGTGAAAACAGATGGAGATTACCTATATATCACCGGCGAATTGCCTTCCTATAATTATGGGCTAGGGATATTTGATGTTTCTGAATACGATGGGATTGATCTGCTAAGTGAACTCGATTTAGGCATCCCAGCATCTTATTGTAAATGTTCAGTCGCAGTATTCGGAGATTACGCATATATCACAGGCGGTGTGGACAGTGTTTTGATTGTGGATATATCAGACCCCAACGCACCGCTTGTAAGCGGAAACTTTGATTTGGCCCTTCAGAATGGTGCTTACGAGGGACATATAAAAGTACAGAATGGGAAGCTATATGTTGTAGAAGGAGAATCAGTGCTTTCTGTATGGGATCTTTCCTCTCCATTAGCGCCTGCTTTGATTGGGCTACTGGATATCAGACACAGCGAAATCGCTGATTTCGTTTTCCGGAACAACAACCTGTTTGTTGCTACCGATCAATTGGGAAAGCTTTATGTTTATGAAATGGAGCAGGCTGATCCAAGTATCACAATATCTTCTCCGAATGGCGCGGAGTCAATACCTGCTGAATCATGGTTTGATATCAATTGGAGTTCAGCCGGGCCAATTGTGAATGTGAAGATTGAATATTCCATCAACAATGGAACCAATTGGAATGAAATCGTCTCATCAAGCGAAAACGATGGGACCTATGAATGGAGTGTGCCCAATACGCCGTCAACCCAATGCCTGGTGCGTGTCAGTGATGCGGCGGATAACGATCCTACGGACACAAGTGATGCAACTTTCACCATTTCTGCTGCCCCGCTTCCTCCAGCGATCTCCTTGAATCGCAGCCAATTGAACTTCGGTGCCGAGAGCGGCACCCAGACCCGGAGTCAGGAAGTGTTGGTGTCCAATGCCGGGGGAGGGACGTTGAATTGGACGGCCGCGGATGACGCGGCGTGGCTGGGCGTCAGCCCGGCATCGGGTAGTGGTACGGCCAAACTCACGGTGAGCGTGGATCCCACGGGCCTGGACCCGGGGACCTACACCGGCACGGTTACGGTGAGTGATCCGGCGGCCGTCAACTCGCCGCAGACCGTGGCTGTGACACTGAAAGTCTATGCTTCCGGCGGATCCAGTGCGCCCTTTGGCAGTTTTGCAACGCCGGTGGACCAGTCCACGGTGCAGAGCAGCATTTCCGTGTCCGGCTGGGCATTGGACGACGTGGAGGTGGTGTCCCTGAAGATCTACAGGGAGGCCGGAGAGAACCTGGTGTTTATCGGTGACGCGGTGTTCGTGGAAGGGGCGCGGCCAGACCTGGAGACTTCCTACTCCACCTATCCGCTCAACTACCGCGGCGGCTGGGGTTACATGCTGTGCACCTACGGCCTGCCCGACCAGGGAATGAGCGCCACCTACACCCTGCACGCCATCGCCACGGACAAGGAAGGCAACAGCACGGACCTGGGCACCAAGACCATTCACTGCGACAACCAGAACGCGGTCAAGCCCTTCGGCGCCATTGCCACGCCGGCCCAGGGCGGTGAGGCCAGCGGAGCGGCTTACCGCAACTGGGGCTGGGCGTTGACGCCGCCGCCCAACATGATTCCCACGGACGGATCGACCATGCGGTTGCTGGTGGACGGCGCGCCGGTGGGCTACCTGAACTACAACCTTTACCGCGCTGACGTAGCCGCGCTGTTTCCCGAGTGTTTGAACTCCGACGGCGCCGCGGCCTACTACGACCTGGACACCACGGCCTACGCCAACGGTGTGCACACCATTGCCTGGATCGCTATGGACAACGCCGGCAACGCGGACGGCATCGGCTCGCGATTCTTCAGCATCGTCAACACCAGCGGCGGTTCATCGCTGGCCGCGCCGGCGGGCGGAGTTCAGGCTACGCTGAGTGCGGACACAATCAAGGATTACATGATAGATCCTTCGCCCATGCGGCTGAGCCGCAACGGCAACGATATGCGCCGGGGCTTGGCAGTGCATGCGGATCCCGTGAGCGCTACCAGCACAATAGAGATGAACGTGCTCTCCGCCATTGCCGTGGATCTGAACCCGGACAAACGGCCGGGTGTCTGTTTCACCGGTTACCTGCAGGTGGGGGATGAGTTGCGCAAACTGCCTGTCGGCTCCACCATGGATTCAGCAAACAACACTTTCTACTGGCAGCCCGCGCCGGGATTCAACGGAGAATATGATCTGGTGTTTGTGGATGCAGACCGCAAGTTGGTGAAGCGGATACGAGTCCTAGTAAAATAGCCAGGGTAGGTTCCAACTGTTAATGGGGAATGGCTAGTGGCTTAATGGCGAATGGTAGAAGGTGACAGGAGACAGGTATCAGGTGACAGGTAAAAAGAGTAGCAGCTCTTCTTGTCCGCCCTCAAAACCCTCAACTTCCCTGTCCAGCGAACCTGCGAATGGGGCGCGCCTTATCTTTGTATGGATTGAAAACGCGGGATTGTTCACATGGTGAATCGGGGAGGGAAAGTGAAAGTCTTAACAACGCTAATGTGTCTTTTTGTGAGCTTTGTTTGGTGCGCAGCTGTATATGCGGATATACCCGCATCGGAGCGGGAGGCACTGATCGCGTTGTACGATTCAACCAACGGCGACTCCTGGACCGATAACTCGGGCTGGAAAACGCCGCCCCTGGATGCGGACGGCTTTGCCATGCCGGGGACTGAAGGCGACTGGTATGGGGTGACGGTGGAGAGCGATACGGTTACCGACCTCACTTTGGGAAGCAACAACCTTGTCGGCCCTCTTCCATCAAACATAGGCAACTTAACCAATCTCGAGTCGCTGGAAATGATCGGCAATCATTTGATCACCGGTTCCTTGCCCGATTCAATGGCCGACTTGGTCCATTTGCAAAGAGTATACTTGAGCGACACTCAGCTGACCGGCACATTGCCCGCCTGGCTGGGAGATCTGCCGCTGACGAATTTTTTACTGTCCAATAGCCGTATCTCCGGACCTATCCCATCAGAGTTCGGCAACCTGACCAATCTATTGGAACTGGAGCTCAACTCCAATTTGTTGATGGGAGAGATTCCGGTTTCCTTGACCAACCTCAACCGTTTGGACTCTCGACTACACATCGGATACAACGGCCTGCATACGGATGATCCCACCCTGATTGCATTCCTGAACACGGAGGATCCCGACTGGGCCGCCACCCAGACCATCGCCCCAACCAGTCTGTCCGCTACTGCGGTGGACGGGTTCACCGTGGACCTGGCCTGGGACGCCATTGCCTACACCGGGGACTCGGGCGGCTACCGGGTTTTTTATGCCACCACTTCGGGGGGACCGTATACGTTTTTCGCCCAGACGGCAAACAAGTCCGTGGAAGCCATGACCGTGACCGGTCTGCACGACAACACGCCTTACTTTTTCGTGGTCACCACCCGCACGGATGCCGGCGGCCAGAACCAGAATGTGTTGGAGAGCGAAAGTTCCGCGGAAGCCACTGCCGTGACCCCGGATGTGATAACCGTGTCGGGAACGATTTCCAATGGCAGTGATCCCCTGGCCGGGGTCAGCATGACCGGCCTGCCGGGCACGCCCGTTACCAATGATTCCGGATATTACCAGGCGGTTGTGGGCAACGACTGGTCCGGCACGGTGACACCGGAAAAAACCGGCTACGCCTTTACACCGCCGTCGATGGATTATGTCTACTTAGTGGCGGACCAGGTAACGGATTACACGGCGGTGGCTTACTTCAAGGCGGAATCCTGTCCGCACCCTGATGGATTGACTAGGGATCCCAACGTGGTGATTCCCATTGATTTTGATTCCGACGGCGATATGGACGTGATTGTAATCCAAATGACCACAATTTCCCCTTATGAAGCTCCAACCCTGGCTTTTGAAAACAACGGCTCCGGCGTCTTCACCGATGTCACGGCCGCGGTGCTGAACGGTCACACCACCATCGGGGTTCAATCCTACGTGAAGGCCGATTTCAACGGGGACGGCCGCATGGACCTGTTTCTGGGAGATGCGGGAATTGATTGGGATCCCTTTCCAGGGGCCCAGAACCCAATCCTGATCCAGCAACCCGACGGCACATTGGTGGATGAATCCGCGACCCGACTGCCCGCCTTGTCCGATTACACCCATGATTGCGCGGGCGGAGACATCGACGGTGACGGCGATGTGGATATCCTGGCCATGAATGGCGGCGGTCATGTGGAACATTTTTTTCTCATCAACGATGGTAGCGGCCATTTCACCCCGACCATCGCCCGGACTCCCCGCTTGATCCGTATGTTCATAGCCTGTGAGTTGGTGGACGTGGATCGGGACTGTGACCTGGACCTGGTGATCGGCAGCGGCACCTACGGTCCCCGGGACGTGGTACTGCTCAACGACGGCCGGGGGTTCTTCTCCACCGCGCCGGAATCCACCCTGCCCCAGCGTTACGGGGGCAGTGATTGGGGTACATCCTGCATTTCTTCTGCGGACCTCAATGGCGACGGCTGGCCGGATTTGATCATGAACACCTTCGAGAATGGCTTTACCGGCGGCAACATCGTGCAAATGATGCTCAACAACGGCGACGGCACGTTTCATGATGCCACGGCGCAACTCAATCAGCCCGGGGAGACATTTAATCAGGGCGGGTTCAACAACCGCGTGGCAGACGTGAACAACGACGGCTGGGCGGATATCTTCATGTACTGGGTCGCCAGTGGTTCAAAAGGCAGTCTCTTGTACATCAACCAGGGAGCGGGAACCTTTACCGACGTTACGGACCAGGTGTTCACCACGCCTCCCGATGACTTCATCGCCTCGGCGGCCATGGATATCGATAACGACGGTGACATGGACTTCGTGACCAACAAGAAAGTCAACCCCGGGGCCTTGGAGATCTTTCGCAACCAGGCACCTTACACGGTGGACGGGGATCCGTTGCCCCTGCCGGCAACACCCTCCCTGTTGTCGCCGCCGGACCAGAGCGTCACAACCGCCGTGCACCCGCAACTGGACTGGTCCGCCGTGGCCACGGCGGGTCATTACCACCTCCAGGTCGCCACGGACAGTGGTTTTGCCAACTTGATACATGATCTGGAACATGTGACTTGTGATGGCCACCAGCCGGGCGGATTGGCGGGCGGCACCACTTATTATTGGCGCGTGCGCGCGAAAAACACCCGGGGTGTCGGGCCCTGGTCCGCGGCATTCCGCTTCACCACTCCCACGGCTTTCACCCTTTCCGGACGGGTGACCGTGGATGGTATCGGCCTGGCCGGCGTGACCCTGGCCGGTTTGCCCGGGAATCCCCAGACCGACGCGAGCGGCGATTACGCTGTGGAAGTGGCGGCCGGCTGGAGTGGTACGGCCGCGCCTGTGCGGGACGGCTACAATTTCCAACCAGAAAGCACGGACTATTTAGGGGTGAACGCCAATCAGAGCGATGATTATACATGCTACCAGGGACTGCCCCGCCGGCAGCGGGAAGCCCTGATCAGCCTGTACCAGGCCACAGATGGCGATTCCTGGAGTGACAACAGCGGCTGGAAGGACGGTCCGCTGGAAGCCGATGGCTTCGCGGCTTACGGTTCGGAAAACGACTGGTACGGAGTGACTGTGACCCTGAACGCTGTTACTGTCATCAATATGGATGACAACAACATGTGGGGGAGCCTGCCGCCCCAGATCGGCGACCTGGAACAATTGGGTATCATTCGTTTTGCCGGATGCCGATTGAGCGGGAACCTTCCGGAGACCATGGGTAATCTGAAAGATCTGACGTTTTTATGCCTGAACGGCAACAATTTTTCCGGCGCTCTGCCGGACGGCTTCGGTAACTTCTCCCTGATCCAGAACCTGGAGATTGGCGGCAACTCCTTTGACGGGTCGCTGCCGGCTTCCCTGGGTAACTTGTCGCGTCTGAAATTCCTGGACTTGAATGTAAACAAGTTGACCGGTGAGATTCCCGTTACTTTCACGAATATGGGCAATTTGGAGTCAGTGCACATGCTGTACAATGGCTTGTATTCCAATGACCCGGGCTTAACCGCTTTTCTGGAGGCCCGGAATCCCGATTGGGCCAGCACCCAGACCGTGGCGCCCACCGGAGTCGCGGCCGTGGCCGCGGGAACGGATGCGATTACGGTCTCCTGGACACCCATCGGCTATACGGAGCATACGGGCGGCTACCGGGTGAGCTATGGGGAAACCAGCGGCGGGCCATATACTTTTTATGCCCAGACTTCGGACAAGACAGCCACTTCCATGGACGTCAGCGGTTTAGAAGCGGATACAACCTACTACTTCGTGGTGCAGACACGCACAGACCCCCACGATATCCAAAACAACTTGGTTAACAGCGAAGTCAGTGTGGAGGTGTTCGCCACCACCGAAGCGTTGCCTCTTTCCATCACTCTGTCATCACCCAACGGCGGTGAGAATTGGCAAGTTGGATCTGGCCATAGCATCACCTGGAGCAGTTCGGGCACTATTGATGATGTCAAGATTGAATACTCTACGGACAACGGGTCCGGTTGGGCGGATGTGGTGGCATCCACTTCCAATGACGGCACTTATGAATGGACGGTTCCCGATGCGCCGTCCACCCAATGCCTGATTCGCATCAGCGATGCAGCCGATGGGAACCCGTCGGATACGAGTGATGCGGTGTTCACCATTTCCGCGCCGGTGGGTGTGCCCGAGATTTCGCTGAACCGCAGTCAATTAAACTTCGGCGTTGAAAGCGGGGCCCAGACACAGTCTCAGGAAGTGCTGGTATCCAACGTGGGATCCGGCACGTTGAACTGGACGGCCGCGGATGACGCGGCGTGGCTGGGCGTCAGCCCGGCGTCGGGTAGTGGTACGGCCAAACTCACGGTGAGCGTGGATCCCACGGGCCTGGACCCGGGGACCTACAACGGTACCGTCACCGTCAGTGATTCCGCGGCCACCAACTCGCCGCAAACGGTTGCAGTTACCTTGCGGGTGTACGCCGCTGACGGGACGGAAGCTCCCTTCGGTTCCTTTGCCACGCCGGTGGACCAGTCCACGGTGCAGAGCAGTATTTCCGTGTCCGGGTGGGCCCTGGACGACGTGGAAGTGGTGTCGGTCAAGATCTGGCGCGAGCCCCTGACGGGAGAACCCACCCACCCCAACGGCTTCGTGTTGATCGGTGATGCGGTATTCGTGGAAGGGGCGCGGCCCGACCTGGAGACTTCCCACTCCACCTATCCGCTCAACTACCGTGGCGGCTGGGGCTACATGCTGTGCACCTACGGCCTGCCCGACCAGGGCATGAGCGCCACCTACACCCTGCACGCCATCGCCACGGACAAGGAAGGCAACGCCACGG
>Ga0272443_10007850_pt1 | contig 10077 bp, 8 predicted proteins | sample SSMAcet12_FD_193581 | JGI IMG/M metagenome (GOLD analysis project Ga0272443, IMG submission 193581) | Marine sediment archaeal communities from Little Sippewissett salt marsh, Falmouth, MA, United States - SSM-Acet-12 | ecosystem: Environmental > Aquatic > Marine > Wetlands > Sediment ... | reverse complement strand
GAACTTTGCCGATGAAAACTTCCGGCAGGAAATATGGATTAAGGCCCTAATTCCAAAAATCCCAAACCATACTGCTTTTTTCGTTCATGAAGCAAATCTCCGCTAATCCGTTCACTGTGCTAAAACTCCATCTTTACCATAAATAATCTTACCCGGAAAGGAAAGTTAAGAAGGGAAAAGATTCGGACAAAAATCCAAAATCTACACGGAATGACTTCTGACCAATAGATTATTTCTATTCTCTGCACTTAATTATCCATATGATACTTGAAGAGCAGATAACCTTTTTCACAGAGGATGCGGCTGAGGAGTTTACAGAATGGCTGAGTGATAATGACTGCAAATCAGTTGTGAGAAAATATTTAAACTCATCTCTGAATGTGCTTGCAAGAGGAACAGTTGATGATTTAATCAACTGGTGCGAAGATATGGCTGAGAAGGATGAAGAACAGTGGGAGGAATTTTTAACATTACAGAAATTTAATGAGAGTTATAAAGAAGCACTTTCTACCCTTATTTCCGGAAAAAAACCAGGAGACCTGCTATATACCCACGAGGACTTTGAGGTTTCAACCATTAAACTTCTCTCCAGTCTCTGCCAGGATATTGAACTGCCTGATGATGTAAAACTTCCCGGTTATTCATCAGAGATACTTGAAGATGAGATATTCAGTGACATTCCACTCTCAATAATCCATACCACCCTTGAAGAAGAGGATTATATTAAAAAGTCTGAAGAGGGTTATATTCTCTTTACAGATAAAGAGCCGGGTGAGATGATAACGGAGACAGATGTTAATTCTTTTGAACTGCCTACGCTGGAGAATTCTCCGGGAATAAGCTATGTATCCGCTTTTATCGCAGATAACAGCTTTGAGGTATCATTCCGTATGCCGGCATACCTGGCCATAGAAACAGATGAACTTGGCGAAGTTCTGATCGGACTCGGACTTGATGAAGACGATGTTATAGATACTGTAAACAATTTCCGCCTGAAAAGAACTATTCTGACGTATGTACTGGGTACTGTTGAAAAATACGGTGAACTTGACGTTGAGGACCTGAGAAAAAATGTTGAAATGTTATGGAAGGAATCAGGTGTAAAAACCGGCAGCAACTCAAAGATAGCAATTACAGCCGGACTTATGGAATCGCTGACCATGGAGCTTAAACAGGAGGGCCTTTTAACCGGAGAGGGCGATATGGTTACTTTCTCACCTCCATGGAAGGAAAGGCTTAGTAAAAAGCAGTAAGATACAATAGTGACTGCTCCCCCGGCTGAAAGTCGGGGGGAATACCCGGAAATATTTTTTTAAGATATTCAGAGCACAACGGGACCTTTTTAGTGTCATAGAGAATCAAACAGGCCGTTCAGGGTTTAACGACTGAAAAATTACTTTTACTGATGAACCAGACCGCCATCACTGAATTATCCGGTTGTGGCGTAGTCATGGGGATTACTTAGTTTCACTGGTGATTATTGGTTTTTATAAGTAACAAAATAAAACATCAGGAGCTGGATAAAAACAATCCAACCTGCTGAAAAATAATAACAGCCAGCCATTGGACCTATCCATCTGAAATAAACAATATTGATCATTTAGAATGGATAGATGTATCCAATGTTAATGAATAGATTAATTTGGCTTAATTCCGGATTAAAACCTCAGGTTTACCTTTTTTTTCTGTAATATCAGAAAGAGATCTCCGGCCAAAAAAACATCCCCACAATCATAGACTATAACCTACGGTTTTGTATAAAAATAGTTCATAATAGTCAATCATTTATTAGGTATAGATTATAACCTACGATATAACATAAAATCATAAATCATAACCAACGATCCATTATAAAATCATAGATTATAACCGACAGTTTGATTATTTATCAGAGACCATAACCTGTTATATGGACCCAAATACGCAGATGGCACTTGAAAGCCAGAACCCCTGGTGGTTTTCAAAGACTTTCAATACCGGAATTGACCGCCTGCAGATGTTCCCGGAGATAATGCAGTATTTAAAAGCCAAAGAGGTCCTCATCCTGACCGGAGCAAGAAGGACCGGCAAATCAACCATTGTTTATCAGATCATTGATCATCTGCTAAAATCAGGGACAAATAATGAGAATATACTGTATGTCAACCTTGACGAACCCCTTTTTATGTCAATGGCAGATGATCCGCAGCTCCTCGGAAGGATTATCGAAGAGTACAAAAGCAGCAGGGCAAAAGACGGGATGCTGTACCTCTGCATAGATGAAATTCAGAATTACAGTTACTGGGCATATGCTGTAAAGACTTTTTACGACACTAAAGAGGATATAAAATGCATCCTTACCGGTTCAACATCATCAACCCTTAAAAACGATGCAGCCATGAGGCTATCCGGCAGATATCTCACATGCACCATTTATCCGTTATCTTTTCAGGAATTTCTGACATTTAAAGGAAATAAAACCCCGGCACTTATTGAAAAAGCACAGTTATTTGAGGAATACCTTAAGTTTGGAGGCTACCCCCGTATTGTCCTTGAAGAGGACAGGGACCTCAGACAAAAGATCCTGAAGAACTATTATGAAACAATCTACCTAAAAGACATAATACTCCCAAATAATCTCCGGAACAGTTCAGACCTTATAAACCTCCTCTACTATCTGATTTCAAATCCGGCAAACCTCTGTTCATATAATAAAATAGCAGAAATGCAGCATATATCTCCTGAAACAGTGAAGGAATACACAGAATATGCGCAGAACTGCTATCTGCTGTACACTCTGATGAAGTTCAGCTACTCAGTAAAAAAACAGATTGCCAATCCAAAGAAGATATATGCACTTGACACCGGACTTATCAATGCAGTATCTTTTGCATTCTCAGAGAATAAAGGGAGAATTCTTGAAAATTATGTTTTTAACTGTCTTAACCGGAATTTTGAAGAGATATATTACCATAAGGGAAGTTACGAGTGTGACTTTGTTGTAAAATCCAAAGATAAAATCGCCTTTGCCATACAGGTAACTCTGTCGCTTAAAGATCCGGACACAAAAAAAAGGGAAATACGCGGGTTAAAAGAAGCTATGGACAGTTACAGTCTTTCAAAGGGATATATCATAACAGAGAGTGAAAAAGATGTCATAATAACGGATAACAAAAAGATCTATGTCATTCCGGCTTACGAACTTGAAAACGAAACTAAAGAAAGGAGCCGGAAAAGGACCTGATCGGACTTTATAAATTTTCGGCTTAATAACAAATGTTTTTATCCACATGACTGTCCCGGATTATCATTATCTATCATTTAATCACAAACTGATAGATTTTGATAGATGGTGTAATAAACCGCCACATAATCAACCCATAATCACACCATAATCAAAAATCATAATCGAACAACATCCATGAGAATAATCTCCGCCTTCTTTCCTACCATTCACTTATTTATCCTGAGAGGAACAATTTCAATACATCCGGGGGGACTTTAAAGGAGGAAGGAAATTTTTGAAGATATTCAGACATGGAGAATCCGATAAAACTGTCCAAAACTTAATTCCGGCTGCTTCTAGAAACGGAAATTTAGCCATAACTATAGTTTTAACCTTCACCTTAGCCCTGATTCTCACCTGTGGCTGCATGGAAAATCCCTCAGGCAACGGAGAAGAACCGTTAGCAGGTGCAGGCAGCAACAGTGCCGGTGACATTTCCGGACTCGAAAAAATCTCGGATTTTGAAGGCGGAACTCTCTATAAGGCAGAAAAACTAAACGTTGTAGTCTTAAACGGCAATTACCACGAGATGGGCCGGCAGTACGGCCACCTCCTAAAACCACAGATAGAAAGTTTCTACCAGACAGCAGTTATCAAAAATACCGCTGACGGTCTTAAACTGCCTCTTGACGAGAGCAGGGCAATAGCAGAGGCAAATTACGAAGTATATCCGGCAAGGATTAAAGCACTATTTGAAGGCATGGCCGAGACGTCCGGACTTTCTGTGGATGACCTCATCCTCCTCGATCAGAACGTCGCCCTCTCTATTATGCCGTACCTCAAAGCCTGTTCACAGATCATAGTATGGGACGACTATACCGGAGGAGGGCCTCTTGTCTTTGCGAAGAACGAGGACTTCTTTGAGTATTTCAAAGAATATGACGACACCCTCTCAGTCATAGTCTATAACCCCGATGACGGCAGTTCTTCGCTTGCATCTATCGGCAACGCCGGACAGGTATCAGCCATGAACGCCATGAACAGTGCCGGCATAGCCTTTACAATGAACCAGGCACCAATGCTGAAGGCTCCTGATTTTACCGGCGAAAAAATGCCTCTATTAATAAGCTACACCGAATTCCTGCTGAATGCAGGGAATATGAAAACCCTTGATTCCCAGTTTATGAGCTACAGAAACCCGGTTTCATACATAGCCGGTGCTGCGGATGAGACATCGGCATACTTCTACGAATGCTCACAGGACATCTGCAGAGTAAGGACCACAGATTCAGGAGTTATGGCGGCAACAAACCACTATATAAGTCCCGAATGGAACATTACCACAGAACCCGGCGATGAATATGTGGCAGACTCTACAACACGGTATGAAAACCTGCTCTCACTTGCAGAAGAAAAGAAAGGAAATCTCAATGCAGATGCCGTCATGGAAATACTTGACACTAAACTTACTGACGGAGGAGCGACAAAATCTGAAACAATATTCCAGTTTGTTGCAGTGCCGGAAGAGATGAAAATGTGGGTTAAGGCACCGGATTATCAGGACTGGGTTATGGTTGATGTAGGAAAATTATTTTCCTGAAAGGGTGAAATAATCCCATCACATCATAATAATTTCCAGAGGAAAAGAAAAAAATATTATGCCGGATTTACATCATCGTAGTATTTCTTTGTAAGAATGGCAGTGCTCCCCTCACACGCACAGGACTCACAGGGGTTTTATCATTAACCCGGCCCTCTCTTTTTTCCGGAACTTATCGCCGTAAAAACGGGTGTTTCCCCGAATTTCTCCGGATACAACTGTTTCTTCCCGGTTACGCAAAAATATCGCCGGATTTCCGGCGACAACAGTCCAGGGTTTTACATCCCCGGTTACAACAGAACCTTCAAGCACCACTGCACCCTCACCTACGGTTACCCCCGGAAGTATGACCGATGCCGCCGAGATTTTTGCATAATCTTCAACATTTACCGGCCGGCATATAATTTCCATCCGGAGGTTTTCGCCTGTGCTGTATGTAAAAATCTTTGAAAATTCACAGATCTCTGTGTAATTTCCAAGAGTAATTACGCCTTTTGCATCCAGCCATGCTCCCCTCCCGATAAAGACATCGTCTCCGGCTGAAATATTCGATCCTACACTGAATCTGACATCAGACTCAGAGCAGAGATTCCTTCCGCATGATTTAAAGAGTCGTCCGGCAATCATCTGCCGGTATGGACAGGCAAAGTTTGCCGCAAGAGAGAGAGGGTAGCGATCTACTGCATCCCAGAGAAAATGTAGATATCTCTCCTCGTCTGTGATTCCGGAACTTTCTGAGCCGGGACAGTAATCACAGAATATTTTCATCTCAGAGATTATATCTGATGTGAATGAAATTCCCATCGACTGAAGAACTGCCCGGACTGTTTCGTGATTAATATTGTCCCCCAGAATAAATTCTATCTTTGACAGTACTTCGTTTATTTTCCCGTTCTGATAAGACATTTCTGTGTTTAGTTCACAGATATAAGTATAATATATTATGCCCGGATCTTCTTTTGGGGGAGATATTTAAATGGTCCGGGGACTTTTTATTCAGAATACGGGCTGTAATGATATTGAAGTCAATAAATGTCAATTAAGGCAGGAAAAACCACTTCATGTTTTATATGTTAATTATTCTCCGTTCAGGGGCAATTTTCTTTAGATCTCCCCTCTGGATTTCAGATCCGGAAGTATCCCGGCGAAGGGACTTTCCCTCTCCTGAGCAACCTCTTCTTCGTTTTGGAATGCCCCGCTGTTGAACCATATATGCTTCAGTTCAGCTCCGGATTTTCCTTTATGCTCCCTTTCACGCACAAATTTAGCCGGATTTCCGGATACGACCGACCAGGCATGGACATCTTCTGTCACAACCGAGCCTTCCCTTACAACTGCACCCTCACCGACTGTAACTCCGGGCATAATGAATGCACCTGCAAGTATTTTTGCATAAGGTTCTACTATGACCGGGCTGTATGTCCTTTCTGTATGATCTGACTCACTATGTGAATGTGTAAGTATCCTGACATATTCACCGATTTCAACAGAACTGCCCAGTTTTATTCCGCCTTTTGTGTCCAGAAATGCCCCTCTTCCAATGAAGACGTCATCGCCTATGGATAATTTCCTGCCGAAATTGAACCTGACATCTGATTCACAGATCAGATTTCTGCCGCATGATAAAAAGGCCCGTTTTGCAATTAAGCGGCGGTAAGGATAAGCAAAATTTACTGCAAGTGATATGGGATACCTGTCGATTGCCTCCCAGAGAAACTGGAGATTTCTCTCCTTCTCTGTAAAGCCAATCTCTTCGGCCATAGGCAGGTACTCACTGTAGATTCTGAGTTCTGAGATCATATCCGAACAGCATGATATCCCTGTACTCTGCATGACTGCCCGGACTGCTTCATGGTTAGTGCTGTTGTCAAGGATGAACTCTATTTTTGCAAGGGTTTCGTCCATTTTACTGTTTTCATAGCTCATTGCAGTTTTCCATATCCCCATTTTGTTTCTCTATGCCAGCAGAGTATATTATACTGCCCATTACTTTTTTTTCACCGGAAATTATTAAATATAAGACCTGAATTCATCACATCAGATTTTCTTCTTCTGACCTTTCCGGAAATAATTAATATCTCCACAAATTACGCAGACATCCATAAAAAACAGATGAAAAGAGAGAATTAAGGGCACATTCACTGTGATAATGCCGGTTTAATTTTACCGCAGCTTTGTCGAATTAAAAATCTCAAAATATCCTCACAGCTTAAAAGACAAACGGCAAATCTTCAACCCACCGCCAGAATATTAACCATCCGCTGCCAAATATTAGATTAAGGATTAAAATGGCAGACAAAACTGTACATTATTCCCAAACAGCAGAACCTCAGATCCTCACGGAACAGGGGATGGACAGTCTTCAGGCTGAAGCATTTTCCCGCTACACCGGCCCTTATACTGCCGGACGGGTTACAGCCAGACACCGGACTGCATTTGACGTCATCACAGATAAAAGAACATTCCGGATAAAAGCATCCGGAGCACTTCTCCGGCTTGGCAAAATTCCGGCAGTAGGCGATTTCGCAGTCATCCTCAACCAGCCCGAAACAGGAACACGGATGATTGTTGACATCCTGCCAAGGAGAAGCCTTTTAACCCGCGGAGCACCGGGAGAAGGAAATTCCAGCCAGGTAATTGCAGCCAATCTCGACATAGTATTCATAGTAACCGCAGCAGGGTCGGACTTCAGTATCCGCCGGCTTGAGCGTTATCTCACCATTGTTCATTCATCCGGCGCAAAACCCGTCATCGTCATAAACAAATCTGATCTGGCAGAAGATGCAGAGAAGATCACCGCAGAAGCCGAAACAGTCGCAGGCAGAGTTCCGGTTGTAACAATAAGTGCCCTTGAAAAAACCGGCCTTAATGAACTTAAAAATTATCTCATACCCGGGAAAACAGTCGCACTCGTTGGCTCATCCGGTGTCGGCAAGTCCACCATCATCAATGCACTCACAGGAAAAGAAGTGCAGGAGGTGCTTGATGTCCGGAATTATGACGAAAAAGGCCGGCACACAACAACTGTCAGGCAGCTCTTCACCCTTCCCGGAGGTGCAGTAATTATTGACAATCCCGGAGTGCGTGAAATTCAGATCGGTTCAGCTGCTGCCGGAATTGACGAAACATTCCCCGAAATTGCTGAATTTGCACCAGAATGCAGGTACCGCAACTGCCGGCACACTGATGAGCCCGGATGTGCGGTTATTGAGGCAGTAAATGCCGGATTTATTCCAAAAGAGAGGCTAAAATCATATCAGAAGCTCATGAAGGAGAGTGAATTTCAGGCTGAAAAGGAAGATATAGGACTTAAACGGCTTGAGAAGAAGAAATATAAATGGATAGGAAAGGCTGCAAAACGGATCCATGAAGACAAAGAAAGATGCAGATGAAGAATCAGCACGGACAGATGATCAGGGAAGATAAAGAAGGATTTAGGTAAAGAACAGCAGCAACAGATGACCATTAACAGTAACCAGATAACGATCCGCCCTTTCAAAGAGAGTGACTTTCCGGCAGTGAACCGGATCCTTGCACAGTCCTTCTTCAGCAAGATTAATTCACTGACCGGACTCCCAGAAGAAAAAGCAGTCAGGATTGCAGAGGATGCAAAGATATTCCCGGACAGGCAGATTGACGGATATTTCGTTGCAGAATACAAAGGAGAGATCTCCGGTGCAATCCTGCTCAAATATACCGGACAGATAAGGCCGAAAGAAGATATGAAAATATTTCCGGTGATGAAAAAATACGGTTTTTTCCGGACAATAAAACTGATCTTTGGCTTTTACATCCTTATTGAGAGTATCCGGCCGGAAGAATGCTATATAGAATTCCTCGCCACCGGAAGTGAATTCCGGGGGAAAGGAATTGCAACGGCACTTATCCGCCATGCCGGAAATTATGCAGAAAAAGGCGGCTTTGAGGAGTTCACACTGTATGTGGCATCCGGAAATCCGGCACAGAAGTTATATGAGAGGCTTGGATTTAAGGAGCAGAGTTCATACAAAAGCCGGATTACAAAAATAATCTTCGGCATTGACAAATGGGTTTACATGACAATGCCGGCCCGGAAATCCGGCACAGAAGTTATATGAATGGCTTGGATTTAAGGAGCAGAGTTCATACAAGAGCCTGATTGCAAAAATAATCTTCGGCATTGACACCTGGGTTTACATGATTATTCCGGTATCTGATTATCAGAAAATGCAGGAGGATTTACAAGATCCCGGCATGAATTGTCGAAGAGAAAAAATGTTAATATATAGAACATTCAAATATTATTCGACTGGATTTTTATCATGACAAAACGCAACTTTCCGCCCACAATAACAACGCCGGACGGTTCATTTATTATGTCTCCTAAGAATGACTTTGCATTCAGGCTGCTATTCGGGGATGAGAATAATAAAGAAATCACGATTTCCTTCCTGCGGGCTATGCTTAAAATTCCGGTAAAAGACATTAAAATCAAAGATCCATTCCTCTTAAAACAGGTAGCAGGAGACAAGACCGGGATTCTTGACATCCGGATTGTGCTGGACTCCGGAGTGCAGGTTGATGTTGAGATTCAGCTGAGCGATCACCCGGCAGTTAAGGAGAGAGTGCTCTTTTACCAGTCAAGACTGTATGCATCACAGATATCATCCGGTGAAGATTACCGTGTGCTTAAGAGAACCATCTCTTTGGTTATTCTTGATTATATCCTCTTTGAGGTTGAACCGATGCACACAACTTACAGGTTTTATGACCGGAAAAATGAGATAGAACTGACAGATGTTTTAGAAGTGCATATTGTAGAACTACCAAAACTTAATAATATAATAAGTCAACATAAGAATAATCCTGAAATACCCTGGTTAATGTTTCTGAACGCAGGAACAGAGGAGGAGTTAAAGATGGCCGCTAAAGCTGAACCAAAGATTTCAAAGGCATTTGATCGTTTAGTTGAGATGAGCGATGATGAGGAGAACAGACGCTTATATGAGGAGAGGATAACCCGGATTATTGAGGTTGATCTCAAGATAGAAGCGGCTAAGAAGGAAGGAAGAGAAGAGGGAAGAGAGGAAGGAAGAGAGGAAGGAGCCATCAAAGAACGGATTAATACTGCAAAGAACCTGATATTACTTGGAATGGACAATGAGATTATAAATAAGGCAACAGGACTTACTCCGGAGAAGATAACTCAGCTTAGGTCTAAAATCAAACCGGAATGAGAACCAAAGATTAATCCTTCATCTTTTTTTGGAAATATATTTTTTACATCCTTTCA